>Ga0307378_10013635_pt1 | contig 10275 bp, 7 predicted proteins | sample UN1MG_FD_202238 | JGI IMG/M metagenome (GOLD analysis project Ga0307378, IMG submission 202238) | Soil microbial communities from Risofladan, Vaasa, Finland - UN-1 | ecosystem: Environmental > Terrestrial > Soil > Coastal area > Acid sulfate soil | place: Finland: Risofladan, Vaasa | collected...
AATATCGAATCCGCAATCAATAAAATAATTCATAAACGGCTCAACCGCCCCGCAGGAATGCTTGAACGTTTTCCATGATGTGTTTTTGTGCACCCAATTGTTAATCTTTTTGTAGTACGGCCCATAGAGAGAACTGAAAGTCTCCGGAGAGCAGAAGCTTGAACTCTGTGTGCCGAAATCGGTGCCGCAGACATAAAGGACATCTATAGCATCTCCAACTACGCCATAAAATTTCTCCAGATTTCCAAGAGCAATTTCACACTGCAGGGAGAATACCTTATGAATATAATCCTGACGAGTGACTAATGATATATACCATTCGGTTATGTCTCTGATTCCCTTCGGGTGTTTGAGAAAAGGGGCCGGTATCAGGGCAATATCGCCGAATCCCATCCCTCCGATACTGGCGATAATTGCCCTCTCGGACGAAGCAAGCTGTTTTACCCTTTCTTCAAAATATTTTAGGTCATCATCCGAAAGAGGACCGAATTCTTCGGTATTGTCGTTGGGATTGAGATTAGCTTCGTCTAATTTCGCCTGCCTTATGATGCTGTCAAAAAAGAAACTGTTTTTGGACATCCGGCCGCTCGGCGGAGCACTAATGTCACCTTTAGGATATATCAGAATATCGCCGTTCGGTTCCATAGTCGTTTTGAAATGTTCCGATACGAGCACTTCCTGCCCCCACGGCATTCTGAACTGTTTCCAGTTTTCATTGGGAAATCCGAACATAGTATTGCGGGGAAACACACCTGCAACATCTACACCTATCGCATCCAATAAATCATCATCAGGCCATCCCAGCATCTGATAGGGTTCAAATGCCTTGACCAGCCGTTTTCCCAGACCGTAATAGTCGCGCAAAGCAGCAACACGAGATACGTGCATACCGGTTACAGCACTGCCGCCGAAATCAATAGGGACCTTGTCCGGATTTTCGTGTTCTAATGCTTTTTTAACTCTTTGGCGGCGTTTCATTGAATTTCCTGCCTTCTAAAAAAATCCTTTAAATATGTCATTAATATTTTACAAAACAAAAAAACAAAATGCTATACTGCTTAATGTGTAATCATCAAATAAAAATTGTTTGTTTCCATAAAACGACCGTTTATGTATCATACTACAAATTGTGCGTTAATATATTCACTTGTGACTTAAGTAAATAAAGGTAAAAATCTCTTGGCTACTCAATCGGAATTTAGACGCTATTTAGTAAATGTTGACACTATTTCAACACACCAGCTCTTTACCGACTGTCTGGTGATTGGAGCCGGCATTGCAGGCCTTCGTGCCGCTATAGAAGCTGCCGAGAACTGCAATGTCATCATTATATGCAAGGATTCCCTGCAGAACAGCAACACCTGGCTCGCCCAGGGGGGGATTGCGTCGGTGATTGAAAAAACAGACACTTTTGAATCACACATAGCAGATACACTTAACGCCGGTTGTGGTATAAGCGATGAAAAAGTTGTCGATTTAGTCGTTCGCCAGGGACCGCAGCTTATTGAGCAATTGGTTAACTGGGGCGCCGATTTTGACACGACCGATGACCTTGTCGCCACCACTCTCGAAGGCGGTCATACTCACGCTCGAATCGCTCACGCTCACGGCGATGAAACAGGTCGGATAATTGCAGAAACTCTAATAAAGAAAACCAGGCAACATTCGAATATAAAAATACTGGAAAACTTTTTTGCCGTTGATTTGCTTACAAATGACAATCAAGAGTGCATAGGGATAATCGGCCATGATAAACAAAGAGGCTTTCAGATAATCTGGTCCGCAAACACAATATTGGCAACTGGAGGTGCAGGACAACTCTATCGCGAAACTACTAATCCCGAACTGGCAACCGGAGATGGAATTGCTATGGCCTACAGGGCGGGGGCTGTCCTGAGCGACTTGGAGTTTATGCAGTTTCACCCGACAACGCTCTATATCGCAGGAGCTTCGCGCGCCTTAATAACCGAAGCGCTCCGGGGAGAAGGGGCTGTTCTTTTGGACAATAATGGCGACGCATTTATGAAAGACTATCACGAATCCGCTGAACTTGCACCGCGCGACATTGTCAGCAGAGCTATCCTCTCCCAAATGCTTAAAACCAAATCGACTCATGTCTATCTGGACGTTCGGCATTTCGATAAGGAACATTTTACCAAAAGATTTCCTCAGATTAGCGAGTTATGCGAAAGTTTCGACATAAACATCAGTAAAGATTTAATTCCTGTACGGCCAAGTGCACACTATATAATCGGGGGGGTAAAGACGGACAGCATGGCTAAAACAAGCATCGAAAATCTTTACGCCTGTGGTGAAATAGCGGCTACCGGCCTGCACGGTGCAAATCGGCTCGGCAGCAATTCATTGCTTGAGGGCCTGGTTTTCGGCAAAATAGCCGGTCACCAGGCCTCTAAGAACGCAAAAACAGGTACTGTCTATAACAAGCACCCTTTAATAAAATACCAAATACCTCACTCAGGCCGCACACGGCTCGATGCTGCTGATATTAGAAACTCTCTTAGAGCCCTTATGTGGCGAAATGTCGGCATCACCCGTAAGGCCCGTCCGCTCTCAGAGGCACAGGAGATTATTGGTTTCTGGCAGCGATATGTTATGGACAAAATCTTTGATTCCCCACAGGGTTGGGAATGCCAGAATATGCTCACCGTTTGTCAGCTTATGGCACATTCGGCACAGATGCGAAAAGAAAGCCGCGGTGTTCACTTCAGAAGCGATTTCCCCGAAACAGATGATGAACATTTCAAAAAACATATCGAAATCACACACTAATAACTGGAAAATAAACCAAACTTCTGCTATAATAAGTTCGTAATTAGAGCTATATAATAAATTAAAAGAGTGGGTCGGACGGTCGCCGGTCTCATTGAAACCGGAGGAAAGTCCGAGCAGGACAGGGCACGGTGGTGGTTAACAGCCACCCGGGGTAACCCGCGGGAAAGTGCCACAGAAAATACACAGCCGATGACTTCGACTTGTCGGAGAACAGGCAAAGGTGAAATGGTGCGGTAAGAGCGCACCGCGGTATCGGTGACGGTACCGGCAGGGTAAACCCCACCGCCTGCAAGACCAAGAAGCTGGTGCTCGGCCCGGGCATTACCAGCGGGTAGGTCGCTTCAGAGTCAACTGGCAACAGTTGGCCAAGTTAAATGGCCGTCTCTCGCCAGAACTGGCGGGATACAGAACTCGGCTTATAGACCCGCTCTTTTTATTTTTAAATAGGCACGAATTATAAGCGATTATGGCAGGGAGAGCCAATTCTCGTAGCTTTTATCGGCGCCACACACCAAACAAGTCCAATCCTCCGGCAAATTTTTAAAGCTGGTACCGTGGTCAATTCCATGTTCGGGCTCACCCAAAAACGGGTCATAAATATATCCACATTGCAAACATTTATACCTCTCATGACCTATTGTTTTTTTTATGAACGAGCCCAATCTCATCTTGACCCTGACAACATCGTCCTCAACAACCATTTGAATTTTGCCTTTTTTAAAACTAAGGTGGTCGAAATCGAGAGCGTCCTTTTGGTCTAATTTTATTGCCAGAGCGGGGGAAACATCCAGCTTAACCAGCACTGTTTCCAATCCCTGATTGATAAGCATTCCGGAAACAGAAATTATGTTATTATCTGTACTAAGTTCCTCTATATCACTGTGAGCATACTCCTGGACCTGTCGCAGTATTTCGATTCGCCTTGCATTTTCATTGCTGTAAGGTTTATCAAGTATTTCGCTTTCCAATACTATTTCACTGTCAAAGCTAAGGCCCTCCCACGGCTCAGTAAACAAAGTCTTGGGTCTTTCATCCACTATAAGCAGATACTTCCGCATTGCCGTCGTCTCATCCTCGTTGAATGCAACCATATTGAGCCAGCTTTTATGGCCCTTTTTCTTCTCCCCCGCCGAAGCAACTACACTTTTGCTCTGGCTGAGCAGTCCATATTCCGGCTGGTGAAGAACGGTCAGCACATCAGCGGCGCTGCTCTTCTTTAATTCCGTCAAAGAATAGCTCGAAAATAGCTGTTCGTCCGATGGAGACCCTTCCGGCTTAAAGAAACCAACGAAATCCCCCCAAAGCGAACAACCGCACAAACCGCAAAGAAAAACAGAAGTAAAAAAGTAAAATATGCAGCTTTTTACATTAAAACTTTCACATTTAACGTTCGATTTTGTCAATCTCATTTTCTTTATTCCTGTTTTCTTTCTTTCTCTCTTCAATTTCCGGCGCCAGCCGACAGCAAGCAGGTCCAACCGAAAATCGGAAATATCAGGCTTCTTTCGAGTCTATCCACTTCATCATCTTGCGCAATTCTCTGCCGACGGTTTCCAGCTGGCAATCGTGGTCTTTTTCGTACAGTTCGTTAAACTTCTTCAGTCCGCCCTTGTATTCGCCCACCCATTCTTTGGCAAACTGCCCGGAGGTAATCTCAGAAAGTATCTTCTTCATTTCAGCTTTGGTTTGTTCGGGGATAATCCTCGGCCCGCGGGTCAGATCACCGTACTCAGCCGTATTGGAGACGCTGTATCTCATGTAATTGATTCCGCCCTGATACATAAGGTCGACAATAAGTTTCACCTCATGCATACATTCGAAGTAGGCGATTTCCGGCTGATAACCCGCCTCTACCAGCGTTTCAAAGCCCGCTTTAATAAGCGAAGTCAGCCCGCCGCAAAGGACACACTGCTCACCGAAAAGGTCGGTTTCCGTTTCTTCTTTATAGGTGGTTTGAAGGACGCCGGCCCTTGCGCCGCCGATGCCGTTTGCCCAGGCAAGAGCAATTTCTCTGGCATCGCCGGTAGCATCCTGCTCGACAGCTACCAGGTTCGGCACACCGCCGCCTTTTACAAATTCGCTGCGAACCAAATGTCCGGGTCCCTTCGGAGCTATCATAATCACGTTAACATCCTTGGGTGGTACAATATACTCAAAATGAATATTAAAGCCGTGACAAAAACCGAGGGTTTGACCCGCTGCCAGGTTCGGAGCGATTTGACTTTCATAAATCTTCGCCTGGACCTCATCCGGAAGCGTTACAATAATCAAAGCCGCCCCATCCATAGCGGTTTTTATATCTCCCGGGACAAAGCCGTGTTCAGTCGCTAACTTAAAGTTATCCGTACCTTCGAGTTCGGCAACCGCTACTTCTATGCCGCTATCCCGAAGATTTTGAGCGTGAGCGTGACCCTGGCTTCCGTAACCGATTACCGCAACCTTTTTGCCCTTTAATGCGTCTATCGGCGCATCATCTTCGTAATAAATTTTCGCCGCCATAATTTAAATTCTCCTTATTCATAATTTACCGTTCAAAAATTCTATTTTGCAATTTCCCTGCCGTACACTTCAATCCAGTCCACACGTGTACAGGCATTACTTGCCCCGCCCTTTGTCAGGTCCGTCCAGCCGACAGACCTTACCCTTGACAGATTCGGCTTTTCAATTCGTTTTCCGGCTTCTACGGTATCAATATCGAGGCTTTTCCAACTTAGAATGTCAATATCGACGCTGAACTGCTGCCAGTCGGGCGTCTCACCGAAACCCTGCTCGCTGACAAGCCAGGTGCCGTCGTCCAATCCGAGAACAACTTTCAGCACATTGGGTCCGGCCTGCTTCGTTCGCCAGCGGATTTGCCCCTTCGAGGAAAGGTCCACGAGGGCGTCTTTCTTCTCAAGAGTCAAAGCCCAGTTGCCGTCGCACATCCCCGACCATATATACCATGGGTCGTTGGGTATCTGGACGTGATTGGATTTTTTAATCAGGTCCCTGGCCGGCCCGTGCCGGCTTAATAGAAGCTGCGGATTTGCAACGTGCTCCTGTGTAACAGGCGTTACCGGCGGCGTTTCTTTCCAGTCTTCCCTGAAAAACAGGTCTGCTCTTTCAGAGGCCGATTCTGTTGTTCCACAGCCGGCAATAACCATCAACCCGAGCAGGCAGAAATATAACTTTGCATTCATATTTAATCTCCAAAATTTTACAGTATTATCGAGGCGTTTTTAATTAAGCCGTCATCCCGTCGTCATAATCGGCCCGTGCATAGCACAAAGCGTGCGGACCTGCCATATGGGCCAATCTCGCTTCCAGCTCTCTTGAATCGATAGTGACCTTTGCAGTTTTTCCGAAATCGGCTGCGATTCGCAGGTTTTCTTCCAGAGGCCCCATACCCACATGCCCTATCAGGGCGGTCGAGACACCTTTCTGTGCCCAGCAGTAATGTAGTAATTCCTCGGCCGTCGCCTCTTTTGCAACTATGTCCCGCATAACCTTAAATGCCACAATTCCGAGGTTCTGTTTTCTCGCCAGCGGTACCGTCACGTTAAAGAAGTCTCCGTACATAGTCGGATTCAGGGTCAGAATCGCCACGTCCATTTCGAATCTTTCCATAAGCTCGTTGCATGCCTTGCCGGTATCCATTCCTGTAAAACCGATGAAGCCAACGACGCCCTGCTCCTTCAATTTTACCATTTGTTTGTACAGACCTTTTTCCATTGACTCAAGGTCGCCTTTTCCGCCGTAAGCATGCACTCCCAGAATATCAATATAATCTGTTTTCATTCTCTTGAGGCTTCGCTCAAACGCTCTCATCGCTTCATCGGGGTTTCTCTTGTCGAACTTGGTCGATATCATAATCTGCTTTCTGTATTTTGGCAGAATCTTGCCGAGTCGCTCCTCGCTGCTCATAGAGGCCTGCCATTGGTAGCCGGGCGATGTATCGAAAAAGTTAACTCCCATCTCAATGGCTCGTTCGACGGTAGGCTCCCAAACCCCGTCCTCATTGGCGCAGAATTGCGAACCGGCCCCAAAGGAGAGTATTGAAATTTGAAGGCCGGTCTTACCGAGCACTCGCATAGGCATACCCTTTTTACCCATGGTACAGGAGGAAGCAGATTTGGCCTGCTGCGAGCATGACGAAACCAGCAACGCCGCCGAAGCAGCCGCCAGTGACGATGCCGAATAGCTTATAAATTGACGCCGTGAGAGCTTAACATGATTTTTCATCGGAATATCCTTTCATATTCTTATAAATACACCCAGCCTCTTATTTTCCACGATTATAGTCAAAGCCGCTTTTCAGGCAAGGAAATTTATAGACATGTTAATCTTAGAGGGTCAGGTGTTTTTTTGGGGGTGTAAAAATGCGGTTCAGGCTTTCAATCCGCAACAGATGCAGTATCCGTTTTAGCCTGTCTTGGCATAGCGATTGTCCCTGTTCTTGCGACGCTTTTTATCCCGTAAGGCCTGCAGACATTGATGAAAGCTTCGATTTTTGCTTCCGGCCCGCTTATCTCTACCGTAACGAACTTCAGTCCGATATCCACGACCTTTCCCTTGAACATTTCTATCAGCGAGAGTATTTCAGGACGTTTTTCAGGGCCAATTGATATGGTTATAAGCATTAGGTCTCGGGCCACAATGGACTTGCCGGTAAAATCCTGAACCTTGACTACGGGAACAATCTTAGCTAATTGTTTTCGAACCTGCTCGACAATCCTGTCATCGCCGATAACGACAATTGTCATCCTGCTCAAATCAGGGTTCTCCGTCCGTCCGACAACAAGAGAATCGATGTTAAAACTCCGTGCGGCAAACATCCCAGCCACGTGCGCCAAAACCCCGGGCTTATTCTCAACCAATGCACTTATTATATGCTTCATTTTAGTCTCCGTTCCCAGATTTCCAGTTATCTCTCAATCAATTCTATACCAGCCTTTCCAATATATCAAGTCCGTCCATTTCACTGATACTTTTACCGGCAGGTACCATCGGCCAGACATTCTCCTCACGTTCGACTCTAAAGTCGACCACGCATGGTTTTTTACTTGCCAGCATATTCTTGATTGCCTTTGGCACATCGTTCTTTTTATCGACGGTAATGCCAACCGCACCGAGCGCCTCCGCCACGGTTGCGTAGTCCGGATTCGCCAGGTAGGTCTTGGAATAACGCTTGCCATAGAAAAGCTCCTGCCACTGCCGAACCATCCCCATATAACCGTTATTCAAAATGCACACCTTTATCGGCAGCTTGTGCTCCACCGCCGTGGAAAGCTCGGTCATCGTCATATTGAAACTGTGGTCGCCGTCGATATCGACAACGGTCTCATCGGGCATGGCGACCTGGGCGCCTATGGCGGCCGGAAGGCCGTAACCCATCGTACCCAGTCCCCCGGAACTTATAAACTGCCTCGCCCTGCTGAATTTATAAAACTGGGCCGCCCACATCTGATTTTGACCCACACCGGTCGTTATAATCGCTTTGCCTCCGGTCTGGTGGTAAACTTCCTCGACAACATACTGTGGCTTAATCGCCGATGAATTGTTGTCGTAGCGAAATGGAAATTTCTTCTTCCAGGTGGCGATTTTCTTAAACCAATCCTCTCGCTCCCGGTATTCGACCTCCTTAACCAGTTCGCCAAGAACCTCTTTTGCGTCACCGACCACCGGAATATCCACATGAACATTTTTCGATATACTGGTAGGGTCAATATCAAGATGGATTATCTTCGCATTTGGCGCAAAGCTCTTCACTTTGCCGGTAACCCTGTCGTCAAAGCGGGCGCCTACTGCAATCAGCAAATCACATTCCTGCACCGCATAGTTGGCGTAGGCCGAACCGTGCATTCCAAGCATATCCAGCGATTCAGGGCGGTTCTGGTCGTAACTGCCTAAACCTAAAAGCGTCATCGTTACCGGCAGATGTGCTTTTTCTGCAAAAGCCTGCAATTCTCCGGACGCATTGGCGATGATGACCCCGCCGCCTACATAAAGTACCGGACGCTCGGACTTATTTATCGCCTTGGCAGCCGTTGATATCTGTTTAGTATGGCCTTTGGTGCGAATCCGGTAACCCGGCAGTTCCATCTCGGTCGAGCCGTCAGTCTTGCATTTCGCAACCTGAATATCAACCGGTATATCAATAAGTACCGGGCCAGGCCGGCCGGTAGAAGCTATATGGAAAGCCTCGCGAACGGTGCGGGCAAGGTCCTTAACATCCTTGACTATACAGTTATATTTTGTAACCGGACGGGTAATGCCGGTAGTGTCGGCTTCCTGAAATGCATCGTTTCCGATAAGTTCTGTACGAACCTGGCCGGTCAAAGCAACCAACGGTACAGAATCCATCATAGCAGTCGCAAGACCGGTAACCAGGTTACAAGCCCCCGGACCACTGGTGGATACAACAACGCCGACTTTCCCGCTGGCACGGGCATAAGCGTCAGCCATATGACAGCCGCCCTGCTCATGTCGTGGAACTATAAATCTAATCGGCGCATCATACAGCTTGTCGAATAAAGGCAGCACCACGCCCCCGATATAGCCGAACATCGTATCAACACCCTGTTCGATAAGTGTATCGACGATTATCTGGGAGCCTGCTTTAACAGAGGATTTACCGGCCGAATCAGCCGATGAGCGAGATTTGGAACTCATTGTTCACACCTTTCCTGATAAACGTTATACCGTTATTCCGGCCTATTATGGCTTCACTGGGTCCCTTTGAAAAGCCAAACCGGCAACTCACAGCCGCCGAATCGAACTTTACAAAGTTCTAAGCCCAATGCCATAATCCCGTAACAATCCCGATTTCCTGGGATATCTCAGGCCTGCATTTGCATGTTTTCACTCAAATACAAGGTAATTTTACAAAACCTATCGGCCTCTGTCAACTATTTTCGGCTAAATCTCAGGATTTCTTAACTTGTGCCATAGGTATTCTATTATTCGTGCCCACTGGCTTATCTTTTATCTTTTTCTGATTTTAATGCCGCCAGTCTGAGCTGCTGGTTCTTTACTTACAATTTTAATGCCGCCGGTTTTAACCGGTGGTTCGTTACTTTTCCGATTTTTATACCACCTGTTTTAACTGGTGGATGGTAACTGCTCACGTGCAGACAATTGCGAAGCAAGTTTTCCCGCCGCCTGTTATTTACGTGCCTGAAGGTACCGCTACCTGTGGCATAGCTATTTATGTGCTTGAAAGCACCCCGGCCGCTAAACTAAAGTTGACTTTTTATCTCCGTCAGAATAAATTGCTGACTTCTCTTATGTTGCCTAATTCTAAAGAGTTGTCGTTGTAAGGTATATCAACCCCGCGAAGTTTACCCCTTATGGAAGCGGATTCCTTATCACTTACTCCCTTTTCACATTGTAATACTCAATAACTGTTCGCTTGCAGTCAATTGCGAAGCAACTCGCCTCGAATTTCTTCCGATTTTCATCACGCACTATTTATGTGCTTGAAAGCACCCCTTGTGATGCTCA
>Ga0307378_10013636_pt1 | contig 10274 bp, 6 predicted proteins | sample UN1MG_FD_202238 | JGI IMG/M metagenome (GOLD analysis project Ga0307378, IMG submission 202238) | Soil microbial communities from Risofladan, Vaasa, Finland - UN-1 | ecosystem: Environmental > Terrestrial > Soil > Coastal area > Acid sulfate soil | place: Finland: Risofladan, Vaasa | collected...
CGTCGCCAACGGGTTATGCTCACCGGCCTGATCTTGCTGGTGGTTGCCCTTTTTATCCTGCTGAAGACCGAGGCCCTGGCCAGTGGCGCCGCCCGTTGGTGGCGAGTCCTTACCGGCCAGGATACGAGCCTGGCCTCTCCTGTTGACCTGGCCTGGTTGGGTTTTTCCTTCGTAGCCTTTCGTCTGATCCACACCTTGCGGGATCGCCAGGTGGGCATTTTGCCGGCCATGTCGTTGTTGGAATATGTGAGTTACGTCATTTTTTTCCCGGCTTACATCGCCGGGCCTATTGATCGCGCCGAGAGATTCGTTACTGACTTTCGAGCATTACCGGCACTGGCCGGCCTGGACGTCAATCGCCTGGGCGAAGGGGTCTGGCGGATCACCCTGGGATTACTGAAAAAGTTTGTCATCGCCGATAGCCTGGCCCAGGGTATGGCTCTGACAGCCACCAACGCCCAGCAAGCTAACTCCAGCCTGGGACTATGGCTTCTACTCTACGGCTACGCGTTGCGCCTCTATTTTGATTTCGCCGGCTATAGCGACGTCGCCATCGGTTTCGGTATCCTCTTCGGCATTCGGCTACCTGAAAACTTTCACCGGCCGTACCTGAGAACGAATATCACCGAGTTCTGGCAGAGTTGGCATATGACCCTGAGCAACTGGGTGCGCTCCTATGTTTTTATCCCTTTGTCCCGGTGGCTATTGCGGCGATCATGGCGACCTTCGTCAACCCTCATCGTCCTAGTCGCCCAAATGGCCACCATGATCGTCATCGGCCTATGGCACGGCTTTACCTGGAACTTCTTCATTTGGGGCGTCTGGCATGGGCTGGCCTTGTTCGTCCACAAATTATGGAGCGACCGGAGTCGTAACTGGCAGCGCCGACTGACGCACCACCCGAATCGCAAACGGGCCTGGTCGCTGGTGAGCTGGTATTTAACCTTTCAATATGTTGTGCTGGGTTGGGTCTGGTTTGCCTTGCCCAGCGTTGACCTGTCCCTGAAAGTCTATGCCGGCCTGTTTGGCCTGGGAGATTGAGCGTGAGCGGCCAGAAAGAGAACTTTCAAGAAATAGAACAAAGCAATCGACCGCGGAGTTGGGCTACTTTATTGCGCTTGTTATTGAAGGTCGCTGGATTGTTCCTGCTGCTCAACCTGCTATTTGCCTGGCTACTGCCCCTGGAGGCGTTAGGCGCCATCTCTCTTTATAATACTTTCCTGCCCGGCCGGGCCCGTCTTCCCTATGGCGAAAACCCGGCCGATTCCTATAGCTTAAGCCTCAACAATATCCCGGCGATGTTGGCCAGCCACGAGATAAGTAAGCCTCCAACGAAGGATGTTTTTAAGGTCCTCGTCATCGGCGACTCCGGAAGCTGGGGCTGGTTACAGGAAAATGAGGAAACACTGGCCGGGCAGATTAATGCCCTCCAGTTGACCACCGCCGGCGGCCGGCCGGTCGTGGCCTACAACCTGGCTTACCCAATTATGGCCCTGGCCAAGGATTTGCTGCTTTTGGATGCGGCCATTTGTCTCGACACGACCACCTGCCAGGAGCCGGACCTGGTGATTTGGCCGGTGACCTTACAATCTTTCCCCATGGAGCAACAACTGCAGCCACCCCTGGTCCAGGAAAACCCAGCCAGAATGAGGGCGCTCATCGACGAATATGATTTGGCCTTGGACCCCGATGACGGCCGTTTTGTTGATCCTGGATTCCTACAGCGTACCATTGTTGGGCAGCGCCGCGCCCTGGCCGATCTGTTACGCCTCCAACTCTACGGCTTCTCCTGGGCCGCCACAGGCATCGACCAGGCCTATCCCGCTGAGCTCCAACTCCGGCAATCTGATTTTGAGCCCGACTTGAGCTGGGGCGATATTGAAGAGCCGCTACTTCTTGATGAATCGTTATTGGCCCTGGACATCCTCCAGGCCGGTCTGGCCCGGGCGGAGGATGTGCCGGTATTAATCGTCAACGAGCCAATTTTTATCAGCGACGGTGAGAACAGCGAGATACGTTATAACGCCTGGTATCCACGCTGGGCCTATGACTCGTATCGTGATCTGCTGGAGGCCACGGCCGCAGCCGGTGGCTGGCACTACCTTGATCTCTGGGAGGCCATTGAGCCGGCCGAATTTACCGATAGCCCCGTGCATCTGACCCCGGCCGGCACGCGCCAGTTGGCGCAAATTTTGGCCCCGGCCATATTAGAGTGGGCTGGGGAAACCCAGTCGCCAAATGTCGCACAGCCACGTTAACCCATTACTTTCGGGGGTATATTTCGTCAAGGTTGACATAAGACGGTGAAGCGATGATTGTCGACAGGTGTAACCTAAGTTGAGTACAACAGGAAGACCTTACAACAAGATATTTCTACTATACATAACAACTATACATAACGACTATACATAACAACTATACATAACGACTATACATTACAACTATACATTACAACTATACATAACAACTATACATAACGACTATACATAACGACTATACATAACATATTTACAAACCTCAGGTAGGTGGAAAACTGCCTTCCCGGCGTAAGCTGTTATTGCCATTCTACGCCCAACCCTTTATGATCGACCTGGTATCCGGGCAGGCCAGCCGGCGCCCGGGATTAAATTTAGGCTATCGCCAGCCGGGAAGGTGTGATGGAAGAGCAAGAGATACGATCCAGGCTCCGGGAGTTTATTACCCGGGACTTAATTCGGGATGAGCTTTATGAATTGGCGGATGATGAAGGTATTATAACCGCTGGCTTGATGGATTCCTTTGCCCTGGCCGAGTTTGCTGTTTATGTCGAAGGGGAATTTGACGTTTATATCCCCGATGCAGACCTGACCGTGGCGAAGATGAATACCCTGGACCAGATGGTGGACAGAGTTATCCAGGAGCTGCAAAAGAAGTAGGCCTGCCCCGGCCGGCCATCGAGCCAAATAACGATTATGTTAACCCTGGCTAATCGCACACAATTCAGCAGCTTATTAGATGCCGTCACCCTGGCGAACGACGCCGGCCAATCTCGCCCGGCCATTATTTATTGCGAGACCGGCCGCGAAGATATATTTATTTCGCGCGAGCAATTTCAGCGGGCGATCCTTGAACAGGCGGCGGCAATGCAACTGCTCGGCCTTCGTCCGGGCGACCTGGTGGTCATCGCCCACACTCAGAACCTGGCCAGTATCTACCTCTTCTGGGGGGCTATGTTGGCCGGTGTTATTCCCTCCATGTTCCCAACTTTGACCGAAAAGTTGGATCCTGAAATATATATGGCCAATTTAGCCGAACTGGCTCGATTGTCAGATGTGCGGGCTATCCTGACAACCGACGAATTCGCTGGGCAACTGGCCGGTCGGGTCGCCTGCACCGTCTACGGATCGGTCGGCCTGGCCCAAGCTGCTGCAAATAGCCGGCTAACTGGCGCCGGCTTTACCCCTTATCGGCCTGATCCCGCGCAAATTGCCTTCCTGCAACACTCCAGCGGGACCACCGGCTTGCAGAAAGGAGTGGCCTTATCCCACTGGGCCGTTCTCAACCAGCTGGCCAGTTATGGCGAGGCTATTCAACTGGTTGAAGAGGACGTGGTTGTCAGTTGGTTGCCGCTATACCATGACATGGGCCTAATCGCCGGCTTTTTATTGCCCCTTTTTCAGGGCTTGCCCTTGGTCTTGATGTCTCCCTTCGATTGGGTCAGCCGGCCGGCGACGCTGTTCAGGGCCATCGACCGCCACCGGGGTAGCCTCTGCTGGCTGCCGAACTTCGCTTACAACCATTGCGCCCGGCGGATTCGTCGCCGCGATACCGAAGGATTCTCGGCCGCCTCCATTCGTTTGTTCATCAATTGTTCCGAACCTGTCCACGACGAGAGTCACCGTCTTTTCCTGGAACGTTTCGCCGGCCTAGGCGTCCGTCCAGAGATGTTGGCGGTCAGTTATGCCATGGCCGAAAACACTTTTGCCGTTACCCAGACACCGGCCGGGGAGCGGGCAAAACTTGACATAATCAACAGAGCGCTATTGGAAGAAAATGGGCAAGCCCGGCCGGTTGATCCGGACCATCCCCAGGCGGTGATTAAAGTATCTTGTGGGCCGACTATCAACGGTACGACCGTGCGCGTTGAAGATAACCAGGGTAATCCCCTACCAGAAAGGCGGGTGGGGGAGCTACTTCTACGCAGTGACTGCATGCTCCGGGAATATTATCGACGGCCGGATCTTCAGCCTTTCCACGATGGCTGGTACCGCACCGGCGATCGCGGTTACCTGGCCGGGGGTGAGGTCTATATCATCGGCCGCTCAAAAGATCTGATCATCAATGCCGGGAAAAACGTTTATCCACAGGACATCGAAGCGATTGTTAATGGCGTGGCTGGGATTCATACCGGCCGGGCGGTGGCCTTTGGTGTACCCGACCGGCGGGAAGGTACGGAGCTGATCGCCGTGGTGGCCGAGGTGACGGATAGCGCCCTCCTGGACGACCCGCCGGCGCGAGTGGCCATTGAAAAAGTTATCCGCCAGGAAGTAGCCCGGCAGAGTGAGACGACTCTAAGTTATGTCAAGCTAGTGGGACCGAAATGGTTGGTAAAGACTTCCAGCGGTAAAATAGCCCGGGCAGCCAACCGGGAGAAGTGGACGGCCGAACGAGGTTGATCCAGGACTTTTTTCAATGGTTTGCAACGCCCATAGCCAAATATCCGTCATAGTGGCCTGCCTGTACTCAGACTAGATCAAATGAAAAACTTTAAGATAATTTTAAGTAAGTTTGGGTTATTCCATGGTACAATACACATATAAACATCAGCCTTGTCCTTTGATATGGGGCGTGTTTGGCGCAAATACTAACCGACGACCGCCAATCACTCAATTTGGGTGATATGGCGGTTTGTTGGTTAATATCAAAGCTCCTGGTATATAATCGGCAATGTATGCCATATACAATTGCTAGGCTTAAGAAATTGCGAGGGCAAGCATGGAGATAGAATGGGCCGGCACAGTTGTGCTGATAATTGACTCTGACGTAGACCGGCAAGCGGAAATCATCTCCATTCTATCCCAAAAAGATGTTGAGGTGATCGAAGCCGGCTCCGAAGAAAGTGGCCTCGAGGCAGTTTTTCATTCCCGTCCAGGGCTGATCATGCTCGATGCCGATTTGTCCGAAGGTGATAGCCTGGCCTTTTGCCGGCGCATCCGACAAGTGACTGAATCGCCGATTGTCATCCTGGCTGCCAGCGAACAGAACCGCCAGATTATCCAGGCGCTGGAAGCTGGGGCGGACGATTATATAATCTCACCCATCGAGCCTGAAGTACTTTTGCTTAGAGTTTGGGCAGCCTTGAAGCGTTCCAAACATTTTGTGGTGAGTGATCAGGCTGTATTTGATGACGGCTACTTGCGGGTTGATCCGGCTATTCGCCAGGTAACGATTATGGGCGAAACCGTCAAACTGACCCCTACCGAATACTCCTTGCTTATCTATGTGATGGAAAAGGCGGGCCAGGTCTGTACTTTTGAACAGTTACTTTTTAATGTGTGGGGGCCGGAATATAGTAATCGTTCCCAATATGTCCATGTTTTTGTTTGGCATTTGCGGCAAAAGTTGGAGCCTGATCCCAAATATCCTACCTACTTGACCAGCGTGCATAGTGTTGGCTATCGTTTCCAGGCAGTGAATGGGGAAAATGGCAACGAATAAGCTAATTAAATGAGCAGGCGCGGACACGGCTACAGTTACTATCCCCTCCTCCTGGGTTTCATCGCCACACTTATCCTATTGCTTCTTCTGGTATTTGTTCTTAATCTGCCTCTTTTTCCGGCCTGGATCCTCGCTTTCTCTTTGACCACCTTTTCCCTCTTTGGTTACGATAAGGGCATGGCCAAAGCCGGCAAAAACCGGGTCCCCGAAAATGTGTTACATTTTTTCACGATCCTGGGGGGCTTTCCCGGTCAATTTATCGGTCGCCTACTCTTTCGACACAAGATCAACTTTAGCAAGCACCCCCTTTTCAATATTGTTCTCATCGCCAGTGCCCTCCTCTGGGTCACAATTGCCGTTCTACTTCGCTGACCTACCAATAAATCCTGCAAAGAATTTTTAAGAAATATTTGAGATCTATATCTCTTTTATATGTTACAATACGAGTGAAGTCGATTCTGTTGCCATAGCAGTTACTGGTTTACCTGCCTGCAAATAGAGTTGGTTTCCGGTGCGGAGTGTTTGCGCGGCCTTATGGAAAGCGGAGGTTTATTTAAATAGGTATTAAGCCGAATCGGTTGTTTGATCCCGGTAGGCTTTACCACCGCCAGAAGTAACGGCGCCTGCTAGTTGGTCGATATCTGTGTTATGGGTGTGTTGCCAGCTCACCCAACAATCGACCACAATGGAGGAGTGTTATGCGCGCGTCACACTTAAAGCTTGTAGTTTGGCTGCTGTTTTTTGTTTTTCTCTCTTTGTTAGCCTTGTCGGCAACCCCGAATATTGCCAATTCGGCCGTCGATGCACAAGGCATTGGCCAGATTGAGGATCTGGATCTGACCGGATATCCCTATTCGATATTTCTACCAGCGGTTATTATTCCCGCAGAACCCGGCACAGAACTACTGTTACCAGGACCACCGTTACCAGAAGGACCAAGCGATCCCCCCGGTGAACCCGGGGAACAGGCAACTGGTTTCGAGATTGACGGCAATACCAGTTGGGACGAGATCGGGTCAATGGATTGGGAGACCGCGAATTTTCCGCCGGCGATGCATATCCAAGATCCCCATTCAAAAGGAGCCAGGGATACAACGGTATTTAAGGGGAATGGAAAGTTTGACCACCCGGAAGATTGGCAGATTTCACAGGGTAAGGTGGGTCCACCCCAGACAGAGCTAACCAATCTGATGACCTGGTTTGTTAAGAAAGGTGATCTTGGATCCAATACGCCAAGCAATGCCTGGCTTATCCTGGCGATGGAGAGGAGCAAAAGTGAAGGCACTTTCTTCCTGGATTTTGAATACAATCAAATAGCCTGGGATGGATCTTCCGGAGGGCTTCGCCGTTCACCTGGAGATTTGTCAATCGGTTTTGCCATCCATGGAAATCCTGATTCGGTGGAAGACGATTTACGACTCTTCATCATCCAATATTATCCCGGAGAGCCACCGGTTTCTTGCGCGGTTCAAGGCGGACCCGGGGGAAAGCCGGAACTGATCGAACCTGGGAATGAACCATGTCCGTCTTATGGCGATTATGGCTGGTACTATCGTTTCCTTGGTAGCTCAGCTCAGCTGGCCGCATCTGGATTGGGTGAGGCGACCATGAACGAAGGCGCTTTTCCAGCCGCCTGGCCATCTTTTGACAATCAGGGTGATGCACGCGGTGAGATCCCTCCCTTCCAATTTGCCGAGGCGGCAATTAATTTGGATGCGCTCAATATTGAGGTGAATTGCGCAACCTGGAGTTCTATTCATGCCAAAGGTCGATCGTCTCTTCAAGCCACGTCAGACCTAAAAGATTTGGCCGGACCCATTCAGCTGGCACAAAACTGCCGGCTGGAGGGTCATAAATTCCTGGATGTTAACGGTAACGGAAATTGGGATGAAGATGAGCCACCGCTTGCTAATTGGCAGATACGTCTATCAGATAGCGACATGGTGACTACTGATGAACAGGGGTTTTACGAATTTTCTGGTCTCAAAGATGGCGCTTACCAGGTGAGTGAAAACTGTCCTTTAGGTTGGGTCCAGACATCACCAGGTCTAACTGATTTTGCCGGTTGTGGCTCCCAGAAGTACGAAGTTGACATAAACATCGATAACTCACAAGTGACAGGTCTGGATTTTGGGAATGGCCGGCCCGAATTGAGCGCCAGCCAAACATGCCAGGGGGATGTCTTCCTGGGCGATGACATTCGTTACACTGTGAGAATAACCAATGAAGGGATCGTTGACTTGCTTGATGTTGTTATAGACGAGCCCGAGGCGGGAGAGGTGCAGGCGGTCGACCGGCTTCATCCCGGTCAGTCGGCGACCCTGACCTATTCGGTTACGGCGACAGCGCCTGGTACAGTTCTCAAAGCGGTAAAGATCAAGGGGACATACGGCCTGGCGACTGTCCGAGCGACGGCCGAGGCCAGTTGCCAAACCCAGGTCCATTCCCTGGCTGTAACGAAACAAGCTCAAACCACCTTGGATCGCCGCTACAATTGGACCATAAACAAAGAAGTTGATAATCCCGGTCCTATCGCACTTTTGCGTGGGGAGAGCCTCCAACCAGTTTACACGGTGACCGTCGGCCTGGCCGATCCCCCTTATGTTGATAGCAACCTGCGAGTTTCCGGTACTATTATGGTGGATAATCCGGCGCCCATAACGGCATCATTGGCCAGCGTGCTGGATCGCATGGAACCAGGCGGTTATATTCCGGTTATCTGTCCAACAATGGTCATACCGCCCGGAGAATCCCTGTTGTGTACCTACGGCCCGCTGGATCTACCCGACGTTGGTAACTTGCTTAACACAGCTACGGTTACGTTGAATAATAATAACGGCCAGACGACTGATTTCAAGGACACAATCGAGGTCGATTTTGACAGCGGCGTAGTAAATACTGTTGATGACGTTGTTGACGTCAATGATACTCTGGTTGGCTCGCTGGGTTCAGTCAACTTTTCGGAGGCTCCCAAGACCATCAGCTACAACTATCGTTTCGTGCCGTCGATTGACACATGTGGTGAGGTACAAATCCACAATGTGGCCCGCTTTGTTGCCAAAGATAGTGGCGCCACCGGCCGGGCAGCTGTCTCAGCGAACCTCTTCGTGATCTGTAATATGCGCCTTGGTTTTGAAGACTTGAGCGTCGGAGGAGGTAACGACTGGGATTACAACGACCTCGTCGTCGATGTGGGAATCAGGGTCACTTTGAGCGACGATCCTTACGAACCGGACCTGGAAGCTGTTCATTTGACCATGAGTAGACTGGTCGGCGGTCCAGAATACTCAATCAAGGTGCATGAATTTCATGTCGCACCAGATTTGTTCACCTGTGATGGTAGGTACCTTCTGCGTACCTATCCAGAAAATGGCCCTTATTTCGACAAAGTAGGAGATTATCATAACGGTGATGATTTTTTGATCTTAACTGAAGCTGGGCCTCTACCGAAACGAGTGGAATTGAGTATTTTCTTCGACGTTCCACCCGAAGGTTGTCCTTTCGACAATGGTATTTCGGACGATCCTTTAAATACTTACCACGGGGAAGCGCTCTTCTTCCGGCCGTGGATGAAAGCAACAAGAAACGGAAGTGTTGTCATAGTTAAACCTGGCGATCCCCGTTTGCTGGCCGTGCCTGACACATGGCAATGGCCGGATGAGATGCAAAGCATTTGGCTGAAATACCCCAAAGTCATTCCCGGAAATCCACCGATTTTTTCGCCATTTTGGTGGCAGGATTAGAAAAAGCGAAGGGGAGTTGGCCTGGCAATTCTTTAATGATTTGCCAGGCTTTTTTTATTATTCAACAAAAGAAGATGGTGCAGGTCAGAATAAAGCGATTGTTCCTTGGTACCCTGGGGTAGCTGAGCTCAAACCGGCCCATCGTGAAAGCAGGGCGAAACTTTGATATCATAGGCGATATCGGCCGGCAATTTTTGGCCGGCGCTGGTGGGTATTGTTTTGTTATCGAAGGACAACGGGCCATGGTCATACCCAGCCTGGTTTTGAAGCAGTTGTACACATTTGGTAGCCTGGAAAACGTGGCTGAGGGGGTGCAGTTCACGGTCAAAAATCGCTTGAGCGATGCGACCCTGACAGGCTTACACCGCGTGAGTCTGAATGGCCGCGATGTGCCGTTGAACGACGTCAGCCTGACCTTTGATGATGGTACTGGCTTAAACCAGGACGATCTTCAAGATAATCCGGTGCCTTTTCCTCTACGGCGCGAGTTGTTCGTTCGCTGTACCGTCGATCCGCTCCCCCTGGGCAAACACAGGATCGAAGTCCACTTTTCAACCCGACCTTTTGGTAAATTGAAGCTGAAGGTAGAGGACGCCATATCTGAAAAAGTCGAAAGGGGGGAGCAGATACCCCGAGATCCAAAGGATGATTATTCAACGACGATCATCGCCAAGAGGCAATCATTTGTGCAGGAGATCACTGGTCAGACTTTGGATCATCTAACTCGGTATTCCTTTGATCCACACCTCCTCAGCGGCAATATCGAGAATTTCACCGGCGTCGCCCAAATTCCCATCGGTTTCGCCGGCCCAATCCTCATAAATGGCGAACATG
>Ga0307378_10013640_pt1 | contig 10273 bp, 7 predicted proteins | sample UN1MG_FD_202238 | JGI IMG/M metagenome (GOLD analysis project Ga0307378, IMG submission 202238) | Soil microbial communities from Risofladan, Vaasa, Finland - UN-1 | ecosystem: Environmental > Terrestrial > Soil > Coastal area > Acid sulfate soil | place: Finland: Risofladan, Vaasa | collected...
GCATATCATGTTGGGGATCTCGATGAGGATAAGCCCGAATTGGAGGATCTAGTAGATCTTCCGGATGAGATTGAAGTCATTGATGATAGATGGGAAATATCCTCTACAATGACTCCTGACAAATCGCGAAACAATCTGCGAAAAATAGTGTGGGATTCTGGTGCTGATAGATTTCTCTCACGATCTCGGTCGGGTGATTACGTACGAATGAACGGTCTTGAAAACACCATATCAATAGAGGTTTGGAATCTAATTGCCCCATTCCTTTTGGCTGATGTGGCGCCGATATTCGTTAATGACAAGCTGTCTCCTAAACACTATGTGTTTGACAGGCTATCTGAGGATGCGGAGGTCTCCTCAACTACTAATAGTGTTAGTAGTTAACAAGTACCTTCGATGGTTGAGGGCTCTGGTAGATCAGCCAGGGCCCTCATACGACATCTTATTCGACATTGCTTGGATTGTTCATTATACGTACTATGTACCTAATGATGGGCAAAGAGCACTAGACGGTTTAAACTTGAGACGTCGGTTCGAATCTGAAACCTCCAACAGACTCCCCGACTTAGGCGGATGTCGCATATTAGAATTTCTAATAGCGCTGGCTATTCGTCTGAATGATACCGTCTATGATCATACTAATCCAAATCAAGAAGCTATGTGGTTTTGGATATTAATCAATAATCTTGGTCTGAAGGATTGCGACGATTCGTATGACTTCGTAGTAATTCACGATTATATTCAAGAAACATTCGGAAGAATTAACACTCGTACTTACGACTTCGATGGAACCGGCGGATTATTTCCCCTAATTGATCCTGATGAGGACCAACGATGGGTCGAAATCTGGTACCAAATGCAAGCTTATTTAAGCGAAAATGTGTGACGCATTTCAAAAACCCGCATTACAGGACGGTTGGGCGGGCGGTGGAAATGTGAAAAAAAACGTGAAAAGAGCATTTAAGTATGTAAAAGTGTCACAATGTGACAGTTTTAAAAGGCACTGTAACACGATATGTCACAAGAATAAACGTCACAAAAACTGTCACACTCTCGTGTACAGACCATGACACCGTCTAATTTTTTGTGATTTTGTTACGTTGTTACACTTTACTTTATACCATATTCCAGGAAAAAAAAGAATAGTATATAAAAAGTCTTTTAAACGTTTTTAATGAAATGTGTCACAAGGCCCAAATGGAGCATAATATGCTAGATTTCTATGAAATAAGCTGGACTAAGAAAGGAAAGCCCGGTAGCGAGTATCTCGAAGTGTTTCCTGACTTTAAAGTCAAGCGTTTCTCCGATCTTATGGTTCGGGGAGGAGCTTTCTATGCCATTTGGAACCAGACTAAGGGCCTATGGTCTACCGATGAGTACGACGTACAATTGTTGGTAGATGAGGAGATACGAGCTTTTGGGTTAAAGTTAGAAGAGGAACAAGACTTACCTGTGAGGATCAGATATCTTAAGGACTTCTCTTCGTCGTCGTGGAGCCAGTTCAGGTTGTTTGTGAGTAGAATCTCAGACAACTACCATCAACTCGACACCGATATAGCGTTTTCGAACACAGAAGTTAATAAGACCGACTACGTCTCAAAGCGTCTAGACTACCCCCTTGAGGAAGGATCAACTCGGGCGTTTGATTCGTTTTTCGGAACCTTATATGATGAGGAGAATCTGACAAAATTGATGTGGGCCGTTGGTTCGGTTTTAGCAGGGGATTCGAAACGAATACAGAAGTTTTATGTTTTGTTTGGGTTACCCGGAACTGGAAAGTCAACCGCATTGAACTTGGTTGAGAAATTATTGGGCGGCCACGTCTCGTCTTTTGAAGCTAGTCAGCTGACACAAGCGTCTAGCACATTCGCCCTGGATGCACTTAAAAATAATCCACTTGTCGCTGTTGACCATGAAGGTGACTTATCTAAGATTAGTAACAACAGTGTATTGACGAGTATTGTTTCTCACGATAAGTTAGTAATTAATGTAAAATACCAACACCCATTCAGTATTAAGCTTAATACCACTTTGTTCATAGCCACTAATAAACCGGTTATGATAACAGAACGGGCATCGGGGATTATCCGTCGTCTAATTGATATACGTCCCACAGGCCGAATCGTATCCCCAAGGGATTACGACTCTTTGGTTAGTCAGATAAATTTTGAACTGGCCGCGGTATCCTTTAAATGCTTAGGGGTATATAATCAACTAGGGCGGGATCATTATAATCATTATGTCCCCTTAGACATGATGTATAGGACTAACATATTCTTCAATTTTATTGATGAGTATTATCTTGAGTTCGTCCGTGAAGATATGGTAACCTTGAGCCGAGCGTGGACTATGTATAAGCAGTTTTGCGAGGAGACGGGGATTACCCGAAAACTGGCAAGGCATGCTTTTAGGGATGAGTTGAAAAATTATTGGCGCAAGTTTTATGCTATTACAAGGATAGACGGTATCCAAGTGAGATCCGTCTATAAAGGATTTAACAGAGATGTCTTTGAAGAAAAGGCCTCCATCAAAAAAGGAGATCCTGTCGTGTATGATTGGCTTGCCCTCTCGGTACAGCCGTCAGTCTTTGATAGAGAACATGCGGATCGCCCAGCACAATCCGCTTCTACTGGAGGACCACCCAAATACAAATGGGATGATGTCACGACCACATTGGCAGACATTAACACGGAAAAACTGCACTACGTGTTGCCCAAAGAAAACCTGATAACATTAGACTTCGATAAAAAGAATGCCGAAGGGGAAAAGTCCTTAGCATTAAATATTGAAGCGGCTCGAAAGTTTCCACCCACCTATGCTGAGCCCAGCAAGAGTGGGCTTGGCTTACACCTACATTACTATTATGAGGGGGATATTGAAGAGCTAAGCAGGATATATGAGCCCGATATTGAGATATTAAAACCGATAGGTAAATTCTCAATTAGAAGGAGATTAACTACGTGTAACGATCATGTTATAACAACAATTAATAGTGGATTACCAGTAAAACCCAAGGGGAAAGATATGGTTAGTAATAAAACTATCGCCAATGAAAAGAATCTTAGGACCCTAATCCTACGGAATCTTAACAAGGAGATACATCCGGCGACTAAACCAAGTGTAGATTTTATACACCACATATTAGAAGAGGCATATAGAGACGGTTTGCGTTATGATGTCAGCGATCTTCGTCCCTTTATCGTTAATTTTGCTTCTAACAGCACCAACAATGCGCATCATTGTATTCAACAGGCGCTTACTATGAAATATGTATCAGATCATACCGAACCGGAAGAGATAGAAGAACCGCAAGATGAGCGGCTAGTGTTCTTTGATGTTGAGGTCTTTCGTAATCTTCTTATTGTTTGTTGGAAGTATGAGGGATCTGATAACGTGGTTCGTATGTTCGATCCAACTCCAGATGATATAGAGATGCTTATGAAGACCCGTTTGGTCGGGTTTAATAATCGTCGTTATGACAACCATATTCTGTATGCACGCTATCTTGGTTTTAGCGTTGAACAGGTTTATGGTATTAGCAAACGTATAATAAATGGAGATAGAGATGTGTTTTTTAGAGAGGCGTATGGTATATCTTATACAGACATATATGATTATGCAACCACCAAACAGAGTCTTAAAAAATGGCAAGTAGATCTTGGGATTTTTCACTCAGAAATGGAAGTGGATTGGGACGAGCCATTACATGAAGATCTCTGGGAAGTGACCGCTAAGTATTGTGAGAATGATGTGATTTCAACAGAGGCGGTTCATAAGCACCTTATTGAAGACTATCATGCCCGTCAAATACTAGCGGAACTTAGTGGACTGTCGGTTAATGACTCTACAATGTCGCATACCTCACGAATAATCTTTGGTAATCGACGAGATCAGAAGAATCTATTTGAGTATCCTCATTTAGAAGAAGAGTTTCCTGGATATGTCTATGATGGCGGAATCAGTATGTACCGGAACGAAAAGGTTGGTGAAGGGGGTTATGTATATGCGGAACCGGGAATGTATAACAGAGTGTTATACATGGACATCGCTTCTATGCACCCAACATCTATAGAGGTTATGAATCTATTCGGTCCGTTTACCAAAAGATACTCGGAGTTAAAGGCGGCTCGTATCGCTATTAAAGAAGGCAAATTAGAAGATGCCGAAGCAATGTTTGACGGCGCACTTAAGGCCCACATACAGGGGTCGTCGAGTCTAAATGACCTGTCATATGCGCTTAAGATTGCATTGAATATTGTTTATGGATTTACCGCCGCGTCGTTTGATAATCCCTTTAGGGATATACGTAATAGAGATAATGTTGTGGCTAAGCGTGGCGCTTTATTTATGGTAGATTTAAAACACGCCCTACAGGAGAGGGGTTGTAAGCCAATTCACTTTAAGACAGATTCTGTAAAGATAGCCGATTATGACGAGGCCGACATTGGTTTTGTTAAAGAGTTTGGCAAAAAGTACGGGTATGATTTTGGTATAGAGGGGGTTTATGATAAGATGGTTCTGATTGATAAGGCCGTTCTTGTTGGTAAATTGAACGGCGAATGGGATGCCGTAGGGGCCCGTTTTGCTCAGCCATATGTGTTTAAAACACTATTTACTGGAGAACCCATAGAGTTTGAAGACCTTACTGAGAGCCGATCTGTTAAAAAAGGAACCATCTATATAGAGATGGAAGACGAGAGCATGTCTTTTGTGGGACGGGTCGGCAGGTTCTGCCCAATGAAAACCTCTGGTGGAACCCTATATAGAGTGCAAGGAGACAAGAAATATGCGGTAATAGGAACTAAAGGATACCGATGGTTACCCGCCGAAGTAGTAAAAGAATTAAAAAAAGAAGGAGATATAGACGAATCCTATTTCGAGGCGGCTGTTCAAGAATCGTTAGAGAAGATCGCCCAGTTTGGTGATCCAACAATATTCCTAGGAGATTAACATGGAACGTTTAGATTTAGAAGGATATCGAATTCTCTGGCCTAATTTCAGGGGACAGAAAGGAACATACAATGAAGCCGGCGTTAGGGGTTTTAGTGTACTGATTGACGATCTTGCTCAGGCAAAAGAACTTCTTAATATGGGGTGGGCATTGAAACCACTAAAGAACGAAGAAGGAACTATTGATGCGTATCATTTACCAGTCAAGGTGAATTATAATTCTCGTCAGCCGCCACGAATCTATAAGGTTTCGACGGTGCATAAAAGGGCAATCCCGCTGGACGAGAGAACGGTTGATATGCTTGACCTTCTTCCAATTGAAAGTGCTGATATAATTATAAACCCTTATCATTGGGATGTCAATGGAAAACAGGGAATAAAGGCCTACGCCCAAACCATGTATGTGGTTATTGAAGAAAATCACCTCGATACAAAGTGGGCGGAATACGCGCAAGGATCTCCCCCGTTTGAACCCGACGAGCGATAATTATGGAACTCTGGGATCATCAAAGAAAAGCCCTTCATGAATTGTCTAACGGATCCGTTCTTGTAGGTAGTACCGGATCTGGCAAATCTTTGACGGCCCTTAGTTATTATGTAAAGGTTCGAGGAGAAGATCCCTTGGACCTTTACATTATAACAACCGCTAAAAAAAGAAACGAGGGCGATTGGATAAAAGAAGCGAAAAAGCTTGAGGTCTCTCAGCTTACGGTTGATTCTTGGAATAACATAAAGAAGTATGTTGGTGTATCTAATGCCTTCTTCATATTCGATGAACAAAGAGTTGTTGGCTCCGGGGCTTGGGTAAAGTCCTTTCTTAAGATTACTAAGAAGAACAAATGGATTCTTCTGTCAGCAACACCAGCAGATACTTGGATGGATTTGATACCCGTCTTCGTAGCTAATGGTTACTATAAAAATCGAACGGCATTTATACGCGAACACGTTATCTATGCCCCGTATGTTACTTTTCCTAAGATTACAGGATATCAATATGTACCAAAGCTAAGAAAGCTTAGAGATACAATCTTTGTCCTAATGGTTTTTAAACGCCATACAAAATCCCACGTTATAAGGATAAGCGTGGATTACAATGAGGCATTAGTAAAGAAAACCATTAAAACCCAATGGAACCCATTCACTGATAAACCCATCGAAAACTTTCCACAAGAAGTGTTTACTTGTAGAAGAATAATAAATTCACACGTGTCTAGGATTATGAAGTTGGTGGAGATACAAAAGGAGGCAAAGCGACTTATCATCTTTTATAATTTCAATTTCGAATTGGAGATTATGAGACAGTGGTTCCAACCAATCACTGTACTGAGGGAACACAATGGCCGCACTCACGACCCGTTACCCGTTGGAGACAACTGGGTGTACCTGGTACAATACGAAAGCGGATCCGAAGCCTGGGAGTGTTTTACAACCAATCACACAGCCTTCTATTCCTTGCATTACTCCCACCGTAGAATCAAACAAGCGAGAGGACGAACTAATCGCCATAATACAAGTTTCACCGACTTGTATTACTATGAACTTGTTTCGGACTCTTACCTCGACAGAGCCATTACTAAGGCTTTTAGTGAAAAGAAAGATTTTAACATAAAAATGTTGAAACGACGGGAATTACACGTTGTATTATAGAAGGGGGGATGTGTTTTGTTGAGCAAACTATATTCGGCCCTTCCGATATATGGTACTCGAGAGAAACAAAGATACTCACATCCTCCTTTATTTTTTTGGGAGATTTGAACATGTTAGAAAAGATTTTTGTAAAACACTTTAGGTACGAACTTCAAAAGAGAATGGGAGAAACACATCTAGACTATATTTGGCCAAGGGCCTATGCTAGATCACAGCCCGATTTAGTTATTCTGGGGCCTAACCACGTTTGGGCAGCCTTAGAATTTAAAGAATCTAAGAATGCCCATCGCCAACCAAATCAGGAATATTACGTTACACGCCTAAACGAGAAAGGTTTTTCCCGCTTTGTTTATCCAGAAAACGCAGAGGAGGTCTTAGATGATTTGGAAGAGTTATTCACATCTTAAAGGAACTCATGCCTTTTTGTCCCCCTCTAGATATCATTGGTTAAACTACTCTCCTGAAAAACTTGTAATTGCATATGAAAACTATAGAAGAATAGAACTTGGTACCAGATATCATAGAGTAGCCGAGGAGTTAATTTCGCTTTTTATTCGTTTACCAAACACAGCAGAATCGCTTAATAGTTTTGTAAATGATGCTATTGGTTTTCAGATGAAATCCGAAGTCGTGTTATACTATAGTCCACATTGTTTTGGTACAGCGGATGCGATTTCTTTTCGGGATGGTGTTCTTAGAATTCATGATTTAAAAACAGGAAAGACACCTGGTGTTATGCAGCAGCTTATGGTTTATGCAGGATTGTTTGTTTTAGATTATTCGATAGATCCTAGAGAATTAAAAAAAATCGTTCTTAGAATTTATCAGAATGAAGAAATATTGGAAGCCAAACCAGAACCTTCAGAAATAATGTATGTATGTGAACAAATAAAACACTCAGACCAATTAATCAATGATCTCTTAGGAGAGTAACATGGGCGAACCAGTACTGATTCACTACGGAATACTCAGACGTAGCGGACGTTACCCTTGGGGTAGTGGAGGAGACATTATATATAGATCTGATAGAATGGCCGCTAAAGGTTTAAGCGAAAAGGAGATCGCCGCGGGGTTAGGTATGACTACTAAAGAGTTACGAAATCGAAAAGCTATTGTAAAAGCTGAGATAAAAGAAGCTCAAAGAATAAACGTTACTAAACAAAAAGCGGCCGGTATGAGTATAGCTTCTATAGCCAGAGAATTTGAGTTGGCTGCGTCTACAGTTAGAGATCTTCTAAGACCCGCGGCAGCCATCAAATTTAAAATTATTCATAACACCGCCAAAGCCCTTAAGGCTATGGTAAAGCTCTTCGGCTTTGTAGACGTAGGAGAAGGCTCCGAGCTTTGGATGGGAGTGCCAAGACCAAAAATGGATAATGCGCTTCAGTTGTTAAAGGATGAGGGTTATACAACTCATAAACTTTATCAAGAACAGCTAGGCTCAATAGACAATAAGTCAACCGTTTTAGTTTTGGCCGCGCCTGGAACAACGTATAAGCAAGTAATAGACAACAAAGCAAAGATTGCGGTTCCTAATCACTTTTCAAATGATAAAGGACTTACCTATATAGAAGCATCAGAAATTCAAAACGTGTCCTCTGGTCGAATCCTAGTTAAATACAAAGACGACGGTGGTGCTCAGAAAGATGGTTTGATAGAGCTTCGAAGAGAAGTTCCCGAGTTTGATCTGGGAGACAAAGCATATGCTCAGGTTCGTATTGGTGTAGATGGTACACACTTTATGAAAGGGATGGCCGTGTTAAGAGACGATTTACCTGATGGAGTAGACATTATTTATAATACAAACAAAACACCAACAGGAAACGATCTTGATGCTATGAAGCCACAAGTAGAAAATAAAGTGAGCCCATTCAAAACCGTAGTTAAGCCAAACACGTATTTAGATAAAAACGGAAACGAAATCGAAGGTCCTCTTAATATTGTTGGTGAGAGAGACACATTAGCCGTAGAAGGAGAATGGTCGACTTGGAATAAAACTCTAGCCTCTCAAGTACTTTCTAAACAGGCGCCTAGAATAGCGACCAAACAACTTGATATTTCATACGATAACGCCAAAGCAGAATTGGATGAGATCATGTCCTTGACTGATCCTACAGTCAGAAACCATCTATTAATGCAATTCGCCGATGCACAAGATAAAGCAGCAGTAGATTTAAAGGCGGCAGCTTTACCCAGACAAACAACTAATGTGTTACTTCCAGACCCCACCATGAAGATAACAGAGATTTATGCACCGAACTATAATAATGGAGACACGGTATCTCTTATTCGATATCCTCACGGTGGTCTTTTTGAAATACCAACATTAACGGTTAACAACAAATATAGTGATCTCATAGATGTTATTGGTACTGCACCGATGGACGCTGTAGGTATACATCCTGATGTGGCCAGTCGACTTTCCGGTGCGGATTTCGATGGAGACACGGTTCTTGTTATACCTAATAGGGATGGGCGGTTGCGTACAGCACCATCTATAAGAGAGTTAGAAACCTTCGATCCCGTCACAACATATCCCCGATATCCTGGTATGAAAAGCATAACCGAAACACAAAAACAATTAGAGATGGGAAAAGTATCTAATTTAATAACAGATATGACAATTAAAGGAGCAAATCAAAGTGAAATAGCAAGAGCCGTTAAACATAGCATGGTTGTGATTGATGCTGAGAAACACGATCTTAATTGGAAACAATCAGAGATAGATCAGGGCATTAAGTCTTTAAAAGAGACATATCAAGGAGGTCCAACAGCGGGCGCCGCGACACTAATTAGTAAGGCAAGTGCAGAATATAGAGTGCCTGCTAGAAGAGATCGCTATACCATAGACAAAGTTACTGGTGAGAGAGTATGGTCTGATACAGAAGAGACTTATATCAATAAAAAGACTGGTATAGAAACCTCTAAAACCATACGCTCTACTAAGATGGGAGAGTCAAAGGATGGATATACCTTAGATGGTAAAGAACTATCCTCTGGCACCGTAATAGAAAGGGTCTATGCAGACCATGCTAATAGAAGTAAGCTTCTTGCTAATCAAGCTCGCCTAGCTACCATAGGTCAACATGCAACACCCTATAATAGACAAGCCTTCCGTACATATAGGCAAGAGGTTGATTCTTTAAATGCTAAGTATAAGGAAGCCGTTAGGTCAAGGCCAGTAGAGAGAAAGGCCCAGATCGTAGGCGGTGAAATCTTTAAAGCACAGAGAGAGGCCAATCCTGGTATGTCTTATGCACAGATGCAAAAGGAAAAGGGGCGTGCTATCATTACAGCAAGAACCCGATTACAAGCTCGTAAGCCTGTGATTCAAATAACTACTAGGGAGTGGGAGGCAATTGAAGCCGGTGCAGTAACCCCTACTCGTTTACAAGGCATCCTTCGTAACGCAGATATGGCTGCTGTTAGGGGACATGCGACACCCAGGGCCTCAAAGGCGGGGCTATCCGCCGGTAAACAATCCCGTGCCAAGGCCCTTATTAATTCCGGATACACAGCGGCCGAAGTTGCGCAAGCATTAGGTGTACCAGTAGCACAGATTCACGATATAGATAAAGGATAATATGGAGGATAGTTATGTCTGAAAGACCCGTCTTTCTACTTACTACAGAGGACAATCCGTATAATCCTTTTACCCAGTGGTCTAAGTGGTATT
>Ga0307378_10013641_pt1 | contig 10273 bp, 4 predicted proteins | sample UN1MG_FD_202238 | JGI IMG/M metagenome (GOLD analysis project Ga0307378, IMG submission 202238) | Soil microbial communities from Risofladan, Vaasa, Finland - UN-1 | ecosystem: Environmental > Terrestrial > Soil > Coastal area > Acid sulfate soil | place: Finland: Risofladan, Vaasa | collected...
GTGGGGCCGGGCGGGCGCGATCGGGCAGACAACGCGCAGCCGGGGCAGTCCCACCTGCAGATCGCCGAGAACGCGGCGGAGTTGCTGCTTCCCGAGCTGAGCGGCTCGTTCAACGTGCAGACGCTGCGGACGTCGGAGGTGCTCGGCCTGGAGGCTGACGGCGAGAAGCCTCAGAGCCTGGCGGAAGCGGTGGTGCGGGCTGCGTCTCGGTCCGACGAGCGCGCCCCGCTCGCCGGCGTGCTGCTGATCTCCGACGGCATCCAGGTCGGCCAGGCCGACCTGCAGGCTGCCGCGCAGGACGTGCCCGTGCCCGTCAGCACGCTCGGGCTCGGCACGGTGGCCGCGGGGGACGTCGTGCTGCATTCGGCCGTGGTGCCGCCGTTCGTGTATCATCGCGACCGCACGATGGTGGCGGCAAGCGTGCGCTCCTACGGAATGAACGGCGAGGCGGTGGTGCGGCTGCTCGCGCTGCGGCCGGCCGGCGAGACTGAGATCGCGTCGGCGAAAGTGACGCTGAAACCGGACGGCTCGCCCACGCCCGCACGCGTCGAATTCACCGCCGAAGACCTCGGCCTGCAGCGGTTCATCCTGCGAATCGCCCCGATGGCCGGCGAGCTTACCGATGTGAACAACTCGCTGCAATTCCACCTGGACGTCCGCCCGGAGAAGCTGCGTGTGCTGGTGGTCGAGGCCAACGCGGGCTGGGAATACAAGTGGGTGCGGCGGGCGCTCGAAACGGATCCCGCCATCGAGTTTTACGGGCTGGTGCGCCTTCCGCCCGACGAATGGTTCTTCCAAGGCAACAACCAGCGGCCTGACAAGAAGCCGGTGGTGGCCCGCACGAAGGACGGCTTCCCCGGCTCGATCGAGGAGCTTGCGTTCTTCGACGTGCTGATCCTGGGCGACGTCGAGCGCAAGGTGCTGGAGCAGGCCGGGCGGTTCGAGATGCTGCAGACCTACGTGCTGCAGAACGGCGGCGGGCTGGCGACCGTCGGCGGGATGTCGGTCTACAGTGCCGGCAACTACGACGACACGCCGCTGGCGCGGCTGCTGCCGGTGGCCGTCGAGCGCGAGAAGAAGCAGCACCTGATCAACCGGTTCAACGTGGAGCTTACCGGCCGCGGGATGATGCACCCGGTGATGCAGCTCGAGTATGATCCCGAGAAGAACGCGGATGCATGGGGCAAGCTGCCGTGGGTGGAAGGCGGCAACGCCTGGCGGCGCGTCAAACCGGGGGCGACCTCGCTGCTGGTGCATCCGACGCTGAAGACCGCGTTCGGCCCGCGCCCGGCGGCGGCGGCGTGGCAGTGCGGGCGAGGCCGTGTGTTTTGCTCCGCGCTCGACAGCACCTGGCACTGGTCGCTCGACCGCGAAACCGATATCGACTACCACCGGCGGTTCTGGGGGCTGGTGATGCGCTGGCTGGGCGGTGACCCGCGGCTGGTCCGCGGCAACGTCCTCATCCTGGAAACGCCCGTGTGCGAAGTCGGCAGGCCGGTGTCGGTTTCCACGCTGCTGCGGAACGACGCCGGCATGCCGATCGTCGACGCCGCGGTCGTCTTCACCATCGAGTATCCCAACGGCCAGAAGCTCAGCGTGCGGGCGGGCAGCGATCCGACCGTCCCCGGGTGCTTCCGGCTGAATTTCGACCCGGACCAGACGGGCGTCCAGAAGGTGGACCTGGAGGCGAAGTTGCCCGACGGCACCGACCGTAAGGGTGCCATCGAGTTCAACGTGTCGCCGTCGCGGGCCGAATATCTCGATCTGCGGGGCGACGTGAATGCGCTGGCAGCGCTGGCGAAGGCGACCGGTGGCTCGGCGGCGAACGCCGCACAGTACCAGGATCTGAAGCTTCCCGAGGCGAAGCGCCGGCCCGCCACGTTCGAGCGGGTGGTCAACCTGTGGCGAACGCCGGGCATCGTGATCCTGCTGGTCGGGTGCCTGGCGGTCGAGTGGTTCATGAGAAAACGGCGGGGACTGGCGTAACGTAGGGTGAAGAAACCACAAAGACGCTAAGGACGCAAAGGACACGAAGGAACAGAAGAAGAAGAAGAGGTTTGACAGGGATGAATGGGATGAATGGGATGAATGGGATGAAGGGATGAAGAGATGAAGAGATGAAGAGATGAAGAGGACGAATGGAGCCTTCCTCTGCTTCGTCTCGTCCTCGTCCTCCTTCTTCTTCTTCGTGCCCTTCGTGTCCTTCGTGTCTTTGTGGTGAATAAGATCGTATCATGGATAACCAGGTTCGACAAGCTCACGAATCGCTGGTACGCCGCGTGGAGGCGGTGGCGGGGCTGCACAACCACTGTGCCCTGATCGAGGGTGCGGGCAGGTTCTGCTGGAATATCGGCGCCCCGCTGCTGGCCGTGCTGATGGCGCAGGCGGTGATCGGCCTGCCGCTGCTGCTTCGGGTGGCGGTGCTGCCGCTGCTGATCGCGGGCGTCGTGTGGTGCGGATGGCGGGGTATCATTCGGCCGCTGCTGAATCGCTGCGGCGCCGGCCGCGCCGCAATGCTGATCGAAACCGCCTGGCCGCGGATGCAGTCGCGGATCATCAGCGCCCTGCAGTTGTACCCGGAGCTCGAGAAGGACCGCACGTGGTTCGACGGCGCGATGCTGAGCGGCCTCGTGCTGTGGGCGCAGGAATCGACGGCCAATGAAGATTTCGGCACGGTGATCGACCGCCAGCCGGCGCGGCGTGCGGCAATCGCCGCGGCAGTGACCGTCGCCGCCTGGCTGATCGTCTTCGCCGTCAGCTCCGACAGGATGCTGTCGGCCGTCGGCCAGTTCGGCTCCGCGTGGAAGGAAGCCCGGCAGATCGCCCTGCGGGTGACCGGTGCGAAGATCGTCATCGAGAAGCTCGACCGGCCGGCGTACCTGCGCGGGAGCACGATCACGATCCGCGCGGCACAGAAGGGCTTCCGGGCCGACACGATGGAAATCCTCATCCGGCAGATCACACCCAACGGCGCGGACGGCGAGCTGCGGCGGGAGCCGGTGAAGGTCGACGCCGACGGCCGGGCGCAGTTTGTGCTCGCCGACGCCCAGCAGACGTTTGAGTGCTCCTTCCAGGCCGGCCGCATCGTCAGCGACCGAATCAGGGTGATCGTCACCGAGCCGCCGCGGATCGCCAAGCTCAGCGTTGAATACGACCTCCCGGCATACGTCCGCCGGGCGCCCATCGTGCAGCCCCGGAGCGACGGCAACCTGAAATCGCTGTACGGGGGCTCGATCCTCCTCACCATCGAGGCAAACAAGAACATCAAGACCGCCACGCTGTCGCTCAGCTACGCGAAGAAACCGGAGCCGATGAGCGTGGGCGGGCAGTTCGCGCAGGGGTCGATCCAACTGACCGCCGATTCATGGCTGCACGACAAGCGGGCGGAGATCACCGAGACCTACAAGCTGCGGCTGACCGACGAATACGGCTTCGTGAACGAAGACGCCGACCAGGCATACGCGCTCGTGATCACGAAGGACCAGCCGCCGTCGATCGAGTTCACCGGGCTGCCGCACCGGTCGAGCGCCGACGAGCCGCACATCCCCGAGAAGGATCTCGACCGCATCGGGCTGTCGGTTCGCGGGCAGGACGACTACGGCATCGCGAAAGTCACCCTACACTACCGCATCGAGGACCTGGAGACCGGCAAGGAGAAGGGGAAGGGTAGCAAGCCGTACGCGTTCGGGCTGCCGCCGACGCAGACCGCGCTCAGCCTCGCCCGCGCCCCGCAGCTCGGCCTGACCGTGGGCGACCGGTTGGTCTTCTGGGCCGAGGCCGAAGACGCCTACGACCTCGACCCGCAGGCCGGGCCGCACAAGTCGACCACCCCGCCCTACCGGATGGCGATCGTCACCGAGGAGCAGCTATTCCGGGAGGTGCGCTACCGCGACGAGTGGTCGGCGCAGTGGTATGATTCGCTGAAAGTGGCGTCGCTGGCCCGGCGCGCCCCGCCCCCGAGGATGTCGCCCGAGGGCGAGCCCGCCGCCGATATCGCCAAGAAACTGCTGGAGGCCATCCCGTTGGCCGAGGCATTCCGCGGCGAGGCGGCGCAGGCTATCGAGCAGTATTTCCAGAGCTTGGCGGGGATGGAATGAAAAAAATATTTTCATCTCGTATCGCATTGTGGCACAATGAGTTACGCCATATAGCAGGGATTGTTTTTTCCTTTCTCGAATTTGTATTGCCCTCCGCTCGCCACATACTGCGTAAGTATGCGTTTAGCGTGCCGGAAAAGGGCGGGCAACAGTGGCCCGCCCCTACAAAGACACCGTCATTGAGTCTGAAAGCAGAACGATCGTGTGCGGTGCTTCTGCCTCATAGATTGCCGACTGGTGTAGGGGCGGGCCACTGTTGCCCGCCCCGCGTGCGTCATCGACGCACGCTAAACACATACTTGCGTAATGTAGTACTTTGTATCATATGCCTGACCCTGCCTGCAGCGGTCGGCCTTGCGGCGGTTGACACCGACGACTGGGCCGCCTACCTCGGAGCACGCGACCAGGACGAAGCGTCCACAACCGAAGTCATCGGCATGTCCGCCGAAGAACTCGAATCCTACGCTGCCGAGCAGGAACTTGAGATAGCGGCCGACGAGGAGAAGCCGGACGTCTTCATTCGCACCCGCCGTCGCGTAGTCGTCCGCGAGATCAAGTTCAGTACCGACTGGGACTGCGATCCCACGGCGGTGCCCGCGATGGTCGACCAGTTCCGCCGGCTTACCGGCATGGACGCCCAGGCCCTCATTCCCTGCAAGCCCGTCACGTTCGACTCGCCCGAGCTGTTCGACTATCCGTTCGTGTACATGAGCGCACACTACGCATTCAAGTTTTCCGATGCCGAAGCCGAGGGATTCAGGAAGTACGTGGATCGAGGCGGGTTCGTGATGGCCGACGACTGCCTCTACGGGCAGACCTTCGGCCCGGCGTTCGCCGGCGAGATGCAGAAGATCTTCCCCGAAACCAAGCTCACGGAGATCGATATCAAGGACCCCGTCGCCGGGATGGTCCTGAAACAGAAGTACTCGTTCCAGGTCGGCGAGGCCGGCATCCCGCGAAACTTCATGAACCAGAACCCGTGGCTGGGCATCTTCATCGGCGGCAACCTGGGCGTGCTCCACACGGTGCAGGACATCGGCTGCTACTGGGAGATATCCAGCCCGCCCACGCCGTCGAACCCGCTGGGCGCGGGCATGCACGGCAAGGACACGATGGAGCCGGGCTCGCGGCTGGTCTCGTACCAACTGGCAGTGAACGTGATCCTGTTTTCGATGTTGCATTAGGCGTAGGACATGATGCGTAACCTGGCACTCGCCTTCATCCTGATGATCGTGCCGAACGCGGCGGTCCTCGCCGTCGATGCCGACGATTGGGCCGCGTACCTCGGTGCGCGCGGCGACGACGAAGCAGCCACCAGCGAAGTCATCGGGATGTCCTCCGATGAGATCGATTCCTACGCCGCCGAGCAGCAAGTGGAGGCCTCCGCCGACGAGGAGAAGCCGGACGTCTTCATTCGCACCCGGCGCCGCGTGGTTGTCCGCGAAATGAAATTCAACACGGACTGGGACTGCGACCCCACGGCGGTGCCCGCGATGGTGAACCAGTTCAGGCGGCTCACCGGGATGGACGCCCAGGCTCTGATCCCGTGCAAGCCGATCACGTTCGATTCGCCCGAGCTGTTCGATTACCCGTTCGTGTACATGACCGCGCACTACGCGTTCAAGTTTTCCGATGCCGAATCCGAAGGATTCAGGAAGTACGTGGACCGCGGCGGGTTCGTGATGGCCGACGATTGCCTCTACGGGCAGACGTTCGGCCCGGCGTTTGCCGGCGAGATGCAGAAGATCTTCCCCGAGACCAAGCTCGTCGAGATCGATCACAAGGACCCGGTCGCGGGGATCATCCTGAAGCAGAAGTACTCGATACCGTCCGGCGAGGCCGGCATCCCGCGGAGCTTCATGAACCAGAACCCGTGGCAGGGCGTCTTTCTGGGCGGCAACCTGGGCGTGCTGTACACGCCGCAGGACATCGGCTGCTCCTGGGAGATATCCAGCCCGCCCACGCCGTCGAACCCGCTCGGCGCCGGCATGCACGGCGCGGACTCGCAGGGGCCGGATGCGCGGCTGAATGCGTACAAACTGGCGGTCAACGTGATCCTGTTTTCGATGTTGCATTGATATGAAGCAATTCACGATCAACATCCTGATCCTGAGCGTGCTGGCGGGCGCTGCGGCGATTGCCGGCGAGAAGGAAGCTCCGCCCCCGCCGCCCCCCGTCGAGGTGAGCATCGGCCCGCTGCCGTCCTATCCGCAGTTGGATGTTTCGTTCACGGGCTTCATAATCTCCGAGGACCAGCGGTCCGCCCAGAACATGAAAGCCGAGTTCACCCGGGCGATCTTCCCGAATCCCGGCCAGCCGCTCGCCTACCAGATCAGCGTTACCGCCCACGGGGGCGACCGCAAGGTCCGGGTAACCGGCACGATCCTCGATTATCTCCAGAAGGAGATCAGGAAGGTCGACGAGGAGCTGACGGCCACCGACGGCCAGACATCAACGCGCGACGTGTCGTTCACCCCCGGCGAGGACCAGCAGGGGCCGTTCTTCTTCATCGGCACGTGGAAGGAAGCCGGCGGTGCGGCCCAGGGCGACCTGCCCGAAGGCGGACCCGAGAAATCATGGCCCATCGCCGTTGCCATGTCGGCCGCGCGGCTCCCGGTCGAAGATTTCGAGTGTGTTCGCTATCCCGAGCCGAACGCCCCGCTGGAGAATTCCGCCGCCGCTCGCCACAGCGGGCAGATGGGCATGATCGTCCGGCCGCAGGTGCCGGAGAAGCAGCCCCCGCCCAAGGAAGGCCAGCAGCCGGTTGCGAGGCAGTCGCTGCCGATCTACCGGCAACTGCCCGGCCGCCCGGTGCGGATCGGCGTATGGGCGAAATCGAGCGCACTTGCGAAAATCACCCTCCAGGTGCGCGACCCCGGCATCGAGGTCGGTCAAAGCCCGCGCTACGACCGCTGGGCCATCGGGCCGATCGAGATCAAGCCCGGAGACTGGTCGCAGCTCATCTTCCCTGCCCCCGGCTACGGCCCGCCCAAGTGGCAGCGCACCACACGCGGCCGGCTCGGCAGCGGATTCGTCGATTACCCCCTCACCGTCGAAACGCTCGAGATCGAATCCGCCCCCGGCACCACCGTGATGGTGGACGAGATGGACGTGTTCACCCAGCATCCGCGCGAGGGCATCGTGCGGATGGCGCCGGTGCTCGACAAGCCCGCCGGCCTGCTGTACCGCAACGACGTGCTCCGCCTCGCCATCACCAGCATGTGGCTGTGGGGGAAGCCGGTGAAGGCGTCCTACGGCGCCTCGCTGCTCGACATCGCCGGCAAGGAATGGCCCGTCTGCAGCGGATCGATCGACCTCGCACCCGGGGCCACCGTCTGGATCGACGGCAAGCTGCAGAACATCCCGCTCGGCTCCTACCGCCTGAAGACCACGCTCCAGTACCTGGACGTGACCGAATCGCACACCGAGGCGGACCACGGCTATCTCGTCTACGAGCCGGGCGGCAAGCCGCTGCCGTATAACGAGCTGGCCGCGTTCCTCGGCGACCGGCTGGGAGTGCTGGCCGACCTCGGATTCCGCCGCGACATGATGGTCGTGCCGTGGCATTCCACCCAGGGCACGATGTCCGTCGAGATGACGATGGGCCATTTCTATTTCAACTGGCTGGACCCGGAAGTCGAGGCCCGCCGGAAGGCCGGGATGGAAGTGATCGGCAAGCTCGGCATGACGCCCGAATGGGCCGACCCCAGCGTCAACTATCTCACCATCTCGAACGCCTGGGCCGGCAACACCACCGTTATGCCGGCGCAGACGATCTGGTGGGAGGAATACGTTCACCGCACCGTGCTGAACTTCGCGGACCGGATCAAGTCGTGGGTGGTGTGGGAACGGCCCGACGCCCCCGGCTTCGCAACGAACACGCAGGAATACGTGGAGAAAATGCTGTCGGTGGCGCACCGTGCCGCGAAGGAAGCCGATCCGAACGCCGTGGTCGTTTCCGGCGGCGTGTCGCGCGAGAACATGGAGAGCTTCCTGAATGACCTCATCGAGGCCGGCGCCGGCCGCTACATCGACGCGATGGGAATCCTGCCCACGACCGCGCCCCTGGCTCCCGAAGACGGCTACATGGACGTGATGCTGAGCCGCGCGGAACGGCTGCGGACGCAGGAGCAGTTCACCCCGCCGCTGTGGGTGCTCGACCTGGGCTGGCCGACCGGGACCGGCGACGGTTCGGTGAGCGAAGACAACCAGGCTCGCTACTTGGCGCGTGCGTGGGCCATTTGCCGGGCGTTCGGCGCCCGGCGCGTCATGATCGAGCCGCACCAGATGTTCATCGACGGCAAGGGGCTGTCGCCCGCCGGCATGCGCGATTCGGCCGACCTGTTCTTCCAGGAACGCGGCCTGTGGGGCGTCAAGCCTGCCGCACTCGCCGGCCGAACCGCTCGCGCCATGCTCGAAAGCAGCTCCTTCGTCCGCGAAATATTCCTCGTCGACCGGTGGGACGGCCTCTCGCGGGCGTACCTGTTCCGCCGGCCCGACGGCAAGCTCGTGCTGTCGGCCTGGCGGCGGCACGACACCGCCCGCCTCCGCCTGCCCGATTCCGCCGAGCAGGTGCTCGACGTCTTCGGGAACCCGGTGGCCGTGCAGAAGCAGGACGGCCTGACGCTGAACGCCGCGCCGCACTACGTGCTGTTTGGGGCAACCGATCCCGCCGCGCTCGCCCGCCAGCTCGAGCGCACGCCGCTCGACTACGTCGATGCCTCCGAATCGGCCTGGAAGCGCACGTGGACCTTCTTCCTCGACGTCGGTAGCGAACCTGACGAGAAGGCCGCACAGTACTCATCCACGAAATCGCGGCTCGTGGAGAACGTCGACAGTTTCTACCACAACGACTATGGCCGGCACGTCGTCGACTCCGGCCGGCAGTTCACCGGCGACGAGAAATTCGTCGTCGACGTGTCATCGTTCGGCCAGGCCGACATGATCATCCGCAAGCGGATCAACTATTCGGTACCGAACCAGCGGGTGAAGGTCTACTGCAACGACCAGCTCGTGGGGCAGTGGTTCGCGTTCAAGCGCGACCGGCGGTTCCGCTGGCGCAACACGGAGTTCATCGTGCCCAACAGCTTCTTCGGCGGATTCCGATCCGCAGGCAAGCCGGCCGCCGCGCTGCGATTCGAGGCGCAGGACTGCGAAGCCACCAGCTACGCCTACTGGATCGGGCCGATGCGACAGAAGACCGTTTATGCGTCCGACCTCTCGCTGCTCGTGAACAACAGCGGCTACGGGGCGGGGGCGAATTTCGACAAGAACATCCTCGGCGGGCCGATCCGCTTCCACAAGGACGAGACGCGCGATTACGCCAAGGGCCTGGGCACCAACGCCGCCGCCGCGTTCGAGGACAGCCTGATCGTCATCCCGCTCAACAAGCAGTTCAAGCGGTTCCGGGCGACCGTCGGCATCGACGCCGCAACCGACGGCCGCGGCACCGTCCGATTCCGCATCGGCGACGGCCGCAAGATGCTGTTCGACTCCGCCGACATGACTTTCTACAGCGACCCGAAGGACGTCGACATCGACGTGTCCGACGTGATCCTGCTGATGCTGTCGGTAGGGGATTGCGGCGACGGCAACAAGAACGACATCGCGAACTGGGCCGATGCGAGATTGGAGCTGAAGTAGCCGTGCCTGTGCGCCTGTGCGTTTGTGTCGGTGTGCGTCCGTGTAGGTCCGTGTAGGTCCGTGTGTCCGTGTATCCATGTGTGCATTATGTCCATCAGATTGTCCGTCATCCTGATCCCGGTTCTGATCGCCTTCGGGCTGCCGTCCGCGCTGGCGGGCGAGCCGCCGCGCTCGCTCGACGTGCCGGCGTACGTCGATGAGCTGGTGGCGAAGGGCGAGGCGTCGGTGGGCGAGCTGACGGCCGCCCTCCACGGCCCGCACGCCGGCCGTGCCATCGAAGCGCTCGGCAGGATCGGCAGCCCTGCCGCGGCCAAGCCGCTGCTCGCGCTGGCTGAAGCTCCCGACGGCGAGACCCGTGCCGCCGTGGCCTGGGCGCTCGGCCGCTGCAAGGATTCCGCCGCGCTGCCCGCACTGGTGAAGCTCGCCGGCGACCGCCACGCGCCGGCACGGGCCGCCGCGGCCTGGGCGCTCGGCCGCATCGCCGACCCAAAAGCTGCCGACGCCCTCCGCCAGGCCGTGCAGGATTCCGACCG
>Ga0307378_10013643_pt1 | contig 10273 bp, 11 predicted proteins | sample UN1MG_FD_202238 | JGI IMG/M metagenome (GOLD analysis project Ga0307378, IMG submission 202238) | Soil microbial communities from Risofladan, Vaasa, Finland - UN-1 | ecosystem: Environmental > Terrestrial > Soil > Coastal area > Acid sulfate soil | place: Finland: Risofladan, Vaasa | collected...
TTGTTGTTGTCATCGAATTTCATAAACGACGGGTACATATACAGCGGGACGAACTCAAATGGAGACGGGAGCGTCTCACCGTCATCCGTGTACAAATCTCCCAGTTCAATACCTTTGGGAAAGTCGGTGGACATTCCTTGTCGGCATTTGATATTGGGAGGAGACCACCTGGAGTCCATCTCTTCTAGGCCCTCTTGCCCTGGGCTCATTTCGGCCAGCAAGTCCGTTACACGGTCTACGATGTGCGCCGGCAACTGCTGTAAAATAGGTACGAGTGTTGTGGAAATGTCTGCGTCTAATCCATCGGCTGCTTCTGCAATTTGCTCATCCGTTGCCATTACGGGTTTTTCGACTTCAGCTACTTCATCTTGCTCCTTGTTTTGGTCGATTTCCTCTTCCTTACGTGCCTTACTATTGGCCATTGGTGATTCCTTTCGTTCCTCTGGGACAAGAGGCTGCTGTAATGTGGTGGAGAAATGGTAGTGTGTATCCGGGTTAAACGTCAAGATGTTTCTTTGCGGCATATTTGTTTTTACCTGGTAAAACAGCTACTTCCATCCCAGGCAAAAAAACTCTTGCTTTTTTTGTCATAACAACAAACTATTGTGTAATATCTACAGCTAGCTACAAGATGTAGGAGGTCGATGGTGTTTCACAGTTTACGCGGTAATTGTGAACCACGTGCACGGAGATACCGAGCAGTCGTACCGCCTCCAACTCCTCTATACCACGCCAATATCAGTAAAAGTGACATACTTGACGCAAAGACAGAACGTCAGCTGCTACTGCGCTATCGGAAAACCCATGACATCGACGCGCGCGATCGTATCATACGCGCCGCTTTGCGTTTTGTTGTCAAACTAGCTGTTGGGTACGCCCGAAATAGAGAAACAACTGACGATCTTGTGTCGGCGGGCAGTGTTGGACTGTTGGTAGCCATTGACCGTTACGACCTTAGACATAAAACCAGATTCCTATCTTACGCAACTAGCTGGGTATTGCTGGAGATGCGAAACGCTCTTTACAACGACAGCTTAGTTGCGATGCCACTGTGGCGCCAAAAAGCTTTGGGTAGGTTGCGAAAGGTGAATGCAAAGTCTTTGGCGAGAAGTGGTAAAAATGCGACCATTGCCGAACTGCACAAACAGGTGGACTTATCTCCGTTGCAGCTAGTGCGCCTGCAGGAGTACCAAACTGTTTACATCACGCGTTTGGGTGACGACACGGATGCATTGCCATCGAAAGGCAGCGACAATGGTCGCGGGGTAGACAGTCTCGCAATGAACAATGAAACCCGCGAGATATTACGTGCATCGATACGCCAATTGAAGACCGTCAAGGAGCAATTTGTCGTTCGTGCGTATTTCGGGTTGGTAACTGATCCACTGTCACTCCGACAAATTGCTGGAGTTCTTGGGGTCAGTTCGGAACGCGTTCGCCAAATAAAGTCCGACGCGTTACGGTTTTTGGAACAAAGGCTCAAAGGACGGCTTAGAATAACGAGCATCTGCGACATGAAAAACTAAAAAGGTGTCTTCACACCTTTCAGATTATACGACCAGAAAATTCCCTGCATGAACCAGCTTACTTCATCCGCCCTTTTGCTGTCACTGGCTTCCTTTGCCGCGTTAAACGCTTTGTCACATTTACCCAGCATCGCTTTCGCTACTTTCGTTTCACGCGCTTGCGCACTGTTCCCGACATCAGCGTCATCTGTTGCAGCGGAAAGCTTTTTGTCGCCGGACGTTGGTTCCTTTTCCGGTGCGTCACGTTTCTGCTTTTCCCCACTCATGATCATATCAACCGTATCTTTGAAGTCGTTGGCACCTTCCCGCTTAGCACGTTTTAGGAGCTTCAACTTCTCTTTATCATCTTTCACCCGCGCTAGTTCCCTAACGTGTGTGAACTTTATTTCACCTTCATCTAATGCGTTCTGCACTTCCGGCGGCTGTTTCAACGCGGCCAAACGTTGTGACACCCACCCGACTGTTTTTCCCACAGCCTTTGCGTAATCTTGCTGAGAAGCGCCTAACGTATGCACAGCGTGGAACGCCAGCATGGCTTCTTCTAGTGGGGTGTACGGTTCGCGGTCATAGTTCTCGGCAATACGCGCGTAGAATTCAGCTTTGCGCGATAACTTCATAGACATACCAACAGCTTTGATCGTAGACCTGTTCAACCGCGTGTGTGCTTCTATGCGGCGCCTGCCGGCAACCAGCCGGTACAACTTGCCGTCATCCGTTGGCAAAGCGAGTGGAATAACACTGATGGGAACCACCTGGCCGATGTTCTTGATGGAGTCCATAAGTTCCACTACCTTCGCCTCCCAACCCTCCGCTCGATTCGGAGTATCTTCGTCAATCAGGATGCTTGACAACGGAATCATCGCCGGCTGCAGTGACCCCTGTGTTACTGGCTCCTTCTTCCCCAACACTTTCTTCGCTGCTGACTTCTTCGCTGCTGACTTCTTCGCTGCTGACCTTTTCTCCTTCAGCTCTGGTTCCTTCACTTCCTTGGCTTTTGCCATTTCCAGCCTCCGTCTTGGCCTGCCGATACGTGTTCAAGTTTACTGGTACTGCGCCATTACTCCTTTGTTGCAACCCATACAGTTTCAAAAACGTAGTCGTAGTGTTCATTATCGCCCAAGCTGTTAACTGTTGCATATCTTCCGTACTAAGCGTGGTGCGCTGATTTCCCGCTTTGGGGAAAAATAGGTTCTTCGCCTTCTTCACGAGTGCAAGCATTATTTCCTCCGGCTTTGTTTCTTCTGGTTCGTGGTGTTTTGCCAAAGTTTTCTGAGCAGCGCTGACAACGTTACCCGCTGCAGACAACTGCCCATTCTTCTCCGCAAGCCTAGATACTATTGAACTAAACAACGCAACCAACTTAAATAAGTAACTGCCCGATGTGTGCACAAACTCCTCCCGTTAGTTTTAGGTTTAACTACACTTGAGTTTCACTTTGTATTCTAGGTGTACTGCGCTTGCGGCACTTCTCTCGCCTACGGCTGCACTCTCGCTTGCAACACGATACTATCAAAAATCTACATTAGCTTTTTTAGAACGACCAGTAAAAACAATATTCTTCACGTCATCAGTTTGTACGTGAAATAATTCCAGCCGATCTAACGGAACACCCTGAAGTATCTCACCCACTGCGTGATAAAACTCACGCCCAAACTCTTCGGGGCCGTTGTCACATTTTACGTGGTACGCGACCCAAAGGTCAGCAACTCTGCGATACCGAACAATCAACTCTGTTTGTACTTCAATAGGGCGCTCGCTCATGTGCCTTCCCCTTGGGATGGTAACGTGTACTAATCTTCTTTGTACTCAAACGGCTCGGAACCGCAATCGGGACACAGCGTAACGTTCCCGTGTTTTTCTACCAATTTACCGCATTTGGGACACTTCGCTCTTTCCGTTGCAGTTTTAGTTTCGTCTTCAGACTTTTCTTCTACACCGTACTTTTCCATTACAGTTCTCCACTCTCCACTACACAGGCGGAACGTCTTTCCGCACTTGTTTGCACAGTTTACTTATCGTACTCATACGTACCCGCAACCGCGTTTGCGCTGATTTAATTCCACGCGCAGCGCGCAGTGCATCTGCACACGCTTTTTCGTACTCCTCAGCAATACTGTAAAATGCGTTGCTCTCGATCCTTGGGATTTCTTGTATCATTTGCGTACCTTTCCTCGGCACCGATGCCAGTAACCACACCATTTAGGTGTGCATGCCCAATCGTTAGGCAGCGCCGGCGGAAATTTCCCCGCGGAAATGGCCTCAGCTACACCGTCAAAAACATTTCCAGCCCATTCGATGTCCGCTGCCGTTCGAGTAGATTGTAGCATAACAATCTTAGGATCTTTTGTCTTTACAAAGCAATCAAAACGCACGTTGGGTACGTTTGAAGCGCTTGAATATGTGGTTAGCTGTAAATTGTTATCAATTTCAGCTTGAACATACGATTTAGCAATTACTTTGTAGTCGACGACTTGTTCCGTTGGGATAACGATTTTCGTCTTGATGCCTTTTTGGATGCGGGGTGTAGTATCCACTGCACACAAATCGATAAAGCCGACCAGCGGAATATTGTGAGTTCCAACGTTCATCCAAAATCGAGACTCCACTCTCTTTGGTTCCAAAAACGGCATATTTTCTCGATGGTACGTTTTCAAGAATTTTTCTGCTCGACGGAGTATTAACTTTTCCGGTTGTTCTTCTTCCCACACTTCAATATCAACCTTCTTATCTTCCCAGCAATCATGATGCGCACCCAGCAGTATGTCCAATGGCGCCATTGCGCCGGATATCATTCTAGTGCGCTGCCCTACTTCAAGCGCTTTGTGTATTGCAGACCCTTCAACCATTCTAGCGGCTGGCGGTTCAACAAACCCTTGTACGTAGCGAAAGTAGTACTGCATCCCACAACGTATGTACGTGTTGACTTGACTGACACTTATGTACCCAGACGGTAAATTTAATTCTGTATCTTGCAGTTGCCCGCTGTCGATCAAGTAGTCCAACTCTTCATCGGGCGAGTCTTGATTTTTTGAAAATATAGCTGCGCTTCCCACGGGACACGCTACCTTTCAACTTTGGGCGGATCGGCGGGTCGCTCAGAAGACTCTCCCGGCATTTTAGGAATTTTGTTATATTTGCTGGCAGCTCGTTCTTCTTTTTCCCGCGCTTCGAGTTCCGCTAACAATTTAACATCTGCACCATTAGGAAACATAGCCGCGTTGAGCGGTTCCGTCTCATCCGCCTCTGGTGTTGGTTGTGGGGCGTGTGTGTTAACTGTGACGCTGGCGTCTTGTTTCTGAAGCGCGGTCATTGCTTCTAGGTCAGGCGCCGCATTGACTACAACGTGCAACTTCGGGCGCGTTTTCCACTGAATTGCATTGTCCACGTTGGATAATTTCAGCCCTTGGCGCTTCAGTAAATCCGTTATCATTTGATCCAGCTCTTCCTGATCCATCGTTAACGTGAGCATCATTCCCACCGGTCACCTCCATTCGTTTACTTCGATTGGCAAGAGCGTCGGCTAATGGGCCGTCGCCGTCATCCCGTTTATGCCAGCGCACCAACGCGTTTACCTTTTTCAGCTCTGCACAAGCTAACTCGTGCTCATTACGTAATTTTACATCGTTTACGCGGTACTCTCCCTGCAGCTGTCGCAGCACTAATTGTGAGTCTGTGTACACTACAACACGCCCAGGCGCATATGCACGAACACGGGTACACGCGTTTATTATTGCGCGATACTCGGCTATGTTGTTAGTGCCCCTACCAGCTAAATCTAGGTAACTTGCTTCCAACAACTTATTGGTGTGCAATTCACGAATTACACACCCCACAGACATTCGTTTTCGGCGCGTACAGCTACCGTCTACCGTTACTTGCACATCCAAAATACCCTCCTTTAGGCTACAGATAGATAACTGTTTACTTCTACCACGAAAGTTACAGTTTTCCTGGTCGTGTAACCGTTCGGGACACTTTACTTTTGTGTATGCAGCCCTTGTCAAAAGGCTCCACGTTTTCTTTCGCGCAAACAACGCCGCGCTCGCACAAAACGCACTCAATTTTAGTCGCTAACGTATTTGCAATATTTTGCTTAGCAGCTAGCGCGGTTGCGACAAATTCAAGCACACTCCCCTCTGCCGTCAAACGGTATACAAACGTCGGTTGCTCTTGCCCTATCCGAAAATTTCTATCCATGCTCTGAAGGTAAGCATCAAGATGGTACGTAAGTCCAAAGTATATCATGTAGGCAGCCGCGTTTAGCGTGATAGCAATCCCAGTAGCTACTTGCGCTAACCACACTCGCGCACTACCTTCGTTGAATTCCGCGGCAAGCTCTTGTGCTCTGCTACTGTTAGAACCGTCAACACGGATAAATTCAATATCTTGACTCTCCAGATGCTCTTGGACAATGTTCAGTTCTTCAGTGAAGTAACACCAAATGATAACTTTGTTTTTGTCATTGACGAGTATGGAGTCTAACAGATCAATCAAGTGCACCAGCTTTGGATTACTTTTCAAACGCTGCGTTTTGCGTACCGGTCGTTTTGGATGTTCTATGCAGAGAGCAGTAAATGGTGAGATTTTATTGAGAACACATTCTGCTACGTGAAAACAATCATCACAAACCGGTGGATCCGGTTCAATAATAAAACCACTCAATACCTGTAACATCTTTTGAATAACGACAGCAGCCATATTTGGTTCAAAGATAACACCATTGGACAGTTCTATTAGGGCGCCGGCAACCATCGCGTTGTAAATCTTTTTTTGTTCCGCACTGGGTTCAAATAGAATATCAGTTATCGTCCGTGCAGGCAGATCAATACTACTGCACTCATGTTTTTCCTTACGAATAGCGACACGGTGCAGCTTGTCGTTCAACATGTCCAGATTTTTGAAACCTACAACAATTTTCTTGTTGCTTCCTTTGCCCCTGATGAGATGACGTTTTTGAAAAATCCACTGGCTGGGTGCTGGGATGTGTTTCCCTAGAAATGACAGCTGCCCAAATAGGTGCATCGGATTCCCTAACGACGGCGTTCCACTGAGAATCAAACGACGCGCGGCTTTAGACGCCAGCGCGATAGCGTGTTTTGTTCTATCAGAACTAGGGCTCCGTAGCTGATGGCTCTCATCTGCAACTATCATGTCGTACGGAAAATCGTTGAGTATCATGTCGTGGTATCTTTTTGCAGTGTCGTAACCGACTACCAGCACATCCGCATCTTTTGCTTCTTCAATAGCGGCCACTTTCTTTTTAGGTGTACCGCGCATGCAGACTACACGTAGTTCACCGCCGCTGTGTTTTTTAGCCTCAACTTGCCAAGTGCCAAGACCAACCACTGGGGCAAGTACCAGTGCACGGCTCTTCGTGTACCTGATTAAATCTACAACAACTTTGGTCTTACCCAATCCCATATCGTACAAAAGACCGCAGCGTATATGCTGTACGGCAAAAGCAAGTGCCTCTTTTTGGTGTTCAAATGGTTTGGTGACGTACGAAAAATCACTAAGCACCTCGTCGTCACTTCGGGCAGCAACAGTTTTTACGGATTCTATGTGCGCCAACGCTTCGTCTGAAAACACCATGTTCGGCGCTACAATGCTAAAGTCGTGTACGACATCATTGCAGTATGGGTGAAACGCGGGAAAGAACCACAACGCCTGTTTGCGCGAATAGACCCCACCAAACACTTGTTTTAAGTGGTTTCCTATCGCGGGTACGACAAATACAGGCGTACCTTGTAACTGTGTCACGTAACAAACAACATTGCCTGTGTCCATTAGCTCTCCATTTACCGCGTAAAGGCGTGACGTGGCAAGTAATTTCTACTTGACCTAAGGGGCTGAGCAAACTACCATCCCGATATACTTGTTCAACTCCAAAGAGGGTTCGCGCGATGACGTACATGTACGAAGATGCGACAGATATGGCAACGCAAGGGCTGCAACATCCAAACCCGCTCTTTGATTTTCTTACCACGTTTGTTCCCCGAAAGCTGAAAACGCTTTTTCAATATTGTGAATACCTCTACTACAACAGCCCGCAAATCTTCGCGGCGTTGAACAAGTTTGCCATCTACCCGGTGACAGATTTTGTGTACAAGACTGACAACGAGAAGTTGAAAAAGAATTACAAAAATCTTCATGAGAAACAAATTAAATTGAAATCAGTTTTAATTCGTGCCGGCATCGACAGGCATGTTTACGGGAACAGATTCACGAGCCTGTACTTTCCGTTCAAACGTTTTTTGAAATGTCCTGAATGCAAAACGAAGAGAAATATTGACAACGTAGATTACAAATTCAAACTAAAAGGTCTTGTTTTCGACTACACGTGCCCTAACTGTAATAAAGCAGTACGTGGAGAAGTTGAAGACATTCAGTTGAAAATACCCAAAGGCATCAGCATTATCAGTTGGGATCCTAAACAGATGGACGTTGTACAAAATCCGATTACCGGAGAAACTGATTACTATTACGAAATCCCAGCAGATATCCAAGACCGTGTGGGGCGGGGCGAAAAGGCAGTTATCAATACGATGCCGTATGCATTCCTTGAGACCATTGCGGAAAAGGTAATATTCAAATTCGCTAAAGACCAGATTCACCACATGAAAGCGGCGGCCCCCGCGGGAATTGATAACAGTTGGGGGTTTCCTCCGCTTACCAGCACTATCAAACAGTTTTTTCACGTTGCGGTGCTACGTAAAGCGAATGAGGCTATTTGCCTAGAACACATTGTCCCGTTCCGTATTCTTCACCCGCAGCAAGTCTCCGCAAACGCTGATCCTGTTATCACTGTTTCTCTGTCCAACTGGATATCGCAGATGAAGTTGAACTTGAAACAGTGGCGTCGTGACCCACTGCATTTGATGTTTGCTCCGGTAGCAATGGACGTAACAACGCTAGGTGGTCAGGGTAGGGCGCTGATGGTGTCCGGTGAGATAAAAGACGCGGAAGAAGGAATTATCACTTCCATGGGAATTCCACGCGAATTTCTATATGGAGGGTTGTCATCCGCAGGATCTAGCGTAACGCTGCGTATGCTGGAAAATCAAATGCTCAACTACACCACAGAATTGGTCGATCTTGGACAGTGGATATCTGATAAATGCGGCGTGTATTTGGGCTGGGATAAAGTGGCGATCGAACTGGAACCGTTCAAACTGGTTGACGACGTACAACAAAAAGCCGCACTGTTACAAACCAATGTACAGATGGGAGGAAGGCTTGTTTCAGGCTCCTCTATCGCGTCGATGTACGGCCGCGATCTAACAGAAGAACGTGCTTTGCGTATGCAAGAAGAGCTCGATGAGTTCAAATTCCAACATGATCTCCAAACGCGACTTTCCAAGCTAGAACAGAATCTTGCAGACCAAGCAATGCAATCAGCGCAAGCAGGTCAAAGCGCTACGTACAACCCGCAGCAGGTAGTGGCGCAAGCGGAAGCGATAGCACAACAACTATTGCAAACAGATCCAGGAAGCAAACAGAGTCAACTGCACTCGCTGCAAATGGAAGACCCAGTCATGTACGCTGTTGTTGTTCAAAGACTTGAAGAGAACAGAACACAGGAAGACGCAATGGCGCGTGAACAGGTAAGAACAGAAGGTGGCACACAAGGTGGCGCACAAGGCGGTGCACAAGGCGGTGCAATGTGAGTGTAAAAGACGACGCAGCCAACAAAGCAAACGATTTCATAGATGCAATAAACGACGCAGCCCGAAAGGAAAGTTTATTCGTAGAGGAGATACCGCCTCCATTTCCTGAGTACAACTTGAGCGCCAAAGAGCGTAACAATACTGATCCGCGTCAGACACCTTCCATGGATTTTGATCCCAAGGACTGGAAATCTCACTACGTTCGTTACGACATGGGAGACCCTGATGACGTCGCACTGGCTGAAGAAGTAAACGACGGTGTTTTTGAAGGCACGCACATTGTAGCACGAGAAGAGTGGGTTCACACCAAAGAAGGCAGTTCTTTCATTCTGATGAAGTACCTCACTAAAAAGAAAAAACCACCTAGTAAAAAAACTCCAGACGACACCGAGTAGCTAGCTCAGTGCGTCTGGAGCGTGTTTATTTCTCTCCAACCAAAACGGTTGGTTTGTTCCCTACGGAATTATATACGGCGGGAAAGGCAGTATAATAGGGAACGGGAAAGGCTGCAAAATCATTTCTGTTGTTTACTCCTCCCAAAACAGTTTTTGCGTATTCGACCGGTCGCCTCTAGTTCACGAACGATCCTGTTGTGGAAGAAACAAGCGTTAGCTAGCTTCCGTGTTACTGGAGCCATCGCTTGTTTGATGGCGTAACGCGCGTCTTCTACCGCACGCTTTGCAACCTTTTGTGCAGCGGCTTCCATGGCCTGCTGCACCTCTTGCGGCAACCTGGTCAAAATCTCATTGACCTGTTCGATAGCGTTATCCATGTCTGCGTTCAGTTCATCCAAACGCGCACTGGATTCCTTCAACATAAATTCATCTTCATTTTCAATACTCTGCACGTCTTTCCGATCCAGCTGGAAGGGTGCAGAGTTTCCTTCTTTCACCAGAAAAGATTCTGGCATAACTTCGAAACACCACATGCGGTGCTTCTTGTTGTCGCCACCACCCAGAAACACGTAGACAGGTCTATCCTTCAGTCTGCGCACTTCTAGCAGGTGCTCACGTTGCTCTTTTTTCGACTCCAGCAGGATGTCCCTTTCCTGGTGAAGTCGAAGAGCCTCTTGCTCGGCTG
>Ga0307378_10013644_pt1 | contig 10273 bp, 11 predicted proteins | sample UN1MG_FD_202238 | JGI IMG/M metagenome (GOLD analysis project Ga0307378, IMG submission 202238) | Soil microbial communities from Risofladan, Vaasa, Finland - UN-1 | ecosystem: Environmental > Terrestrial > Soil > Coastal area > Acid sulfate soil | place: Finland: Risofladan, Vaasa | collected...
AGGAAGACAAGGAGCGGAAAAAAGTCAGAAAAAGCTGTTTTGTGATTGCATAGGGCTTATTTGTGTTAAAATTCACTTGACAACGCGGCTGTATTGAGCTATTTAAGCATTTTTTTGAAACTATGTTTGGCAATAGACTTGACCGCAAGGTACGTATATATTGAGCAATTTGCAGCGGCTGAGCGGTAAAAGCTGAGAAAAACAGGAGTAGTTAATAATGTTACCAGTAAAAAAGACCAGTAAAACCAGAACACGAACCCGCAGAAGCCATCACCGTCTTAAGGCGGTGAATTATTCGGTTTGTGAGAAATGCGACCATGCAAAGCTGCCGCACGCAGCGTGCAGCAACTGCGGCTATGTCAATCCTAAAATAACACTGAAACTCGGTAAAGAGTCTTCATAGGGCATCTACAAAATGCGAATCGCAATCGACGCAATGGGAGGCGATAACGCACCAGAAGAAATCGTCTCCGGGGCACTGGAATCAATCGAACTTTTGAGTGAGGACGATGAGCTAATCCTTGTCGGCCCGAAGGAAGTTATAGAACCATTGGTGCCGTCGCTGAGGTCCCGTGAGGGCGCTCTGAGTTTAGTTGACGCCCCTGATGTTATAGGTATGGATGAGACGCCTGTAGAGAGCCTTCGGAAGAAACCCAAAAGCTCGATTTCGGTTATGACTAAGATGGCAAAACTGGGTCGCGCCGATGCGGTGATTTCAGCAGGCAATACGGGGGCCTGTGTTGCGGCCTGCCAAATGCGGATGCGAAATCTTGAGGGGGTTGTTCGGCCGGGAATCGCGGTTGTTTTTCCAACGTTCGAGGGGCCGGTAACGATATGCGACGTCGGCGCAAATATCGCCTGTAAGCCGATAAATCTTTATCAATATGCCGTGATGGCGAGTTTGTTTGCACGACATCTTCTGGGAATTTCCGAGCCTCGCGTGGGGCTGATGAGTATCGGCTCTGAAGACGCAAAGGGAAATGAGGTTGTTAAAAAGACACGTGAAATGATGAAAAGCGACCACAAGCTGAATTTTATCGGTAATATTGAGGGCAGGGACATCTTCGAAGGCGCCTGTGACGTCGCGGTTTGTGAAGGATTCGTGGGCAATGTAATCCTGAAACTTACCGAAGGGCTTATTTCCGGACTTTTTAAGGCGATAAAGCACGAGCTGCTTCAGGAAAAACTTCGGCTTGCAATGAAGTTCAAGCCGGTGATGAAACGAATTTACACAAAGTATGACTATAATGAATACGGCGGCGCTCCGCTTCTTGGCGTTAACGGGACGGCGCTGATATGTCACGGTTCAAGTCAGAGCAGAACAATAAGAAACGCCATAATGGCTTCTAAAAAATACTATACGGAACGAATCAACGATAAGATAGTGGAGTATTTGGCAGAAACATGTGTAAGGACGAGCGATGAACAAGGAAGTTAAGGACGCCCATCCGATGTATCGGGCTGTTATAGCGGGGTACGGGTCTTTTGTACCGGCGAAATTATTGACAAACGCAGACCTGACCAAAATGGTCGACACTTCCGACGAATGGATAACCAGCCGTACCGGTATTAAGGTCCGACATATTACGACGGACACAGAAACAACAGCCTTTTTAGCAATAGAAGCAGCCAAGAGGGCTTTGGCGGAGGCTCAGCTCGATGGCGACAAAGTTGAGCTTATTATCGTGGCAACTATTACTCCGGAAATGGTTTTCCCGTCGACGGCAAGCTTTGTTCAGCGGGCCATCAAGGCCAAAAAGGCGTGGGTTTTTGATTTGTCGGCGGCGTGCAGCGGATTTGTTTACGGGATATCGGTCGCACAACAGTTCTTAGAGAGCGGACGGTGTAACAATGCCCTTATAATAGGGGCTGAAACACTGACAAAAATAACCGACTGGAGCGACCGTACGAGCTGTATTCTTTTCGGTGACGGCGCCGGGGCGGTATTGCTCGAACGCAGCGCCGACGGCCGCAAAGGGGTACTTTACAGCACCATGCACTCTGACGGCAGCCGTTGGGAGGCACTGAACTGCCAGGCTTACGGTTCTCTTTACCCTGCTGACAAAAAGCTGGATGACCCGAAAAAGATATATATGCAAATCAAAGGCAGAGAAGTTTATCAGCAGGCTGTTCGTCGAATAATCGAATCAATTACCGAGTGTATAGAACACTGCAAACTGAAGATTGACGACATTGGAATGATTATATCACATCAGATGAATGCAAGGATAATCGAGTCTGTGGCGAAACGGCTGAAGCTTTCCAGTGAAAAGGTCTTTATTAATATAGCGGAATACGGCAATACTTCTGCGGCCTCGGTGCCAATGGCTTTTGATAACTGCGTTCGGCAGGGAAAAATCAAGCGAGGTGATATTGTTGTTTTCGTAGCTTTCGGAGCAGGTTTGACCTGGGGTGCAAATGTGATAGAATTTTGACAAGCAGCGTATATGTAAGGATGCATGTAATGAAGACGGCTTTTTTGTTTCCGGGTCAGGGCGCCCAGGCAGTTGGGATGGGGGCGGATATTTCCGAGGCATATCCAGGGGCAGCAGAGATTTTTGAAAAGGCAAACGATGTTGTCGGATATGACCTTCGTGATATCTGCTTCAACGGGCCTGCGGAAAAATTAAATACCACAAAAATTTCCCAGCCAGCGATTTTTGCAACTTCGGCGGCCATACTGGAGGCTCTCAAGACGGAGCCGGCTATGAGGGGGATAAAAGCAGATGTAACAGCTGGTCTTAGCTTAGGTGAATATACCGCGCTGTATGCGGCGGGTGTTATCAGTTTTGAGGACGGTATCGGTCTTGTGCAGAAGCGCGGAGAAGCTATGCAGGCCGCTGCTGATGCGACCGAAGGCGGTATGGTTGGCGTTATAGGCCTTGAAGAAGGACAGGTCGAACAATTTTGCGAGGAGGCCGGCGAAGGTGAGCTTTTGAGAGCGGTCAATTTTAACTGCCCGGGTCAAATTGTGGTAAGCGGCAGTAAATCGGCCTGCGGGCGAGCGGAAAAGCTGGCGGAAAAATACGGGGCTATGAAGGCTGTGCGGCTTGAAGTTGCGGGTGCCTTTCATACTGAAATGATGAATAGTGCCGCAGAAGCTCTTGGGGAGGCATTGGACAATTGCAGGATATCAGAGCCTTCAGATATTCGGATTATCTCAAATATCAACGCTGATTATTACGAGGGGAGTGAAAAAATCGCAGAAGGACTGATAAAACAGTTGACCAGTCCCCTTCTTTGGCAAAAATGTATGGAGAAACTTTTGAGCGACGGCGTAGAAAAATTTTACGAGATAGGGCAGGGAAGAGTTTTGACCGGACTTATGCGGAGAATCAATAGAAAAACAAAAGTCGTAAATGTAAGCAGTTTGGAAACTATAAAAGCTTTGTGAGGGCCATAAACATAAAGCGGAATTAAAACCGCAGCTAAAGAATGATTTGATGTGGAGGTTAAAAGATGTCGGCAAAACGGTTGGCAGTAGTAACAGGGGCGGCGAGAGGAATAGGCAGGGCAATAGTATTAGAACTGCTCAAACAGGGGCGGATAGTGGCGGGCCTGGATATAAACGCTGAACAGCTCGGTGAACTGGAAAACATAGTCAAAGAAGCGGGTTTTAGCTGTGAAACGCGGTGCGTGGATATAACAGATACGGCTAAATTTACCGAAATTCTGGAGTCTCTGGCTTCGGAGTACAACGGAATAGGCATTCTGGTCAATAATGCGGGCATTACAAGGGACAATCTGCTTATCCGGATGAGTGATGAAGAATTCGATAAGGTAATCGAGGTCAATCTTCGTGCGGCCTTTGTGGCAATGCGTGTGGCAGGAAAATCGATGATGAGAAACAAATTTGGCAGAATAATAAGCCTTAGCTCGGTTTCCGGGGTGATGGGCAACGCTGGTCAGGGTAACTATGCAGCCAGCAAGGCCGGCCTTATAGGGCTGACCAAGACGGTGGCCCGTGAACTGGCAAGAAAGAACGTTACGGCCAATTGTATCGCACCGGGCTTTATTATTACGGAAATGACGGATAAACTGCCTGAACCGGTTAAAGAAGCCGCCAAACAATTAATACCACTGCGGCGATTCGGCACTGTCGAGGACGTTGCCGAAGCGGTTGCGTTTCTGGCAAGCGATGAGGCGGGATATATTACCGGACAGGTGCTCTGCGTTGACGGGGGAATGGCGATGTGAGCGGATATAAAAAAATTAAAAAAAATATTTGTGGGTGGGCGATTTTATATGTAATATACCGGCCAAACAGTAATTATGAAGTAATAATCGAAAGTTATCAAATAAATTTTTGTTTGATTAAAGGAGAAATCTAAGTGAGTGCTGACGAAATCGATATCAAGGCAATCGAAGAGAAGGTAATCGAGATAATATGTGAGCAAATGGGGATCGAGAAGTCTGAGATTACACGTGAGACCTCATTTATTAACGATTTGAACGCCGACTCGCTCGACACGGTCGAACTGGTGATGGAATTCGAAGATGAGTTCGACACGAGTATTCCGGATGAAGAGGCTGAAAAGATTCAGACAGTCGGCGCGGCAATTGATTACATTGCCAAAGTCATGCAATCCAAAAACCAAGAATAGCAAACAGTTTAGTAGTTTATAATAGAAATGAATAAGCGTCGAGTTGCTATTACTGGTCTGGGTTGTATTACGGCCTTATCTGAGAGCGCGGATGGTTTGTTTTCCGCACTTTGCGAGGGCCGAAGCGGCGTTTCGCTGATAGAATCGTTCGACGTGAGTGAATATCCCGTAAAGTTCGGCGGTGAGATAAAGAAATTCGATGTAACCAGATACATTGACCAGCGGGAAAGCAAACGAATGGACCGCTTTACCCAGTTCGCAGTTGCGGCTGCGAGTCAGGCGGTCAAAGACAGCGGAATTGATTTTTCCAGACAAGACCCATACAGGGCCGGAGCCATTGTAGGTACGGGTATAGGCGGTATCAAGGAAATTGAAGAGCAGCATCTCCGTCTTTTGAATAAAGGGCCGAGAAAAGTTTCGCCTTTTTGTGTACCACGGCTTATGGGTAATGCAGCCAGCGGTAATATTGCAATCGCTTACGGTCTTCGCGGTCCAAATATCGGTGTAATGAGCGCCTGTGCTTCTGGCAGCCACGCTATCGGCGAAGCTTTCAGTAATATTGTATGCGGTCGAAGCGATATAATTATAACCGGCGGTGCCGAGGCGGCCCTGACACCTATAAGTCTGGCATCATTTTGCGCCGCGAGGTCTCTTAGCGTCCGCAATAACGACCCTGTAGGTGCATCGAGGCCTTTTGATAAGGACAGAGACGGCTTTGTGCTGAGCGAAGGCGCCGGCATCCTGATTCTGGAAGAATACGAGCATGCTAAAGGGCGCGGAGCGCACATATACGCCGAGCTGCTCGGGTACGGAGCAACCGACGACGGTTACCACATCACCGCCCCGCTGCCGGACGGTGCAGGTGCAGCAAAGGCAATGGAACTGGCAATGGCTGACGGCGGCGTGGATAAGGAAAGAGTCAACTATATCAACGCTCACGGGACAGGTACCCAGCTAAACGACGCGGCTGAAAGCATCGCTATAAAGAATGTTTTCGGCAGCCACGCATATAAACTTCTTGTTAGTTCAACAAAGAGCTGTCTGGGGCATTCACTCGGGGCAACCGGGGCGATTGAACTTTTGATATGCTGCAAAGCCATTTCCGATTCTGTTATCCCCCCTACTATCAATCTTGAGAACCAGGACCCTCTATGCGACCTTAAAATGGATTATGTTGCTCTTGAGGCCCGCCAGTGCAATGTGGATATTGCTTTGAGCAATTCCCTCGGGTTCGGCGGGCATAATGCATGCCTGGTTGTTGGGAAAGTATAACGGGTGGTGTTCATCCAGGGACGTCCTGGTCCACATAAGACAATGAAAAATAAACCCTCCACAATTATAGTTTGAAATAATAACCAGTTTAACTTATGCTTTTTGAGATGAATCTATTATGGGCGGTCATACTTTTGGCTGGGGGGCTGGTGATACTGTGGAAGTGCGCTGAGTTTCTGGTAGCCGGTGCGGTAGGCCTTGCCGAGCGGCTTGGTATCAGCCATCTTGTTGTGGGGCTTACAGTAGTAGCTATGGGGACATCGGCTCCGGAGGTTGCGGCGAGCATTACGGCTGTTTTTCGTGAGACCGGCGGAGGAGATTTAGCCATCGGCAACGTTTACGGCTCGAACATCGCCAATCTGGCCCTTGTGGGTGGTCTGTGTGCCCTAATTCGGCCAATAAAGGTGCGAAGGTCTGTGCTTCGACGTGAAATGCCTGTGATGATGTTAGTTGCACTTTTATTACGGCCTGTTCTGAGCAATTTATCATTGTCACGGCTTGAAGGGGTTGGGCTGTTGGTGATATTTGCTGCCCTGATATGGCTGACCGTGCAAACAGCCAGAAAAGAAGAGCAAAAAAACAAAAGTAGCGAGGAGCAATTGGGAGTCTTCACGGTCAGCAGTATGAAAAAGTGTATATTATTTGTGGTTATAGGTTTGGCAGGACTGGCATTAGGGGCGAAAATGACCGTTGAGGGGGCGGTATTTGTAGGCAGACAAATCGGCCTGAGCGAGGCTGTTATCGGCCTGACTATTATAGCGGTTGGGACATCTCTGCCGGAACTTGCAACCTGTCTGGTGGCGGCCATAAAAGGCCAGGATGATATTTCCATCGGCAATCTGGTTGGGTCGAATATTTTCAATACACTGCTTGTTGTCGGTGCGGCGGGCACGATTCGTCCATTTGAAATAGTGGAACGGCTGGCAAGGGTCGATTACTGGATTATGATTTCTGTCAGCGGAGTTTTTATTGCAATAGCCTTAATCGGAAAGCAAATTGGACGCATAGGAGGCGTTATATTATTCGCCGGATATGCTGCTTATATTGTGTACCTGTTAAGCTGAGCTTTGGAGGAGAGGAATCTAAAACGACATACAATCGGCGTAAACATCCGTAAAATCCGGTTCGTGGGCGATTTCAACATATTCGATTCTTTTGGCCAGTTTAACGGCAAGCTGTCTCCACTGACGGCTCAGCAGTATCATTTGTGCGCCTGAAGCGGCGGCATTACCGACAAAATAAATGCTCTCCTGCGGTACAAGCGGCAGCAGTCCTATTCTGAGGGCACTTTCTGCGCGAATGTAATTGCCGAATGCACCTGCGAGAAAAATGTGTTTTATGTCGGAGTCATCGAGTCCCAGCTTTTTCTGTAAAAGTTTAATTCCAGCCCGGATGGCGGCTTTTGCAAGCTGAATCTGGCGAACGTCTTTTTGTGTCAGAATTACCTTCTGCTCGCTAATATCTATATTTTGAGCAAGGACAAAGGCCGGTTGATTATTATGTTCTGTTAGCCGTGAAAGGATTGCGGGTGATAAATCATCTCGCAGTTTTTGCCGTTCAACAAACCTGCCTGTATTATCGACCACACCCAAATCGAGCAAAACGGCCAGGGCATCAATCAGCCCGCTGCCGCATATCGACCGCGGCGGACAATCGCCTATTACATCCACATCTATATCGCCATTATTTACCAGCACTGTCTCTATAGCGCCGGCTGTCGCCCTGCTTCCGCATGTTATGCGTGCACCTTCAAAAGCCGGCCCTGCGGCACAACTTGCAGCGTAGAGCCTGTCTCTGGTTCCAAGCACAATCTCGCCATTTGTGCCAATGTCAACGATGAGCGTCATTTCCTCGGCTGAGTCTATGTCGGTCGCAAGAGCAACGGCGGTGGTGTCCGAGCCTACGAAGCCGGCGATATTGGCCGGGGTATGAATGTTTGCTGCGGGACTGCAATGCAGCGGCAATTGTTCGGCAGAAAAGTCTTTAGCTTCGGTGGAAAAAGCGTTATAGGGGGCCCGGCCGAGCTGGCTCACCGGAAATTTAACAAAAATGTGGTTCATCGTAGTATTCCCGACAACACAAATTTCACAGATATCTGTGTGGTTTATGGAAGCCTCCTTGCAAAGCTTGGCTGTCAAATCATTTATGCAGTCGATTATGAGTTTTTGCAGTTCGCTTAACTTTTCATCTGTTTGTGCGTAGGCGATTCTGCTGAGGCAATCGTCGCCATACCGGCTCTGCGGATTTAATGCCGATTGTGTTGCGAGGCAGCGGGTATCCGCCATATTGACAAGTTTTGATACTACGGTGGTTGTCCCGATATCAACGGCCAGGCCGAATATTTCAGCTTGTGTATCCAGCCTCTCGGCGTAAACAGCAGGCCGTACCCGGTTTTGTATATCAATTCCGTGCTCGAGAATTTTCTGCTCAAAAAATCCGGATTCCGGCGGAACTGTTACCGTCAGGTATTTTTGGATACGATACTGGCACGCCAGGACCTTTTCGGCGTCAGGCTCAATTTTTACAAGGCACTTTCGGCAAATGCCTTTTCCTCCGCAAACAGTGTTTAAGATTATTCCGGCCTGTCCGGCGGCCTCTGTGAGAGTGGCGCCTGCGTGAATGGAAATTTGCTTATCATACGGCTTGAAAGTTATATTGAAGTGCTTCATTTGTCATATTGCGTACTGTATAAAGCATACTGCGCATAGCGTTAAAGATACTTTACGCAATAGTCCATACAGAGGACGGACAAAGAATAATCAGCTTATTTTATTGCGTATTTTCCAACGGGCCCGCCTTTTTTTACTGCCCACCTTGCGTCTGCGTCTTGATTTTGCCATTCATTTCTCCAAAACCAGTCATAAATCTTCGCTTCAAAAGACTTTTAACCCTTTATGATATATGTTAATATTAAAAAAAGCAAACGTAAAAATGTAAAGGGTAAATTTTCAGCAAAACAGGCTGAGGTGCAGAAATGATTCAATGCAAAGATTGTGAATTTTGTGAGATTGGTCCGGATGGCCGAAAGGCCTTCAAATGCGACCCGTTCAGCAATATCAAGGAGGCTGAATGCCTTGCTAAATGGCAGCTGATCCGCCTCGATATGCTTGTGGCAAGTTATCAGGGAATGCTTCGATGGCAAAAGAAGCTGGCCCCGCTGCAGGACAAGATTTTCAAATATATGAAACGCGAAATCGAGGATATAGACGAATCGGAGCAGTGGAAACACGATGATGACGACGATGACGACCGGGACGAAAACATCTGAAATCCGGCTCTAAGGGCCTTTTTCGAGGTAAAATCAGGCAGGATTTTGCCTATTTATGCAATAAAACAAATTTACATAACGTCTTTACCTGTGTGCAAAGTACTAAAATATGGCGAAAAATGAGCTTTTAGCCCAAATAATAACCGGATGTAAGGATGGTGACGGTGAAAGTTTTTCGCAAATCGTTGATATGTACTCAGGCCGATGTTACGGGTATTTCTACCGATTGACGGGCAACAGAGAGGTAAGTGATGATTTGCTCAGTGAGTTGTTCGTAAAACTGGTTGAAAAAATCAAATCTTACCACGGCGGCTCTTTTGAAAACTGGCTTTTCCGTATAGCATCCAATCTCTTCTATGATTACCTGCGTGTCAAACAGCGAGAGAAAAAACTGCTGGCATACGAACAGCAACAGATTGAGCTTGAAAAACCGCCGAGCCGGCAGTATGACAGCGAGAGAATCGATAAACTGCAGGTGCAGCTTGGCAAGCTGGATGTCGATGCTAAGGAATTAATAATGCTGCGTTTTTATTCGCAGTTGAGCTTTAAGGATATAGCAAAGATGCGCTCCGAACCGATAGGAACAACATTGTCGAAGATGCACCGGGGACTAAAGAAACTGTGTAAATTAATGGAGTGATAGTACAATGGACGAACATAATGAGGAAAATCTGAGAGAGTTTTTAGAAAGATTTCTCGGGAGCCGGGAAGCTGATGAGGCGGCCGAAGATATTCAAAAGGCCGAGCAAATGCTTGCCGAGTATCCTGCGCCCCAGCCGGATGATATGCTCTTGGCATCCATAAAGCGGAAGATGGCCGATGCCCTTCCGTATAAGAGGGAAAACAATTTCAGCAGGGTGTTTTATAAAACGGTGAGCGTTGCAGCCGTATTTATTCTCCTTTCCGTTATAAGCGTGATGCTGTTTACTAACGGCCGCACGGATAGAATAACCAGGGACTTGGTAATGTCTTCGGCAATCTGGGAAAGCGATGATATCTCTGCAGACGATGCAAATCTTGCGACTTTCATAGCCGAAACGGAAGAAATTGAGGGTGAAATGTTTGCCCTGGAACTGGATGAAAACGGCGGCAGCGGCAATGGCAGCTTAATAGAACTGGAAATGGAACT
>Ga0307378_10013645_pt1 | contig 10272 bp, 7 predicted proteins | sample UN1MG_FD_202238 | JGI IMG/M metagenome (GOLD analysis project Ga0307378, IMG submission 202238) | Soil microbial communities from Risofladan, Vaasa, Finland - UN-1 | ecosystem: Environmental > Terrestrial > Soil > Coastal area > Acid sulfate soil | place: Finland: Risofladan, Vaasa | collected...
CCGAACCCAAGCGTGATGACGACCGTTTCGTTGCCTGCGATGGCCTGGTCGTAGGCGACATAGTGGGCGTCGGCGATGCTGGCACCGGCAGGCCGGACAGCGATGCGGAACGTCGTGGCGGTCGCCGACCGGTTACACACCGTGACGGTGGAAACGATTCCTTCCGTCGACGCCCCAACCGTGTAGGCCGTCGTCAACGTGGCCGCTGCCGGTGCCGACTGTCCAAGAATCTTGTAAACCTCTGCCATTATGCCTCCTACGACAGGTCCGATTGTGTCACACGAACGTACTCGAACGAGGCCATCTGCGGGGCGGTAGCGCCCCAAGACGTGACCGTCATCCCGAAATGTGTGGGGCTCAACGTCATGGCATACGCTCCGAGATAGTCAGCCCATGACACGCCGTCGTGAGAGACAAGAAACTTGAACGAATTCGCGGCCACCCAGACGAGACGCATGTACTCGAACGCTACCGGATGTGGCTGCTCGCTCGCGGTCTGAAGCGTGTTCCCAACCACATTACCGTCCGCCAATGTACCGGCCATGAAATACTGGTACCCATAGTCACCGGTGCTGTACTGATACAGGGCGCTCAGTAGGCCCGACGCACTCGTCGTCCCGTTTGCGAAACACAGTCCGACGCCACAGTAACTCACGTTTATGGGACGAACTTGCATCGCCGTCTCAATCGTCAACGGATACGACACTGACAGCGGCATGAGAATCGTCGACATCTGCGGTGCATTCGACTGCCCGTAGAACTGTACGGAGAGCCTCCCACGGCTCTGCGTCCATGTAGTTGTACCAGCGACAACCGTCTCAGTCCATGCTGGGTCAATGGTGGTACCCGCAAACTCGTCATCGTTCACGTGAACGGTGTCTGGACGGACGAACAGGGCGTCAAGCCACGTCCCGGCATACGGGGATACCGGTGTCGCCGCCGTGTAGGTAGTCCCGTCCCAAAGCAGCGCATCATCTACCGACGGCACCGTGCGAAGATCGAACGCATTGTGGAGAGCAGCGAGCGCCTCATGGTCAGCGAGATGGTCGACGTCACCGTCCGTAAGGACCTCATCGAGGACACGCCTCGCCGTCCCCCCGACGACAGCAGTGACCGACTCAGTCTCGGCAGCAACGCTGACACCGACACCCTCGATGAGCGATACTGATACCGCAGCCTCAGTTTCTGATACGACCCCTACCGCTGGCATTACGCCTCCGTGTCACCCTCGACCCGTAGTGTCACCCCGTCATTCGACAAGGCAGCCGAATCTGTCGCCGTCCGCTCAACCCACACGGCCCTGCAATACCCGGGGGCGATGTCACCGACATCCAGACCCGTCCCTTTCGTTGTCGGTGCCGAGAACGTCTGCGTGCCCGGGGCGGTCGACTCGTCCGCCACCTGCTTGGCTTGCGCCGACGAGTCGCCGATCGCGGACGCCACTGTCGTGTCGACAGAGATGGCGGTGTCTGTCCCCCCAGCTACCTCAGCGGACAGCCAGATCACCGTATTCTTCAACGTCAGGGTGGCGTGAGCGTTGTGGATGAAGAAGCACCGGTATTCCACGTCGGAGGCAGCGTTCTCGTCACCGGTCACGTCATCGAAGAGGTTGTTGAGCGTCGACGTCGTGATTGCGGTCGTTGAGATGTACTTCCCCAGCGATCCAGCAGCGGTACCTGCCGTACTGTTTCCGGCAGCACCGGTCAGGACCGAATACTTGAAGAGGATGTCTGTTGCTGTGATGGCCATTAGGTGGTCCTCCAGACCATGAACTCAACGATATGAACGGTTGTGTTGGACGTGCTTCCGGACGTGCAGGTGTACTTGACGTAACGTATCTGCTTGCTCAAAGGGAACATCGCTGCATAACCCTCGGCACCACCCATCGCCTCACCAGTGACATCGAATACTGTCTCCCAGGCCACATCATCCTCGGATACCTCAATCTTCACGTCCTTGTAACGCCGACCGTCTCCGAAGTAGGGAACGATCTTGACTTTCGTTACGGGCATCAACGACTGTAGATCGACCTGCATCCACTTTGGGGCAGTACCAACATCGGTGTAGTAGCTGCTGTAGTCGGGACGGTTATTGATCATGTTCGAGTTGATCGTGCCGTTCGACGTGAACCATGCCTGCTGGAGCTGCACCGGCTCAAACTTCACGACATCGACGGTACCGATGTCTTCGGCGGTGACGACGTGAATGACCTCATCCGTGTTGCTGTGCGCCGTGGCGACCGAGTCCTCATGTCCCCTTTCGAGGCTGGAGAAGGTGACGCCGGTCTTGGCGCCGACGACGATGATCTCCGTGTCGATCTTGATCTTGAACGGCACGTCCGGATATCCGGTAGCGCTCACCACAACAAGCGACGTGGCAGTGTCGGTGATGTCACCGTTGAGCGTCGTCGCCAAGGCTGAGTTCGAGTAGTTGTATGCCATCTAGTACCACATGTTCATCTGAAGGTTGTCACCGTTCGTTGAGGGTGAGCCGGTCACGAGAATCTCCACCGTGCCCACCGAACCAGCATGGAGGGTTGGAAGGTCGGCCTCGTAGCCATACCGGTCGATCAACACTTCACCGGTTCCAGCGTCGGTCTTCTCGATCTCCACCTGGAAGTCCTCGGTGCCGTCTGCTGTGTAGTAAATCTCGTAGGCCGGAATGTAGAGCAGCACATTGTCGTCCACAGAGAGAGATGCAACGTCTGCCGGGGTGGCAAGGGCCATGTCCTTCAGGTGAAGGTCGAACGTGACCCCGGCTTCAGTGATTGCCGCCCAGTACTTGAACACGTAGTTGCCAGGCTCAAGCGTCCCGAGGTTCCACGTGTTCGTCTCGCCCTGCGTGTCGAGCGCCATAGCAATGTCGTTCAAGGCAAGGGCGTCGTTGCGATACACACCACCGGTGGCGGGGGCCTCCTCGGCCTCCTGTTCACCGAAGTCGGTCAGCGGCGTTTGCATGTAGTGGTATGCCTGGTTCTGGTTGATGACCAGATCAACAATCGTGTTGCCATAGCCTTTTGTGACCTCGGCCACATAGGCAGTGCCGTTCAGGTTCGTGCTGTCGGCGATCAGCATCGGGACGTTCTGCGTTCCCGGCGTCTCGAACTCGACGAGCCACGGATCGGATTCGGTACCCGAGCCGGTGACTGCCACGGCGGTGATGTTGGAGAGCGCCTCAAGCTTCTCCTCGACGCTAGAGCCGTCCGGTGTGGCCAGTGTGGTACCGGTGGCATCCCAGTCGATTGCGGCTGTTGTAGGGGGCGTAGCTTCGCCCAGATCGAAGGTGAGGGTGAGCGTACCGGCGGCAGCACCGGGAGTTGCGACCTGAACGGTTGAGACCCCGCCGATCAGGTTCCCGTCGCCCGCGGTCAAGGCACCGAACGGTGCACCACCCGGGTCGTCGAAGATGATGACCCAAGGGTTGCCGGTCGTCCCCATACCCAACACCGTCACGGTTGTGATCGCAGCAATGTCGGTTTCGAGACGGGTCTTCAAGTCCATGGCAAGTTCGTTGAAGAGAATCGGGTCGGTCGTGTCCACACCGTCAGACAGGGTGAACGTCCCTGCCGTGGCGTTGTTCGACACGTACTGGACCTCGTCCGTGTCCTGTGCGTTGTTCCAGATCGACTGGACCTCATTCTGGGTCGCGTCATCCTTCACACGAAGGGTGAGATAGTTCGACCCGTCCAGCCCGGTAGGTGCCGTCAAGAAGAACCCACCCAACCGCTCAACAGGCATGTCGGTCGGAATGTAGAAGTGGTTGTACGTCTGCTGTGCGAGCGTGCCAGGCAGCAGAGTGTTGAACTGGTGCACGCCGAGCGGCGCGAGCGCTGCGGGCAACCTGCCAGAGCTCGCATCGAACACATCGGACGCGTCAAGCTGTGCCATGGGTGGCGGCGTCGTCGAACCAAGAAGCGGGGAGCCGGTACTCGTACCGCTTCCCGTGTCGGTCGTGGTCGTAACCACGTCGGTGCCACCCTCGGTTGTGGTCTCAACCACCGTCTTCAACAGTGACGACCCGCCGAACACCCCCGCCGTGGTGGTGCGATAGACACGCCACGACACGACCCTGCTATCCAACGGAAGATCATCGGCATGAAGGGTGATCGTCACCATGCTCTCGGCATTCGTGTTGTTCGATGTGGGGCGATGCTTCGTACAGTCAGACAGCACCCCGCCATCATCAGACCAGGAAGTGGGGGGGGTAGAGGTCGCAGCTATCGTTGCGAGATAGTTGAAATCGTCCTCGTTCGGACCTTTACGGTAGACCTTCCAGCCCGACGCACCATTCGGCGGTGCGGCAAGAACGAGTGTGTTGACATTCGTTGACGTACCAGACAGCACGTTCACGGTCGCGTAGTTCGGTGCCCTCGTCTCGCCGCCCGTGTCCTGGTAGTAGGAGAGGGCGTACCGGTAGAGGCCCGACGTCAGGGACCCGCCCGTTGAGACATACGAGACGGTCGTCGCGGCGGGGGGCGCGAGGGCCGAAGCGGTCGTGACCGACGTTGCGGGACAGGCTTCGGTTTCGTTCCCCGCGGCGTCACGGAACCCCACCTTGTAGTAGAAGGTCGTGCCCGGGGGGAGGGTCCCGCCGGTCGTTGACAGGGTGACGTTGAGGTTCGTCGGCCCTGCAAGACCGGCAACCGCAGAGACGGCACGATGGTCATGATTGAGGAACGTCCAGAGGAGTGAATCCATGGTCTCACGGTCGCGCTGCGAGAACTTGTAGCCCTGGTCGGAGATGCGCCCCTCCGCGCCGAACTTCGAGAGGCCGAAATACTGTGTGTCACCCATTAGCTGCCGCCTAAGTATTGGGGGTTCTTCATGGCCGTTCCCTCGAAAGTCAGCCTGAATATCAGCCGATATCCGTACTGACTACTGACGTTGAGCCAGACTATAGCTCCGGTATGTATGAGCTTCAGTCCCTTCTCGACGTAGTCTTCGGGGGGTTCCTCCGTCACCCATTCGCCCACACCTGCGGATACGAATGGGAAATCGTTTGCTTTGAGGGTGTTCGCCTCGTGGAGTTCAACACCGAACGTGAAGAACGGCGCACCCGAGTAGGGGGTACCGAACGAGATGGGTTCCGTGATGAACGCCCCGGTTCCGATCGTCTCGTAGGAGACGACGGTCGTGACGGTGGACGCCCACTGTTTGCGGTCGAGTTCTTTCGCAAGCTCCGCTTTCCGGATGCCGTCAATGATCCCCATCATTCACCTGACAGTTCGATAGTCCCGATCTTCGTCTTCGCCGGTACTTCGCGTACGTGCCCGTAGCCTTTCAGTTCGCTGCCCTCGAAGACGAGGTTGAACGTGATCGGGAGGTTCTGCGGGGGGGAGAGGCGCGACATGATGTACGGCGGGTAGTAGTCGTTCGGCTGTGCGTACCAGTTCGGGTATTCATGGTGGAGATAGACGATGCTTCCGTCGTCATCGAAGTACCACAGGTTCTCTACGAACGCGTGAATCGAGTTGAGTCCGTCACGCCACCCATACCCGCCGTGACTCTTATATCGCCCGCCCCAATACTCAGTGTCGTCCCAGTTGTAGAAGCTGTCTTCTCCCCCGGTCGTCATAGACAGTACCTCAAAGATGGGGTCCTCTGGATCGTGTTCGACCGGCCCATTCGCAAGGTCAGACAGCCTGATGCGGCACCACGTGTGTCCGCCCGTCCACCCGAAAGAAAGCATGGCAAACGGGTATGTGTTATTGAGAAAATAGAGCCACCCATCGCGAATGCCGAGCTTCGCCCCCCACCAGTTGGGCACAAACCCTATGCCTATCGGTAGCGGACCGTGCCATCGGTCGTTGGAACCACCGCCCGGAAGGTTGTAGCTCCACGACTGTCCACGAATCCAGTTCTTTGGCTGCTGCCAATAGTACAGCAGCTCCCATTCTCCGTCAGGAAGCTTCATGCGCCACAAACCGGCTGCACCAGCAGCAGGTACCGGCGGATCATAATCCTCGCGCTGGTATTGATTGGCTGCAATCATCCAGTAGGCATACCCCTCATCATCAACACCAACCCCAGCATCGCCATCTACGTCAGGAAATTCAGAGTCGAACCAATACATCCGTCCGGTAACGGGATTGATATCAAATTGGGACCTATCGGGATACAAGCCAACCGTGTATGGCTGCATATAGTCCCACGTCTTTGCAATAATCTCGCTGTATGGCGACTCCACGTCCATACGATGTAAGAGTGTAACAAAATGATATGTTGACCCCTCAAGGGTACGGCTGTGCGTGAAGAACCATAGATATCCGCCATAGAGGAACGGAAGTGACTCGATCCATTGTGACCAGCTACTACTACTATCAATATATATAGTCTTCATGTCCCAAGAACGATTTTCCTTACTCACAATGAAGCAAACCAAATCTGCATCAACATTCCATACACTGCCAGCACTCACCCAAAATGACTTATCCCCACCATCATGAGCAACATACCAATGGTCATGCAAAAGTTGCTCGCCGTCAATCAACAACCCACTTGCACCATAGATAGGAAGATTGTTGACCGTGTCCATATCGTTCCAATAGTCTGGAGTGATCTGCTCCCACGCCTTCGACCCCGGGGCCAACTCATTGATGACGGGCCAATACCCCCAATAGTCATAGGCCGGATGCGCCATCTCGCTGTTCCAGCACCAGATCGTCCCGTCGTCGAACTTCAAGAGACCCGCGGCACTACCCTCCTCCCAGTCGGCGGTCTGCGTCATCCCCACGGTGGTCTGCACCCACGGTTTCGATCCTGGCCACCTCCAATACGCCATCAGCCCCTCCCATCATCTGAGGGTTCGCCGACCTTGATCCAGAGCTTCGCACCGATGTAGGCACCCTGCTCGTCAACCACCCATTCGGCAACACCGATCGTCACCATCGGAACATAGATATTCCTGATATCAGGCCAGACATACACATTGTCGAGATAGACAACCTGCCCAGGAGAGCCGTTATTGATACGGAACCGGAACGTCTCCTGCTGCCATCCGGGACCACTCAAGTTGAGCGGGTGACCTGGCGGGTGATTAGGTAGCTGCCACTGGTTCTTCCCGCGCGGAAGGTAGTACGATACGTCGTTCCATTTCCCGCCCACAATCGGGACCTTCACCGTCTCGCTACTACCCATATGGCAGGTGATCCAGGTCCGTGACTGCTCGACCCACCTAGGGGGGTCATACCGGTCACTCCAGTAGTCGAACCACGCGTCGGAATCATGCATCGGCGTCGGATCGTCATACGACATCGGCATCGGGATGTAGTCCCAATACCTCTCATCCCAAAAGCCGTATTCCATAGGTTCGGACCCCTCGAACCCTTCGGTGTCCCACCAGTTGTAGTTCCACGCCTCGAACTCACAGTCCTCGTCGGACCATACGGCAGCCGTGCCCTCCCATCCGGGAAGTATCGGCGGAATGGCAGTTGCCCCCCCATAGGAATTGTCGCCCCACGACTGCAAGGAAAAGAACCCCCAATGGGCTTTGTCGGGATAGTCGAAAGACAGCCATTCCGGCCACCCGGACATCCATCCCAGCGGGATCATCCAGTTGCTCGAACCGTCCTCGACGAACGTGTACTTGGCTGAATACTCCCCCTTGGCACCGACTCCGTAGTCGTGCGACTTCTCGTTGGTGATCGCCCAACGTCCCTCAGTCTCGCCAGTCTGTATCCAACTGTTCGTGCCATCCAATGGTTCACGATCACCGTACAAGTTTGGCGCAGGCTCGTATCCGCCCTTATGCCACGCGGCGAAGACGGTACTCGGCCAGTGATTCCAGAAGTCGTACTCGCCAGGAGGGCCAATATACCGAGGCTCTCGGGCTTCTGGCCATTCTCCCAGAGGAATATCATTATCGAAGTACTCCCACGACTTTGGTGAATCTGAAGTCACGGGGATGTACCGCGCATCGTCACCCAACAGCGGAATGAACTGTCCCTGCACCTCAAAACCTGGGTCCAGGATCGTGTTGTTCGTGCCCATCGAATGGTTGCCAAGATGGTTGCTGTCAATGTTTTTCCGGTAGAGCCTCGGGGGGACCGTGCGGAACGGGATCACGGGCGGACCCGAACCGTCCGTGATCGACGAATACGACAGCGTCGGAGGGGAACCGAACGCCGTGCCGAAGAAGATCGGGTCCTCGAACAGGTACTCACCCCTGCCCTTCGCCTGAAACTCGTACATGAGCCGATCAACATCGGCCCACATCTTCCGGTCAAGCTCCCGGGGCTTCGCCTTAGAGAGGGGGTCGAGACGTCTCAAATGGGACCACCGCCAGGCATCCCGGGAATGTACAGGCCACGAGCAATGTCCGCTGGCCCGCAGCACACCTGCCAGTGCATGGGGTCGGGGTTCGAGAAGTACTGGCCCCACTTGAACACCGGAATGTCGGCCCTGTTCTGCGAATCGTAGGCCCTGATATTCGTGACACGATTCCCAACCCTCAAAAGCGTCGAATCGGTTGTCTTCTTGCGACCAAGACTTGAACCGTTAATGTCAACCGCAAGCCCCCACGCATGGTTGCTCCACGTGCTCGTTCCAGACACGTACCGGCATACATAGCCAGAAGCCGTGTTGATCACATAGCCCTCATCCTGCATGATGAGACACATCGCACGGAACGCAAGCCACGCCCTGTCATCGACCACTGCGTGACTCCCAGAGCCGCTAGCTCCGAAAAACCAGCGTCTCGACTGATACCCGCCAGCACAGTTCGGAGGTATCGCATGAATCGACCTCGGCCCAGACCCGGGCCAATATGCGAAGGCATGGGAGTTTGTGCAATTCGCCACAATCCCGCCACTACCGGACTCGGCAGGCGGCTCGACGTACGGGTCGTCGTTGGCAATCGACTCACCGTCCCAATCCCACGCAGGCCACACCCAGTCGGGAAGGTCAGGGAACAGCCACTCGTAGTCGTCAGCGACCCTCGGTAGGCCCTCGGGTGGTGTCGGTGGGGTGTACTTGAAATAGTCGTCCGGATACGTGTAGTCCGCATCCGCATCCTTCGGATCAAGGATCAGTCCAGCCGCAACGAGATAGGCGAACAGGGCCGGAGACATGCTGGCAGCACTGACGTGCCATTCCTTGTCGGGTCCGTTCCCCAACCAGTGCGTGTCCACGTCCATGTAGTAGGTGCCTGCGTCCATGTCCATGACCGAATTGACACCCAACAGGTAGTGAATGTAGGTCTCCGACGTGATCCGCTCAAAGATTTGCACCTGGTCATCCGGTTCCAGGGCAGGCATCGCGGGGATGCGGAACTTGGTCTTCCGGTAGGACCAGTGAATCCACAAGGCGACGAGATAGGCGAACTTGTTGACCTCGGCCCGTGCCTTCTCTTCGTCGTCGAGGTCCTGCCCGAACGGATAATCCGCTACGAGCATGGAACGGACCTGCCCTGCAAGGAGAGACAGATCAGATGTCTGCCCGACCTGTCCCTCGGCGGTCTGTGGATATCCCTCACCAGCCCAGTCGGGAACGAACGAACCCCAGACCATCGACCCTTCAGGGTCAGGGTCCTTCTGGACAACGATGATTTCGGACCTCAGGGCTGCATCGTCTACGGTCACGCCAAAGTCAAGAAGGACGTTCTCTTCGGTGATGATCGGAATCGACGTCACGCCCTGATACCCCATACCGGACACGAAGTTGCCGGTCTTCCAGATGTTCGGGGGACGCCACACGAAGCCACCCGTCGCGTCGACGTATCCGATGAACCCGAGAATCTCTTTGATCTGGTTGATGCCGTCCTGGACCGACTTGTTGTCCCAGTATTCGGACGGGATGCACGGCGGCTCTATCGGATATGCGCCACTGTTGAAGAAGTCTCCCCAGACCCTCCCGCCTTCCGCACCCCAGATGTCCCGCAGGAACAACGGATCGGAATCGCCCGCAATGCCACCATCGAGTCTGCCTTTCGGCCAGTAGAAACCGGACCACGCAAGGAACAGCTTGATGATGTCCGTGTAGTCGTCGATGTTCCCCTCTTCGTTGACGACGATCTCCTCGGTGGTCTCGTTGGTGGTAACCGTCTTCGTGGACGCGGGCGTATACGCCATGCACTGGACTTCGTACACGCCTGCTCGATAGTCACCGTCGGTCCTTCCGGAAATTCCGCTGAAGTCCTGGAGGTCGGTGAAGACGAGTCGCACGAAGTCGGCGTTGTAATGCTCGTCAAGATCGACCGTGACCCATCCTTCACCTGAAGGTACGTTGATCTTCTTCAGGTACTTGATGTCGGAATCGTTCGGAGCTGCCGGTTTCG
>Ga0307378_10013647_pt1 | contig 10271 bp, 3 predicted proteins | sample UN1MG_FD_202238 | JGI IMG/M metagenome (GOLD analysis project Ga0307378, IMG submission 202238) | Soil microbial communities from Risofladan, Vaasa, Finland - UN-1 | ecosystem: Environmental > Terrestrial > Soil > Coastal area > Acid sulfate soil | place: Finland: Risofladan, Vaasa | collected...
GCGGTGACGGGGAGTTGGGCATCCAGACCCCCAAGGTGGCGAAGGCCCAGGAGGAGCTTATAAAGCTGGAGGAAAGCTACTTCAACGCCCACACCGCCGCGGAGCGGAAGGAGCTGGAGGAGGAGATACAGAAGGCCGTGCTGGCCGTCGTCGAGGGCGCGGTTGACGAGGGGCTGATGGAAATTAAACGTAAATGGAAGGTCCACGACCAGGCCGTCGCCAAGCGCAGCACGAAGAAGCTTGAACAGGAACGGCAGGCCTTAATCGAGGCCGAGGCCCGTCTGCGCGGCATCGTGCTCCAGGCTCGGGACGCCGAAAAACCGCTCCCCTTCTTCCCCTTCCGGCTCTTCTTCGGCGAGGTCTGGCGCGAGGGACGCGAGGGATTCGACATCGTCATCGCCAACCCGCCCTACGTGCGCCAGGAGAAGTTCGAGGGCGGGTACAAGGAAAAGCTCGCCAGGCACTACGAAGACGTTTACACGAGCGTCTGCGACATCTACGTCCCCTTCTACAAGCGCGGGTTCGAGCTTTTGAAGCCCGGCGGCTACCTGACCTTCATCTCCTCGGGCACCTACGCCCGCACCGGCTTCGGCGAAAAGCTGCGCCGTTGGCTGCGAAACAACGTCACCATCCGGCGCTGGGTTGACTTCGGCGACCTCCAGCCCTTCGAGGACCAGACCACCTACCCCGTGGTGCCGGTTTTCAAGAACCGGAAGGCGGACGGCGGGCGCCGCCTGGCCTACTACCAGCTCCCCGACCTGGACTACGGCGATTTTTCGGAGAAGGTCGAGCGGGGGAGCTTCGAGGTGGTCCAGTCCGACCTGGCCGACGACGGCTACCGCTTCCTGCGGCCCGAGGTCAAGGCGGTTTTCGACAAAATCGTGGCCGCCGGGCGGCCGCTCAGGGAGGTCGTCGGGGAAATCTACCGCGGGGTGCTCACCGGCTTCAACGAGGCCTTCATCGTGGACGGTCCCACCAAGGACCGCCTGATAGCCGAGGACCCGAAGAGCGCCGAGCTTCTGAAGCCGTTCCTCATGGGCCGGGACCTGAAGCCCTGGCGCTACGAGTTCAAGGACCGCTGGCTGATATTCACCCGCCACGGCGTGGATATCAAACGCTACCCGGCGATAAAACGGCACCTGGAGCAGTACAAGAACCAGTTAAAGCCACGCCCAAAGGGTGTGCCCAAGGAGGGTTGGAAGGGCCGTAAGCCGGGCAACTACGAGTGGTACGAGATTCAGGACACCATTGACTACTACGAGGCCTTCGAGGGGCCGAAGGTGATATATTCAGAAATTGTTAAAGAGCCGCGCTTTTCATTGGACTTTGACAGCTACTACATTGAAGCAACTGGGTTCATAATTGTCTCTGCTGACTATTCCTTACTTGCAATTTTGCAGTCACCTATATCTTGGTTTTTCATTACATGCATATCTGCAATGTTACGCAACAACTATTTTCGTTATAAAAAGCAATGGATTAGGAGATTGCCAATTCCAGAAGTTAACCGCTCAAAAATTACACGGATAGCAAAAGAATCCTCATCTTTCACAAAAGAACTTGAGCAAGCAGTATATTCACTCTACGGCCTCAATGCTAAGGAACAGGCTATAATCGAGGCTGAAATCCGCTCACTGGCCGAAAAACGTGGTCAGGACGACGAACCCGACGACGAGGAAGATTGACCCCTCACACCCGTCAGTACCCTGCTGCGATGACGTAGGGCGGCCCCGTGGGATGCATCCCCTGCGGGCCGCCGCGAACCGCCCACCTCCCTGGCCCGTAAGCAGCCCTCCCCCAAAAGGGCGAGGGGATTCGAAGGAAGACCGATGTCCGGCTACATCATAGACAACACCGAGGGCAACCTCCTGGCCGACAAGCTGGCCGAGATGCTCCACGACGCCGAGAGCGCCCGCTTCGCCGTGGGCTACCTCTACCTCTCGGGGATGCGCAAGCTCAAGGGCGAACTGGCCCACCTGGAAAAACTTGAGCTGGTCATCGGCGCGCAGACGGACGCCGAGACGCAGCAGGGGCTGAACTACGCCCTGCAGACGAACCTCGACATGACCGACGACCAGAAACGGGAGCAGGTCAAGGCGCTGGCGGAAAACCTGGAAACCCAGGCGGGCACCGAGGAGCCGACGGAGGAGCTGGAGGAGACGGTGCGCCTGCTGAAACGAATGTCCGACGAGGGACGCCTCGAGGTGCGCGTTTACACCCGCGGCCGCCTGCACGCCAAGGCGTATCTGATAACCGAAGGGAAGCACTTCTGCGCGGTGGTGGGTTCGAGCAACCTCACGGCCTCGGGCTTTTCGCACAACCGGGAGCTGAACGTCACCGAGTACAACCCGGACCCCAACGAGGCGCTGCACGCGTGGTTCGATAAACTTTGGGCGGAGTCGGAGCCGTTCACCGAGCGGCTGACGACGGTCCTGCACCGCTCGCCGCAGCTCTTCCCCGTGGTGACGCCCTACGAGCTCTACCTGCGGCTGTTGTGGGAGATGGTGGGCGACCGGCTGGACGAGGAGGCCGAGAAGCGCCTGCGCGGTCTGGAAGGGAAGATATTCGAGGAGCTGGCGGACTTCCAGACGGCGGCGCTCCTGCAGGGGATAGTGAACTGCCGGAAGTACGGCGGGACGATGATCGCCGACGTGGTGGGCCTGGGGAAGACCTACATCGGCGTTGCGATGCTGAAGTTCTTCCAGGAGTACGAGAAGAAGCTGCCGCTGGTCATCTGCCCGGCGGGCCTGGAGGACATGTGGGAAGAAAAACTCAACGAATACGGCGTCCACGGCGACGCCGTCTCGATGGGGATGCTGGGCCGTGAAGAGCTTCCGCCCGAGTTGAGCGGCTACGCCCAGGCGGCGGAGGTGGTGCTGATTGACGAGAGCCACAACTTCCGCAACACGGGCACCCTGCGGTACGACTTACTCACCGAGCATTTCCTGGCCGACCCCAACGCGGCGAGGAGCCCCTTTAAGAAACGCCACGTCATCCTGTTGACGGCGACGCCCTACAACCGCCACCTGCCGGACATCTACCACCAGTTGAAGCTGTTCCTGCCCGAGACCGAGCTACCCTGCGGCGCCCAGGGTCGGCTGACGAAACTGGCCGACTTCTTCCCCCCGCCCGTCACGCCGCCCGGCAGGGACGCCGCGGACGAGGAGCGGAAGAAGTACGAGGAGAAGCGGAAGAGGTACGAGGACACCGTCGAGAAGGCCAAGCAGTTGCTCGGGCACATAATGATTCGGCGCCAGCGGGCCCACGTGCTCAATTACGAAAAGAAACAGTACATCAAAGGCAAAGAGCTGACCTTCCCCGAACAGAAGCTGCAAACCATCCGGTACGATCTGGGGGCCAGCCCGGAGCACGACGAGCTCTACCGGGCGGTGGCGGATTTCATCCCCCGGGACGGCGACAGCGGGCTGACCTTCGCCCGGTACAACCTGGCGGGGTATCTGAAACCCGGGGCGGAGGTGTCGGGGGAGTACGAGGGGCTGACGAAAATCGGCGGCAACCTCCAGGGCCTGATGCGGGTGAACCTGTTCAAGCGCCTGGAATCCAGCATCTTCGCGCTGCGGGAGACCCTCGGGCGGCAGATTCGGGCGCACGAGTTTTTCCTCGGCGGACTGGAAAAGGGCAACGTGCTGGCCGGCGAAGTCCTCTCGAAAGCCATCTACGAAGACACCGTGGACGTCCCCGAGGACCTGTACGACAGGTATCCCGAGATGGCCGAGCGCTACCCCATCGCGGGCTTCGAACTGGAACGCCTGAAGCGGGACATCGAGAACGACCTGGGGATTTTCCGTGAACTTCAGGAGAAGGCCGAGCGGGTTGACGACGCCCGCGACCCCAAGCTGCTGAAGCTCGACGCGCTCATCGAGGGCGCCCTCGCCGACGGTTCCAAGCTTCTCGTCTTCTCCGAGTACGCCGACACCGTGGACGGGCTGTACCGCCACTTCGAGGGACGCCACCCCGAAGAACGAATCTCCCGTGTGACCTCGAAGACCAAGAGCGTGGCCGACGTGCTCATTCATTTCTCGCCGAAGGCCAACAACCAGCCGGCCGGCGAGGATACGATCCAAATCCTCTTCGCCAGCGACGTTTTGAGCGAGGGGCTCAACCTCCAGGACTGCAACCGGGTCGTCAATTTCGACCTGCACTGGAACCCGGTGCGGCTGATCCAGCGCCTGGGCCGCATTGACCGCATCGGCACCGAGCACGAGACCATCTACGCCCACAACTTCCTCACCGTCCTGGGCGAGGAGGCGGGCTTCAACCTGGTCGAAATCCTCAAGCGGCGGATCGAAGAAATGCGGAAAGTGGTGGGGATGACGACGCCGGTGCTCACGGAACAGGACAAGCTCGACGAGGAGGGCATAAAAGCAATCTACGGCGAGGAGGAGATAGAGCGGTTGCGCAGCGACGCCCTGGGGCTCTCCCTGCCCAGCCTGGAGGCCGAGGGTACGCTCCGTCGTCTGCGCGCCGAGAATCCCGGGCTCTACGAGAGGATTGCCAACCTGCCCCTGGGTGTGCGGAGCTTCAAGCGGGCCGACGAAAGGCGGGGGATTCTGGCCTGCGTCCGGCGAGGTAAGGAGCAGGGCTTCTCCCTCGTCGGCGAGGACGAAGTAAAAACTCTCAGCGAGCAGGAGGTCATTGACCTGGCGAAGTGTGGTGAAAAAGAGCCCCCGGCGCAGGAGCCGAAGGACCTGCTCGTAAGCATCCGGCGGGCCATCGCGGACTACCGGATGCAGAATCGAGCTACGGGTTCACCGGCTCTGAGCAAGCATTACATCGGCGTCCGCAAGCGCCTGCTAGACGAACTGAGAAACCTCGGGCGACTCGGCCCCGAAAAGAAGGCGGTATGCAGCGAGGTTGCAGACCTCCTGATCAACGAGCTTCGGGAAAATGTGCTCCATGATGCGGATAAACAGGCCACGCCGGTGGAGAAGCTGGCCTACCTGCGACGTGTCTACGCCGAGGCCCCGCCGCCCAGACTCGAAGCGGGATACGAGACCGAATATTTTGAGGACCCGTCGGGGACGGGTCCCAAAGTCGCTCAGCTGACGAACCGGTGCCACGTTCGTTCGTTACTCGGATTGATCTGACCCTGGAAAAAGGCGGTTCGTTCGATAGTTTATCAACCTATGAGCGTAGGTGGGCCAGTAGTTCTCTACCCGCTTCCTCGAAATCACCCTCCAACGGGAATGCCAGGGTGCGGACGCGGATATCACTCCTCTGCGGGCGACCGTGATAGGGCTGCTTGAGCTCGATCGGGTAGAGTAGAACCGCTTCTCGACAGCCGAGTGTCTCGGCGTAAGCGATGACCTGCTGCACATCATCCGTGGCAGGGCCCTCGGGCGCCTTGTACTTGGTGTCTATTACACAGACCGGCTCGCCGCTTCGCTCGTCAACCAGCACGATGTCAACGGTGAAGCGCAGCGAGCCGTCGTCGTTTAGGGGGATACTATGCTGGACCTTAACCTTGAGCCCCTCGGGGGGATGAGCCTGCAACCAGCGAGCGACGAACAGCTCGAAGAGGCTGTTCATGTTCAATAGGAAGGGGATGGTCTCCTGGTCGCCGACCTGGTGCGTGGGACCGGCGTTTTCCAGGAAGAAGCGGCACAGGGCGTGAAGCGGTCGGTAATCCTCGTTGAGTCTGTGATAGAGGCGACCCAGGCAGGACGCAGACGGGTGAGGTCGTAGTAAAACCAATCCGCTCAGGGAACGATAAGCCCGGCGGATGGTATTGAGAGACCGTTCACCGCAAGCCGAGCTCCGACTGATACGGTAGAGGGTCCAGGCCAGAATCTGGTTATCGTCAATGTCCGGTGTGTGTTCCTCGTAACGGCATTGAAGCTGGATATCCCAGGGGCGGCTCGCCAGGCTTCGAATCTCCATTCGTCCTCGGAGGTAGGAGAGGCGTTCGTTGCGGTGGAGATACTCGCGGTAGAAACCCTGGCGGGCTCGATCCAGTACTCGTTTTGCCAGCACGTGAGCCAGCTTCTCGAAGACCTGATCCAGGCTGCGACAGTCGTGCACGCCCTCCAGAACCTCGAAACTCTTCAGGTTGTAGGCGTACTCCAGCATGCCGAAGATGTTATCGAGAGGAACCTTCGATTGCAGGTTCAAGTGGAAACCCGAAGTAAGCGGGATGTAACCCACCCAGCCCAGCGAGGTTAATTCCCACTGGTCGTCGGTCTTCGGTGTGGGATACTCGATACCGATTCTGCTGCCGCCATAAAGCCGCCACAGTGCATCGGCGTCTGTTCTATCCAGTTCCCCTTCGTCCAGACGGAGGGGTTTGTACTCTTCCAGCTCGATGACACGACGTTTCATCGCAGTATTTCGTCGGCGACGTTGGTCCAACGAAATTGTTCTACTTTACTCGGCTGGTCGAAGAAGAACTCCTCCAGGTAGGGTTCGATCTCCATCCGCCAGATGTCCTCGATCTGTCCGGGTAAGTCCTCGCGCAAGAAGAAGGTGATTCCGACTTCGTAGTGTCGGTCGTTAATTTCACGGTTGAGCTTCCGAAGGACGCCGATGAGTCCTTCGAGCGGGAATCCGGTTTCGAGTCGCCGGTGGAAGTGACGGAGGACATCGTAGTCGGGCTCGAGGTGGAGGAAAGCAAAACGCCGCCGTAGGGCGTGATCCACCAGGGCAATCGAGCGGTCGGCGGTATTCATCGTTCCGATAAGGCGGACGTTTGCCGGTATCCGGAACGCTTTACCTCCCGCAAGAGGAATAGACTCGTTACGGTACTCCAAGAGGTACATCAATTCTCCGAAGACCTTAGCGAGGTTGGCTCGGTTAATCTCGTCAATGACCAGTACGCAGATGCCCTCCCGACGGCGGGCTTCATTACAGAACTCCATGAAGCGCCCGGGAACCATCGGGTAGCTCAGACCCTCACTGGTAGATTGAGGTCGGATGCCCTGCATGAAATCCTCGTAGGCGTATGCGGGGTGAAACTGGACCAGATCGAAGAAACCATCTCCACCACCGATGAGATGCCGGGCTAACTGCCTGGCGACGAATGTCTTGCCGGTACCCGGTGGACCGTAGAAGACGGCCTGCCCCTTGCGTTCGATAGCCCTCACCCAGCGATCCAGCAGCTCTTCGGCGAAGCCCGACGCCGCCGCAATCTGTTCCAGGGTATAGGGCTCATTGATATCCGATTCTTCCTCTTCACCCAGGTAGCTGCGGATTTTGGGGAGCGGGTCATCCTCCCGAGTCAGGATAACCAAGGGGTAGAGCGTCTCGAAGGCAGTAGCAATCTCGTCGGCCAGTTTGTCGGCGTTGAGCTGTAGCAGGGTCTTCGAGGTATGGACGAGAGCTATATTTCTACCCAGTTCATTGAGATTATCAAACCAAGTATCAATGGTAGGGTTGCTCTCCCAGAAGCCGTCAGATTCGATCCGGTTCGGGTCCTTTTTCAGCACTCCTACGGCGGCATCTCCGTAGACCGCCCTATATCCGGCGGAGGTGCGCATGTCATCGAGTTGTCCTTTAATAATAGATTGCAGGCTGCTTTTATGTTGCTTGCTGTTCCGTAGAAAGCGCTCGACTTCCGGCTTGCCGTAATCGCCGATGTAGAAACCGTATTCCAAGATGTTACGGTTCAACCAGATGAAGAGCTGCGCGTCTTCGACACGATAACTACCCTTGGGATAGAAGGCTCCCCAGTAATAATCCCAGGCACCTCCGCGACCGAAGTCGTTTTTCAAGATGCGGGCCATGATGCGCTTCTCGGTTTCCATGACCTCGGTTACGGCCTTCGGCAACCGCCGTGCGATTAGTGCGAAGAGGCGCTTCAACGGCTCCTCGACGTGATGCTGGATATCGGGTCGGTTGGCGTTGTAGAAGTCCTTGGTGGGATTCTCGTGCAGACCGCTGAGCAGCTCGAAGGTTCGAGGAGTGAAGGATGCACCTGGATTAGGTTCCAGCGGGGCTTCGGCAATAGAAGGGGCTTGACAGAGTTTTGTAAACTTCTCTGCATCAAGTTTTACCATTGTCCTCCGCCAACCACTTTCGTCAACTCGTCTTCGAGTTATATCGAACCAATCCACCGGCAGGCGGTGACCGTGCTCTTCCCCCTCGACGAAGTAGTAAGGACCGCTAATAACACCGGTTCCCAGCATAACCGACGTTCCATCGTTGGCGATAACGTAATCGCCTTCTGTAAGGTGAGCGAAGTTCCAGACTTGATCTACACCCGATTTTTTCCATCCATGCTTTGAACATAATTCATCACGTCTCACGTTGAACTCGCTTCGACTCAATTTCGACACGTCCCCGAATTCCTCCCAACCTATAGCTATGTAGCCATTTTCACGACACGCATCCCAATTCCACGCATTCTCACCCGGGGCGATTTTCCAGTACCTGACATTGCGGAAGGGGAATTTTTTTACAGCCACCAGCCAGTGGGTAAACATGTCGAAGGTGTCGGCCGGTGTCAGTTCCGGCGAGGTATCGAGTCTTAAAAATTCCTTAAATTCCTCAATTATTTTGAGCTCAATCCCGTTTAACGCGGGGTAATCCTCCAGGGTTTGATTGAGCTTGTTGCCGGTGAAGTAGTTGACCACATGCCTGCTCTTGTTATTAATAATTACGAAATTATCGGGGTCGAGGGCATTCAGAATGGGTGACAGAAAACCGGCCTGGAAACCCTTTGTGTATGCCAGACCAGCGAACCGGCGGCAGGCGGCATCCAGTTGTTCGGGATGCACTACACATCGTTGGACGAATTCAACGATCGCTTCAGCGATGATGGGCCAATTACTCGAATCGGTCCAACCTGCCGCCTCGAACCACCCCTTTAAATTACCTTGGATTGCGGGAGCGATAGAAATCCATGCGCCGAGCTCCAAATTTCTCTCATTATCGCTGTATGGAAGGAGTTTGAGTAACACGGCGTCTGTGATGTCTTCCCCTCGAGCCTTGGCGGCGAGGATTTCTTCAAAATTCCCTTTCCCCTCTTTTCGGCTGACTCCATAGAAATGCACATGGTGGTTGTAGCCATCCGTGGTTGGGTATTCCTTTTGAAAGTCAGCTATCAACTGCTCCAGTTCGCTACACTTTTCAGGACTCAGTAACTTTTTCTGATGCTCCGCTCGTGCCTGGTGGCATACCCAAATAAGACTGTGGATATCCACCATGCCACGAACTCCCATATCCTTGAATGTTTCGAGCAGTTCTTGAGCAAGCAATAGGATTGCACTGTAGGATTTCCCCGTAGGTTGTTGCGCGAGAAAGTCATCCCTACCGATAAGATTTAAGAAATCACGCGTTGCCTGCGGCTTGATATATAGCTCACTCTCAGGATGGCAAATGAAGAGGAAGTATGTGGGGAAAGTCCATTTTATAGGGAGTTGATTCTTTTTAGCGAACTCGATATACCTATCTAATTTTACAGGTGTCTCATCGGTTCCCCAAAGAAGGTCGTAGAAGGCGTTACTGAAAGCCTCTTTGTTTAGGTTGGGTCGGTAAAGAGTGTTTAAATCGCCTTCCAAAGGCACTTTCAGCCAAAGAAGGTTGTTATCTTTCCCCAATTTATCCAGGGTTTCGATGATAACCTCAAATTTGCGGGCTTCGAGTAGCGATTGGTAAACGTCGGCACTCAGCAGATGACGAGCCTTCTCTACCGTCGCCTGTTTGTAATTGATCTCATTTTCTTTGAAGCGAGAATCTTCGAAGCCCCGCCAGTCGGGGTAGATTACTTCAATCTGATCGAGGATTGCCTGCAGCTGTTCTTTGGATAGGCTCATCGCTTCTCCTCGTAATTAAGTGCGGTTCCTTCAATGCACACTACGCATTATAATTCATCTACAGTCCTGGTTGTAACCACTGCAGCGACATTAACTCGAAAATTCGGGAAACGGAACAGCCCCTGATAAAGATGCAATAAGTATCGCTCAGACTTTTTTAAGGAAAGGTTGGTTCTACAGGAGGTCGTTTTCCCGGAAGGACCGACCTTCGACGGAAAGCCCTGTATTCAACATCTGCGCCGAAGACAGGACGAAAAATCACGAGTGGGGTGGAAGATGGGGATCGAACCCACGGCCTCCTGGGCCACAACCAGGTGCTCTAACCAACTGAGCTACTTCCACCGCGGCGGGTAAAATAACACAAAGCCGCCGGGCTGTCCAGCGGCGGGCTTTGGGCTATCCGGCCGAGGATGTTGATACGGGCCGACGTGAATGTCGGCATCTATGGAGAGGATTTGCGGCCGACCACAGGGGTGGGTGTCCACACCCGCCCGCGCGGGC
>Ga0307378_10013648_pt1 | contig 10270 bp, 11 predicted proteins | sample UN1MG_FD_202238 | JGI IMG/M metagenome (GOLD analysis project Ga0307378, IMG submission 202238) | Soil microbial communities from Risofladan, Vaasa, Finland - UN-1 | ecosystem: Environmental > Terrestrial > Soil > Coastal area > Acid sulfate soil | place: Finland: Risofladan, Vaasa | collected...
CTCCTACACCCACCCCCACACCGACACCAACGCCAACAATGGCAACATCTATTTTCACAACAGGAAACTCTCGAACACTTTCCTCCACCGACAAAGACACTGTGACGACCATAGCTTCTTCCACGAGCTCCAACGCTGTCTCGTCGACCTCTGCCAATTATTCCTCCTCTTCATCCTCCTCCGCTGGCCCGTCGCCTGCTCCACCGCCTACATCGACATCTGCTCGAAGCAACAGCAGTCGCCCACCGCCGCTTGAAATTGCCTGGGAAATCACCGAACGCGTTATTGTCTACACAGCGCCCATCAATGTTGGCAATGGCATTTTCAAGATTCCAGAGAACTTTGAATTGTTTATTGATGTTTCGAGTGTTGAGCTTGTCGAGGGCCAAGAATATGTGTTGTTCAGCTTTGCCGGCTTGCAGGGCGAATTCGAGCGCCTCGAGCTGATCGGCTCATCGTGCCAGGACTACACGGCTGAGCCCGTCTACGAGGCCACCGAAATCCGCGTGCGCATTCTAACCGTGACAACCTACTGCGCGGCCAGTGCAGTGCAAACTCGCCGACCCGCTATACTTTAAAAAATTCCGCATTCTTTGCAACATCCCATAACTTGTTTTACCTCGATGGCGCGCTGGCCCCATCTTCGAGGCAAGTACCTCGGAGTTCTGGGACGCATTGCAGCTGGAAAGAGTACACTGCTCGCAACAATGGGCAAACTGCTGCGGGCAGATCGACCAGATGATCGGATCAAGGTTCTCAGCGAATACTTCCCGGTTGAGGTGTTCGAGAACTACAAGAAAGACCCACATTTGATAGCGGAGCCCTTTCAAACGATTATGGCTGCCTTCGCTGCTACGCGTGACTTCTGGGCGCGCGATCTGCTAGCCGACTTTCCCAGCGCCACCGCGATCAGTGAGCGCCCGCTGCCTGAAAACTACATCTTCTTCAAAAACAACATTGATGCTGGCTTCATCAAGGAGGACTACCATCCCAACTACCATACTGTAGTTCGGCAATTCTCACAGTTTGCACCCGATGTCATGGTCTATCTGCACGTCACGTACAAGCGCTCTGTCGATCGGATGCTGAAGCGCGCCGACAAGGACCCGAGTCGCGAGGCTGAAAGATCTTACGATGCTGGCTACTTGAAAGGACTCGGCACCAACTACTTCGACTTTATTGTGCGACATTTGGCCGACCAGAAACAGCCGCCAATTCTCGTCATCGACTGGAACCACGAGGTCGACATGGACAACGAAGCCGAGTACGAAGCGGTGGTTGCTTTGCTGCTCGACAAACTCGATGCCTACTTTGCTGCTGGCCGCCCAGCGCACAAGTTCAAAATGGAGCGCTTTCAAAACGCCGCTGATGATGAACTGGCAGCGAGCACTGGCGAAGTGGTGAGTTGCGTTTTTCGCAAGCCCGACGGCCAACCAGTGCCATTCATGCCGCAGCAGATATTCAAGCTGCACGATTTTGTACTCGGTGAAATCGCCGCCGACCGCGAGTTCACGCTGTGTTTCTGAGCACTGTGAGGTTCTTTTGCTTAAATTCATAATCCATTTGCAATGAGCAGCGTATATCTTTCCTACACCGCACAAACTGCTGACGAAGCTGTGGTCATCGCGTCGGTGAACCAGAGTTATCGACACTACATCGCTATCAAACAGCAGCTACTCGAGAACTATCCAAGCACCGCGAGTGGGATAGCACCGATCGATAGCCACCTAAAGTATGCAAGCAACACAGGAGCAACTGTACCCATTAGCACCCGCTTTGCGAACGAACCACAACTCTCCGAACGTCTCAGTGCACTGCAGCGAGCCCAAAAACATATCGACTTCTATGCAAGCGAGTTGCAGAAAGCAAAAACCGCCTTAGACAACGGTGCAGCTGTCTACATAAACGAAATCGAGTATCGCTTTTAGTGCTGTCGTTTTGTCGCCATACAGTTCACGCAAGGCCTTATCGCGGTCCTTCGAATAATAGAGGGCGATGGTTTGGGCAATACGGGACTTCCCTTCTACCAACACTGCATGAGAGCAACTGGTCTTGTTTTCTTTGATGCATTCCTCGCACAGCACCATTTTGTTGTTTGGGGGAGCATACTCTGTGACAATAGACCTGCTTCGCACTTACCATAGATCTTAATTGGCTCGATTAGAAATGCTAAACTATCACCAGTCCTGACAACTATCCTTTGCGTAACTATTCGGTCTCGCGGTTATGGTGGGGCATTGTCGCAGTTCGAGAATGGCTGCCACTCGATTGCCTGTCACAAGGTTGAGTCAAGTTTAAGTGTTGCGGCGAAAATGCTCTCCGACAAGCCCATGCTCGTAGGCGCCCTTGATTGTGCACCCAGCTGCTGCGGCGTGCCCACCGCCGCCAAACTGCTTGCAGAAGTTGCCACAGTGCAGTGGTTTCACACTGTTGTCCATTGCATTGTGGCGTGTACTGACTTTGTCATGCTCATCGATCAGCAGGGCAATTGCCACGTTGTTGGCCACACGAGAGCCCAAATCGGAGAGCAGGCGGTAGTCCGAAAAGCCTCGAGACAGACGCAGCCATGCCGCGCGATGCCACTCGTTCTCAAAGAACACATCAATGAACTCGCGTGTGGCGGCCAGTGTGGTGACAACCGCTTCATCGGTAGCCAGCAGTGCCTCGCCCCGCAGAACCAGCTCACGACGCTCATCTTCGTTCATCTGGTCCAACCTCTCCAAATCCAACGGCACCGACAGCGCTCGAACGATCGCCTTGCTGTCTTTGTGTTTCCAGCGCCAAAGATCGCCATCGCCAATGTGCTGCACGTACCACGGTTGTTCTGTGCTGACAAAGTAGTCACAGACAAGCTCAGTGGCGCACAAGGTGTTATTAAAGTGACGTACGACGTTCCCGCGCAGCGCCACTCTGCTCGCATTGATCGCCTTTTCGTTTGTTTCGTGATGATCAACGATGACAATCTGCTGTGCATTCTCCGCAAGTTCATCGACCAGTGCCGGCGACGGGCAACAGTCCACAAAGTAAATCACCTGCGATGCCTTCAACACTTCCTTGTCAAGCGTATCCGGACGGAGATTCCAGTCGACGATCGTCGTGTGCTCAGTCGAGAGCGTGCGAAAAAGCAACCGACTGGCTGCGTAGCCATCGAGACAGGGTGCGTGTGCAACAATGCAAGTTCTCATGTTTTGCAACAAATGCAATTTTGTTCAGCAATGTTTATTAAAGCAAATCCTTGGAGCACGTCGCACCGATCGCTCCGCGCTGCGTTTCACCGCTGCTGTCCGTTTCTTCAACGCTCAGATAGAAGAACTCGGGATACTGCTTGGCCTGCTTCAGAAACCCAGTGATATTCCAGAAGTGTGGCTCCAGCGCTGTATCGCTGCTGTCCAAGTGCATCACCGAGGCTTCCAGCAGACCACAGGGAAATGTCAATCCACGCGCAACGCAGGTTGCTTGCTCTAGACTTTCACAGCTCTGCGTGGAATCACCACCGCACACTGTCAAAGCATACGGCGCTGTGATCGACATTGGGTTGTCGAGGGGGCCGCGGAAGCTGATGCGCTCGGGTGTAGTGCCATTCAGCAGCCACCAACGCACTCGCATTTCCACCGTGTCTGTCAGAAACTCAATGCGACCAATGCTCTGTCCGCCGTCCGGCGTTGGCGCTGGCTGTGTGTGGATGCCGAGTGCAGTGAAGCAGCGAATGTTATTCTGCCGCATCAGAAACAAGATGAACACAATCACAGCCAGCGCTGCAAAGATGAACGTCAGCACCCAGACAATCCAGTAGACAATTGGGAAGCGGCGTTCATCCTCAGTCGCTGTTGTCGACTTCATCGTATAGACCAGCTGCTGCCTGCTGCTGGGAACTAAGGTGCCAGCGAGCTCTTAGACGCAATTTCCGAGTGTGTTTGTCTGTGTGTTGCTCTGTTTATTTCTTCTCGCACCCCTCCAGCCCGCTAATGCTCCAATTCTGTAGACCAAGCGCGGTTTCGATGCCGACCTCATCATCATCGACGAGGCCAACTTCATCAAGCGCCAGCTCTGGACCGACCTGATTCTGCCGCTCAACATGCAGGAGAAAACAGCGCTCGTCGCGGCCAGTTCGCCCAAGGGTGCTGCAAACTCCTACTGCTCTGTGCTGATGGCAGCCAAAGACGAGAACGGTGAGCCCGTTTTCAACACGATTCGCGCGAACGAATGCTGCAAGGCCTGCCTCGCTGCCGGCACCTCGGAGACCTGCAATCACAAAATGCTTGCGCGCTCGAAGAACAAATCGCAGCGCAAGATGAAGCAGACTGCGGAGCTTTATCAGGACGGTGACCGAGACACCATGATGGAAGAAATGTACGGCCAAGAAAGCACCTCGAAAGGCGGCATCATTCCGGATTCAAAGGTCCAACAGTTCAAAGAAAACATCAAGATTCTCACACATCGGCCACGCTGTGTCTATGTCAGCATGGACCCTGGTGGTGGTGGAAAAAGCAGTCAAATGGGGGTCATCGTCGCGGCTGAGATGAACACGCCGGCCAGTGGTGTGAAACTCGTGGTAAGCTGTTTAATTAGGCTGTTTTCTCTTTGCCCCCGCCGCTTTGCCCTTGGCCTTTGCGGGCTGCTTGATGCGTACTCGCGCGTGTGAAATGGTGCAGCGCGTTGCCACCGAATCCCAAGGTCTTGCCAGATTGTGCGTCTGCCATGCCTCGCGCAGCATGTCGATGGTTTTGTCTAGGTTTTCAGCGGTTTTCAGTGGGTCGCTCGAAATGAAATCGGTGATGGCGTACTCGAAGAAGCCCCAGTAGGCGCTGATGAACTTCTGCTTGGCGGCCTGCGCTTCTGTGCCCAATTCTGCAAAGTCTTCGGGCACGTTGTCTGGCTGCATCCACTGGCGCTCGATTATGTTGCGCATCACGCCGTGCACATGCATCATCGTGAAAACGACAATCAGCTGCGTGTTGATGGGTGCCTTCGAGTAGTCGCTGGTGATGCAGGCCAGCACCCACTGCCAGCGCAGATTGTCCGTGGCCACAGCCTCGTTGTTGTAGACTTTGTGACCCAACTCGATGCGCAATTGCCGCAACTCAGCATAGTCAAAGCGGCCTTCAAACAGCAGATCCAGCACAGTGTCCTTTTTCATGTTTCTAACTTCTAATCGCGCAGCTGCTGCTTGTCGCGGGTATGCCACTGACGCGCTCTTCGGGCTGGGAAGTCGAGCAATCAACGTCAGAGCGCGTGCTCGAATATATCCGCACCAACCCACTGCTCGCCAATCTGCCCGTGGTGGTGATTCTCGAAGCTGCCCCCGGCATCGCAGCCAGCAACATCAGCAAGCACCTCGATGAGTACGCCCTGCGCTGGCACATGGAGCTGCAGTACATGCGCGAGTGCGACGACAATGCAATTGGGGTGCTGAAGTCGAAAGAACTGAACGTGCGCTATCGCTACTGCCTCGAGCATGTGCTCGACGCTGCGTCGCTTGTCTGCGATGCAAACTGCAAAACACTGCATCCGAGCAACCCGCCGCAGAAAGAGATCGAGCGACTGTGCGAGATGATGCGCTCCTATCACTACGATGAGAAAAAGCACATTGTCACCTCGAAGATGGAAGGCACCACCGACGACATTCTCTCCGCGCTCAATCAACTGCTCTACTGGGGCAATGTGTTCTGGTGCACCAACAAGTACTTCTTGGTGCGCGGGCGCATTGTGCAGCGCTCTGGCTTCGACTTTCAATTCCCGACACACGGCTCATTCCGGCCGCGTACAACAAAAACAAATAAACGAAGGTGGAATTGATAGTTGGGGGGTTTACTTGCACAATGCGCGGTGGTCGCGCCAATCAGCCCGCTGGCATCGAATCGAGCAATACGGCGTGCCGCAGCGGGTGCACTGTTGGTCGGTTTGGGTAGGGCAGTTGTGGCAGAGCGCCAGACGCGGTGGGGCAATCGGCTGGGCAATTCTAATTTGATTAACGCGGTCTAGAATTTCAGAGGCAGTCGGTCGTTTCTGCGGGTCCCATTGCAGCATCTGCCGAATCAAATTCTCAAGCTCTGGCGATGCCGGGTAGAATTCCTGTACTTGCACTGCGTGCATGGACTGCGACAGTTCGTACAAAGCATCACGCTGAGACCTGACTCCCTCAAGTTCTACGAATTGGCTCCCAGTCGCCGCTTCCCAAGCCGTCACCCCGAGCGACCAAATGTCAGCGATGCGTGGGTCGAGCACGCGATTTTGAATCATCTCTGGTGCCATATAATTCAGTGTGCCGACTCGTGCATCGTGTGCAGTCGGTGTGTCAACGGATGTCGAAAGACCAAAATCAATGAGTTGGAAGCGATGGCGTGTTCGGTTGTGGCGGCCGACTGTTTGAGAATACGTGATGTTCTCGAGTTTGATGTCGCGATGCGCGAATCGTTTGCGGTGCACACAGCGCAGCTGGCGCGACACGTCCCAAACCAGGCGCTGCAAAAACAACTTCATCGACTCTTGGGTGTGAAAGTTACCCAATGGGTCTGGGTAAGTCTGCCCGAATTGAAACAAGTCACTGCCCGCGGCAAGATCCATGCGCAAGCCGTAGACCGGCTGCATGCTCTGTGGATCTGGAATGTAGACAAACTCGCGAAACTTCAGCAAGCGTTTGCACTCACTGTTCAAGTAGAACATAATCGGCAGCTCAACGTCAACCGCGTGCTGCACATGCGTCGGCTTGAAGAGCTTCAGCGCATACGCAGCACCAGTCACTCGATCGCGAATGTCGACAACCCGTCCAGAGGCTCCAGTTCCGAGGGTGTCTTGATAGCGCCATTTCTTCCAGAACCCAGTATCTACTGTTTTTGGAATGTCAATTGTTGGTGCAGACATGCTGTAGTTCTTTGAGTTGTTGCGAACTGCGTTCTGCAATTAATGCTGTTGTTCTGCAAACTTTACTAGCTTAGAACAACGCAGCGTAGACGCAGAGCAGCGCGCCTGTCCACAGCGACGCTGCACTGGATTCACAGGTCGAGTTCGGGCAAATCAGCTCAAGCTTGGGGCTGGCACAGAGTTGACCGCGCGGCAATGCACAGTCCCACGTGCAGGTGGGCAGTTGGCAGACTGGGCTGCAGTCCTCCTCACAGGGCAGATCTTCACAGCGGCCCTGCAGACACATCGGGCAATTGTCATCGTCGTAGACGACCCCTGTGCAGTTCACTTCGCACTTTGGCGTCGCAGTGCACTCTGAGGAACTGCAGACCGCAGTGCAGTTCAGTGCTTGGCACACCGGTGTGCACTGTTCAGTGCAGTATGTATTCTCTGAGATCTCCCAAGCGCAGTTCAAACCCGGCGAGGACGTTGCTAGCGCCGCGCCGACTACGACACACAGCACAGCTAGTCGTCGCAACATCACTGGAGCATAACTTTTTCCTTGTTGTCAGGACAGCGTATAGACTGTTTGTCGGTATGAGTGAACCACAGAACTTAGACGACAAAGAACCATGCCGATTTGTGCATATTGTGGTCGAAAGAACCGCCTTGTCCAGCTGTGCAGTGGCTGTGAGGCGGTGAACTACTGCAATGATCAGTGCCAGCGCAAGGCATGGCCAACGCACAAACAGATGTGTCGCATTGCCGCGGAGCCACAGGAAGAGCTGTTTCCGGGCGAGATCACACCACCCAGCTACATTCCCAGCGATCCATTTGGCGACGTTGAGCCACTACCGCGGCGACAAGAGCCCCAACCAGTGCCCTCGCAAACATCACACAATGAACAACTACGCGCCGACATCAGAGAAGCCATCGAAGGCTATCCTGAAATTACCGACCGCACGCAAGTCCGTGGCCTGATGGAACACATGGTGAAAACCTTCAATCTTTCGTTTTCAGACGAAGATCGAGTTAAGTACTGCAGTGCTATATTGCATCGCCAAATACAAGAAGCGGACGCTACGTTTGGCCTGCAGCTTGAAGCTGAACTCAACCGAATCGATGCCGACGCTACGTACCGAAATCACTTTGTTAGATACAGAAAGAAATGTCGAAAGTTGGGAGAGAAGATGGCTCGAGCGATTCTACAAAAGGGGATGGCACAGGGATATGCTTTCTACCCAGAATTACAAAAAGTGCTTGCTTATGGAATGCTCCATTTGAGGGGCCACGGCATGCCTTTAGTGCCGAGTACAGAAGAAGACGAAGTTAATTTTGCGGCAGAAATATTCACACAGGTTGAATCTGCAGCTCTCGAAGAAGTTTCGCCCTGCGATTCAAGCAATGGCAATGCCTTGGGCAAAACAGGCACCGCTGACGTTTCGCTGGGCGATCGCACGCACTTTGAAATCGCCGATCCAACTGATCCAGAAACAGAGATGTACGCTCAAAATCAGGCGATTCGAGACTACATTCTAGAGACTTATCTGCCCTTGATCACCGATGCCCGTGATACTGCGCTGCTCTACCCGATGGTGAATGACCAAACAGGGGAAGTGCGAATGATGACTAGAGAGGAATTCAACGACCTGCAGCAGCAAAATCGTGATCATGTAGAATACGCCTTTGCAAACAAGGAGAAAGAGGGTCGTGAAGCTTTGCAAGACTTTATCGAGGGTCGCATCGGATTCAAAATTGGCGTCGCCCCTCAGCGACGCGGAACAAGCAAATCACCGACTCGGCGTTCTCCTGCAGCTAGACCAGAGCAAGCGTCAAGTTCAGGTTGGTCGTTTTGGAATTGGTGGGGTCAGTCGAAACAAGAACCCGATGTGCAAACTGTATCACAGCGCGGAGCATCTCGAGCAGCAGCTGCGGCCGTCAATTCTGCAGCAAGTGCGACCGGCCGACAATCGGCTTTGCGAGTTCCCATGCGAGTAGCGGAGCGGGTTTGGGAGCGAAGCAAACTTGATGTGCTGAAAGTCACAGCAATTATTGGTGCCGTTGCTGTTGGTTCAGCCAGCTTGATTGGCTACAATTCCATCGTCCAGCCAAGCCCGATTGCAATGGACCCGCAGTGGAAGCAAGGCTCAGAATGGGTTCTGCAGCAGGCGCAAGATGCTTTGCGATCCACCCTGAGCACAGTTGAACTGGCGGAACGATACAATGTGGCACTGAGTTGGAAACAGATTGCCGAAGCAAATGCCTTACTTTTTCGCTACAAGAATCTCGCCGGCTGGAATACTTATCAAGAGTTGATGTGGCATCTCAACAGCTTCGACAAAAGCGAGTGGACTAATGAGGATTACAGATTGGAAATTGCAAATTGGGTCTATGACTTGCAAGAAATGCCGGCCCGCGCGGCGGATTGGATGCTCTATTTGCTGGGAACCGAGATGCAAAGGACCTTGGATGAATACAAGCGCGATGCCAATGTGGACCCCATGAAAGTACTTGATGGCTGGAAAGCACATGGCTTTTTGACAGCCGCCTCTTCAGCCGTAGCACTGAATCAGGATCTGCGCGCTGTTTTGACACCCGCGTTAACACGCTATGCAGAAGGTGATCCAATCTATGAGAAAGCCAAAGAATTGGACGCCGAACTAGAGAAATACACTGTCAAATTCGACTTTGCTTCGCTGAAACGTGCAACAGAGCGATACATTGGCACGGCAGGACTCTCAGTGTTTGGCGAAAAAGCTTTGGGCCAAGCACTGTTTCAAACGCTTACCACCTATCTTTGCAGCGATGTGCTCAAATCCAATGACAATCTCCGCCGCATACATGAGATGGAAAACACGACACGCAGAGAATTTATGGACATCTTTTCGCTTGCTCTAGATGACAGGGCTCACTACGATGTGGCAATCGCGTCAATTCTACGCTCCGAGCCCAAATTCAACAAGTATTTTGTACTGCGTCTCCAAGATGACGAAGAGTCAAAAGCAGAAGCAGAAAAACTTTGGAATCAGGCTGTGAACCAACACTATCTCATGGATCCAACATTCAAGAGGAGTGTGGTAAATCTCCAAGCTGATCGCGGCGATATCAGTGCAATGAATGCATTGTATCGATTGGGCGGCGGGGGAGACGTGTCGTTATCGTTTACCGACATTGTCGACCAGAAGGGTGGTCTCAATCGGCCTCTCTTAGAAATTGCAAAAGAGGAAATGGCGCGGAACAGTACTATGATCCAAAAAACTGATGCTGCAATGAACGGCTTCCTGGGGACGGCAGCCTACGCTTTCGAGAATTTCATTTACATGATACCCATGCGATTTGGAGCTGCAACTCCAGAGTTTGCATCCAATCTTGTACTTGGTCTCGGAATTGTCGATCTGTTTTTTGGTCAAGATGAAACATGGGCCTGGGG
>Ga0307378_10013649_pt1 | contig 10270 bp, 18 predicted proteins | sample UN1MG_FD_202238 | JGI IMG/M metagenome (GOLD analysis project Ga0307378, IMG submission 202238) | Soil microbial communities from Risofladan, Vaasa, Finland - UN-1 | ecosystem: Environmental > Terrestrial > Soil > Coastal area > Acid sulfate soil | place: Finland: Risofladan, Vaasa | collected...
CAGCACGGGGCGTCGATGCACCGGCCTCGGGAGTTCACCGTCATGGTGGCGCCGGACGAGAAGCGAGCGACATGCACCCGTGCCCGGTTGCTCATCCGCAGCCCCGTGGCGGGGTTGACGGCCTCGTAGGTGTCCGGCGAGCGATCGCCGCAGCCCTCGTCGCCGCCGTGGCTCACGTTGCCGCGGCCGCCGTAGTTGATGGTGTCGCCCGGCAGGATCTCGCCGTGGCATGCACGGCACCGGCCTGCGTAGCGAGCGGTCATGGTCTTGCTCATGGTGTAGGTCCCTTCGTCGTAGCCATCCCCGTGATGGCGTGCCCTCACTCTAGCCGCCGTGATAGTATGGTGTCCATAGGTCATTCGACCCCTTGTGCTCGGGGATCTCGACAGGGCGCGCCGAGCGCAGCGCGCCGAGCCGTACTGGCCGCCAACCCTCAACCTCAACTAGAGGGTGAGGGTCGAACCCTCAACCTCAACCTCACCTTGAGGGTTGCCCGGCCAGTGCCGGGGCCGGATGTGCCAGGACGCGCCGAAGGGGCGGAGGACCGAAGCCCCCCGCCCCGTGCGACTCACTCGCCGCAGAGCGCCTCGTCCCCGAAGAAGCCGAAGTCCTCCGGGCCGTCGTAGCCCTCGGTCTCGGCCCACCCGTCGGCGTCGTCGTCGTCGTCCGCCTCCCAGCGGTCGTACTCGTCGGCCCACTCGTTGGGGTCCGGCTCGCTGGGGTAGTCCCAGCCGGTCGGCTCGCCCGCCTCGTTGCGGTAGACCGTGGCCCCCGCACCCGGAAACATGCTCATGATGTGGCTCCTCTCGTCGGTCCGCTCCCCCGTGGAACGGCTCCGCCCGGAGCGTACCATCATGATAGTAGGGTGTCCATAGGCCAGATGACCCTATGGCCGAACCCTCGACCTCAACTAGAGGTTGAGGCGCCACACACACGCGTATGGACTGGCCGCCCCTGGCGCCGGGGAGCACGTTCGACTGGCCGGGCCTGGGGCGGGAGGGGGCCGAAGCCCCCTCCCTGGACCTCAGTCCAGCCCGCTGGCGCTGATGTCGCCGACCCGGTTGCCGTTGAGATCGTGCAGGATGATCGAGTTCCACCCGATCCCCTGGGCCTCCACCTTGTCGGCCGCTACCCGCAGGATGCGGGCGACCTCCTCGCGGGGGTCCTCCCCGAACGCTGCGTTGTCGGTGGTGCTGATGTGCAGTCCGATGACCATGGGTCCTTCTCCATTCTGGCCGCCCCCGTGGCGACCTCTTGAGTAGAACAATACAGGACGGGTGCGCCACTGTCAAGTCGAATCCATAGGTCATATGGATCATCTATTGTCCACAGGCTTGTCCACAGGTGGCGGCCCGGCCAGTACCAGGGTGGCCACTGGCCGCCAGGCGCGCCGAAGGGCGGGGCCGAAGCCCCGCCCCGTGCTCGACGCTCAGGACCACTGCGGGTCAAGATCCCGAACGCCTCGGGCCTCCTCCCAGGCGTCGAAGCCGTCGTCCCAGCCCCGCTCCTCAAGCGGGCAAGGCCCGCCGCCGGGGTAACCGTGACCCAGGCCGTCGCAGATCGAGCACGTCGGGCCGTCATCGAACATGGCCGAAGCCTGCCGTTCGAGTTCCACGCACTCGGCGCAAGGGCACTCCCAGAGCGGAACCTCTGGACCCTTGCTCGTGTCGCTGTTGGCGATGCAATCCATCTCTATCCCTTCCGTGCCGCCCCCGTGGCGACCTCTTGATAGTAGACTACAGGTGCGACGGCAGGATGTCAAGCCGAATCCGTAGGCCATTCGGATCATTCGGTCCGGGTGCGACACCAGGCCGCCCCCCACTGGCCAACCCTCGACCTCAGGTTGAGGGTGAGGGTTGCCAACCCTCGACCTCGGGTTGAGGGTCGGGCCAGTCCGTGGCGGCGAGTTGTCCACAGGCTGTGGACAACGGGCGCCCGCCCCCCGGAGGGGGCGGGCCATCCCGCTCAGACCGTCCCGACCGCTCGGGCGGTGAGGGTGTCGAGATCCCCGCCCCCGAAGCGGATGGAAGCCGCGGTGACGAGTGCCCGACGCTCAGCGGCCTCAGGGCCGAGGGTGGTCGGGACCTCCATCTCCCCGATTCCCTCGGGGGTGTCGATCTGGACAAGGTATGTGATGAGTTCGGCCATGGTGGCTCCCTTCGCTGCGGCCGCCCCGTGCGACCTCTTGACTGTATAGTATCAGACGGGTGAGACGTTGACCATGGGCCGTTCGGACTGACAATAGATGAGCCGTATGACCTATTGAGTTCCTGTCGCAGATGACCGATACTATACCTACAAGCGAGCGGGACCCCCGAGGTGCCATCAAGCCCGCCATATGAAACCACCCCTGACGGCTAACGCCCACGTCCTGCGGAATCCGCGCAATCTGGCGGGCAGGCGATCCCTGAACGAAGGGTGGTGGATGGATGGGCCAAGTAGGTGAGCGAAGGGGGAGAACGGGTCAGACGACAGCCGAGAGCATCCCCGGAGTGGCCACGATGGGGGGAGGGTAGGCGGTCCGATGGCCCGGCCCGCTGGCGGTACAGCAAGCAACGACAAAGGCCGACGATCGGCCCCCGGCCCCACGGTCGGGGGCCGTAGGCATCTCGTACTGGCCGCCAACCCTCAACGTGAGGTAGAGGTTGAGGGTTCCTCGGCCAGTGGCCCGGCGCTGCGTCGCTTCCCCGCCCCTCCCCCCGGTGGGGGGAGGGTGTGCAGGTTGCTGTTGCCACCCCCTGCACGGGGCCGAGTCTCAGTCGGTGCGAGCGCCAGGGATGCCATCCCCCAGCACTCAGGCCCAGGCCACGAGGAGACCCCGAGTCGCCGCCGCGCTGGCAAGTTCTGCCAGCGAGGACATGCGATCCTCGAAGTACCCAGGACGGAGGCCACAATCAATGATTGTCGCCCCGCCCTGTCCGCGCTCGGTGGTCGATTCGATACCATCATCGAACCGTCCCACGTTCGCCACCATGGTGCGCCCGAGGAAGTCCTCGGCCGTCATGGTCCCGCAGTAATCGGCTTCGATGCCGAGCCTGTCGAGAAGGGCGAACGCGTTCGAGTTGGACACGTTGACCTCGAACGCCGACAGGCTGCGGACCATGTTGATGATCCGCCCCTCGGCGTCCTCAGTCTCCTGAGCCGCGTAGAACGTGATGCTCACTTTCACCCCCTTTCGGTGCGGTAGTGGGCGCCCCCCGTGGGCGCCACCGTGAGTGTGAGTCTCACTCGCGTGTGGCCTTTGGTCTGCGGTGCCAAACCGCCGTGCGCCCTCGTGGGGCCGTGCCACTTGCTCAGCGGCTATGTGGACCATCTTATAGTAGGGGGACCGGGTGTCAAGTAGGCCATTCGGATCATATGGGGCGAGGGTGCCAGCGGAGGCCGCAGGCCGACCACCCCGGCCAGTGTCCGGCCACCAACTGGCCGCCCTGGGCGTCGGCGGGCGCGCCAAGGCCCGACCCCCGTGGGGGCCGGACCCGTGCGGCTCAGATGTACCCGAGGATTCGCATGGGCGACGGGTACCCGTGCGGGCACCGGCCGTCCGTCTCGATCCAGCACCCGTCGGCGGCCTCGATGCCGCACTCCGACATCGCCTCCTCAAGATCCTCGATCTCGAAACCCTGGGCGTGGGCGATGGCCTCGGCCCTCTGCTCGCTGGTCAGTGTCGCCATGGTGTGGCTCCCTTCGGTAGCGGCCCGCCCCGTGCGGCCCGACAGGGACATAGTACCAGACGGGTGCGACAATGCCATAGGCCGTTCGGCCCTACCGTCGCCGCCGGGCGCCAGGTCGGCCAGTTGGCGCCACCACTACTGGCCGCCCCGAGGCCGGGCGCGGCGAAGCGGCCCCCCGTAGGGGACCGCCCCGCTTGGCCTCAGCCCCAGGAGAGCGAAACCTCAGCCATCGGCCCGAGCCGGAAGTGGTTCAGATCCACTCCCCAAGCGTCGCTCAGCGCCCGCAGGCTGTCGCGCCCGGCCCGCAGTGCATCCGTCGGCACCACGTCGGAGGTGGCCCCGCTCAGGATGGCGCACGAGTGAGCGTCGCTCAGCGCCAGGACCGCCCGCCCAAGCCAAGCGGCCTGGACCATATCTGCCAGAGTCTCCATGATGTTTCCCCTTTCGCGGGCCGCCCCCGTGGCGACCTCGTATGTATAGTATCGGCTACTTGTGACAGGAACTCAATAGGTCATATGGCTCATCTATTGTCCACAGGTTTGTCCACAGGCCGGGCCTCGGCCAGTCCCCGCGCCCCCACTGGCCGACGGGGCGAGTTATCCACAGCCCCTCCCCTCCCTGTGGATAATAGATGATCCGAATGACCTATTGAGTCCGTGTCACAGATGGCCGATACTATACCTACAAGCGAGGCGCACGGGGCGCCGAGCAAGTACCACCCGAAGGGGGTGAACAAGAATGAGTCACGGGACTCAGGGCTTCGAGCCTCAGGAGCGCGTCTACCACATGCGCTCGGAGGCCGCGGAGGACCACCGGGAAAGGATCACGGCGCAGCGAGAGCGGCGCCAGGGTCGCCGGGCGGCCCGCCGTCGAGCGAGCCGGGAGCGTGCGGCCAACATGGCCGCCGCTGCCGAGTGAGCATCGGCCCCACTGACTAGGACTCGGCGCTCGGGGGAGCGTGGCAACAGAATCCCCCGCCCCTCCGGGGGTGCCCCTAGTGGGCGGCATCATTCTCGACGCGCTGAAAGCGGTCGTGCGGCAGCACGGTGACTCCCTGCCGGGGGCGAGAGAGGGGGTGCCGTCCACCAGGGGCATCGCCGCGCTTGTCCCGGCCAGTGTCCGGGCGGCTACTGGCCGCCGGGTGCGCCGCAGGGCGCCCCCCGCAAGGGGCGCCCCCGGTGCTCAGCGCCAGGCGCGGTCGTCCTCGTAGGCCCGCTCGATCCAGCGATCGTCGCGTGGCCCCTCGTCGCCGCCCCAGACCGGATGGCCGATCTCGCCGTCCTTGTAGGCGTCGTAGGCGTCGTCGTCGTCCACGGTGATCGGTCGTCCGGTGGTCCGGCTGGTGTAGGTCCTTCGGGCCATGGTGGTCCCCTTCCTTTCGGCGCCGCCCCCGTGGCGGCTTCTATGGATAGTATCGGCCACTTGTGACAGGAACTCCATAGGTCATATGGCCCCACTATTATGAGTCAGATTGCCTATTGAGTTCGTGTCGCCGATAGACGATACTATCACTACGCCAACGGGGCGAGCGACCAACTCCCCCAGGCCGCTAGGCGCAGTGTCTTAATGGCTGCTCGCCGGGTGAGAGTCCCGGTAAAGGGGTGCGGGAAGTCTCGGAGCCGAGAGGCACCGGGGTGACGATCCGACACAACGGGGCAGTGACCTAGCGGTACAGGGCGCGGATAGGGACCCCCGGTGGTACGGGGGTCCTCCCGCGTCCGGGCTTCCCGGCCAGTGCCAGGACGGCGAGCGCCGCCCGGAGGGGCGACGGCTCAGGGGACGTACCACGTCCCCCCGTTGTCCAGGTCCCGCAGGATGGTGCCCCCGTCGGCGGCTGGCTCGCACACGATCGGCGGCGAGCATTCCACCTCGACAGTGGGCGGGCCATCGGCGCACAAGGCGTGATGATCGGCGCACCCCGCGATGGTGCCCCCGCTCGGCAGGTACTCACCGGGGCGGAAGGTGCAGCGCGCTGACCCGTCCTCGTACACGGTGCAGTCTGCTGCACCGTCCCCCGTGATGGGCGCGCCGCCAGCGCCGACGTTGTAGCCGACGCGGAAGGTAGCGATGAGCACGGCGAGCACGATGAGCGCCGCAGCGATGTAGGTCTGTCGCCAAGTCTGCATAGGGTGGTCCCCTTTCGTTGGGCCGCCCCCGTGGCGACCGATGAGGGAACGATACACCACGGGGGTGACAGGGACCATAGGCCGTTCGGATCATTAGGGTCAACCCTCGACCTCAGGTAGAGGTTGAGGGTTGGCCGGGCCGCCCCCGGCCAGTGCCCGGCGCCCCACTGGCCGGGCCAGGGCGGCAGGCCCCCCGCCGCAAGCGCGTATGCAGGGCGCGAGGCGTTCTTAGGGGGTGGGGCGCGTATGCGGTGCGCGAGGCGTTGTCAGGGGGAGGGAGAGAGGGAGGGGTTGCAGGGCGCCTACGGCCCTGGCGAGGGAGCGACCCCCGCCCCGAGGGAGCGACCCCCGGTATTGCCCTCCGACGTTCTCAGAACCGGATCTCGCTCCACCCCTCGACCGGACCACGGAACCCGTGGTTGCGGACGTAGACGAGCAGGTGACGCAGCCGAGGGATGTCCTCCGCGTAGTCCGGGTCGTTGTCGTACTGCTCGGCGATGGCGATGCAGTCCTCGATCTCGCGCACGCAGCCCTCCACGATGGCGCCCGAGGAACACAGGGCGTAGAGCGGGGACCACATGCCCCCGTGCCAGGAAGCGGCGAGTTCCCGCAGCGGTCCGAGTTCGATCATCCCGTTGGTCAAGGTCATGGTTGTGACTCCCTTCGTCGTCGGCCACCCCGTGTGGCCGCTGGTGATAGTAGACCACAGGCGTGCCAGGAAGTCAAGGGGGGAATCTGTGCAGATTTCTGCACAGCGTGCGAGATAGTGCACGCCCGGCCAGTGGGGCTGGCCATGTGAAGCCCGGAGGGTGTGCACCCCCTCCGAGCCTTCGGGGTTGTTTGACCCGCCCGGTTGCTTGCCACCTCGCCGGAGCGGGGCGGGAGTTCACCGGGGTTCCCCCTGGGCGTCACATGGAGCGCCCGCGGTTGCTGGTGACCGGCTCAGTCCTCGGGACGGAACCGGCCCCGGCACGCCGTCTTGTTGGCGCGTGCCTTCGTCTTGTTGTCCAGCGTGCGGGCCGCTCCCCGGTACATCTGGGGGGTGCCGCCGTTGGCGTAGTGCTCAGCCCGAGCGTGGCCGCGCACCGACTTGAGATCCTGGCGGTGCTGGCTGGTCTTGTTCTTGCGCTTTGCCATCGTGGTCACCTCCCTCGGTGTCGTCGTCCTGCTGGCGTACCGCCATCGTACTATCCTCACCCCTGGCGGGCAATGGGCAATACGGCCCATCTGCGACAGTACCCTAGGGCGGGGGTCTGGCGTTGGGTTCCCTTGGGCGCGAGAGGGGATTCGCTCAGACCCGACTGGCCGGGGCCTGCCCCCAGAGGTTCGACTGGCCGCCCCGGCACGATCGGACCCCCACCCGCAGGTGGGGGCCGGTCGCTCAGTCGTTCAGGGCGAACACCGAGAAGTCGGTGTAGTCCCGAGGGATGTGCTTACGGCACACGGTGCCGTGGACCTCCCGGTGACCGATCACCCGGTGGTCGGCGGTGTCGCCGCAGACCGTGCACTTGCGCTTCGGCATCTCCATGGTTCCTGTCCTTTCCCGTGTCGCCCCCGTGGCGACCTCGTAGTGATAGTATCGTCTACTTGTGACAGGAACTCAATAGGTCATATGGATCATCTATTGTCCACAGGGCGCGGGTCCTGGCCCCCCTACTGGCCGGGCCAGGGCCGTGGGGGCGAGGGCCGAAGCCCCCGCCCCGCTGGCGGCTCAGTCGTCGTAGACCTCCTCGATCTCCGGCTCGTCGTCCACCCGCAGTTCGGCGGCGACGGCGCCCAGATCCAGGGCGGTCTGAACTGCCTCGGCCACGTCGCTCGGCTCCACGGCGTTGCCGTCGTTGTCGATCGGCACGACCTTGAGGACCAGCACGACCTTGACCTCGATCGGCTCGACCTCGATGCCGAAGTCGTCGCGCAGCACGGCGACCTTCTCGGCGCCGTCCAGGTGGTCGGACTGCATGATGCGGTCCCGCACGTCCTGCTCGGTGTAGTTCACCTGATGGTTGTAGAGCATGAGTTCTTCTCCCTTCCGAGCCGCCCCCGTGGCGACCTCGTAGTGATAGTATCGTCTACCCACGACACGAACTCAATAGGTCGTATGGATCATCTATTGTCCACAGGCTTGTCCACAGGGCAGCACTCGGCCAGTCCCCAGGGGGCTACTGGCCGCCCCAGGCCCCAACCCTCAACCTCCACTTGAGGTTGAGGGTTGAGGGTTGAGGGTTCAGGCTGCCAGCGTGGCGGACTGCTCAGCGAGCGCCGCAGCGATCGTGCGAGCGGCCTTGACGACTCGCTCGGTCGTGCGCCGCAGCACCTCGCCGCGGTCGTCCCGGCTCGCCCAGGTGGCGACGTAGCCGACGCTGTAGGCCGACGTGTCGAACCCGAGCATGGTGGCGAGGACGAACGCCGTGCTCTCAGCCTCGACCTCCTTCTCGGCTCGGCTCATGTCCGACTCGCCCGAGTGCAGCGTGGCGTGGGCGATCTCGTGCATCAGGGTCTTGGCCTGCTGCGCGGGGTCCAGGTTCGCCGCGATGCGGATGGCGCCGGTCGCCCGGTTGTAGTCCCCGTTCGCGGGCTGGCAGGCGTCGGTGATCGTGACGGTGCAGCCCAGGGTCGCGGCGTGCGCCATGAGCGCCGCCCAGGTCGCGGGGTCGGTGTCCCCCGTGAGAACCGTCGGCATGGCGGGGTTCTCCGGCAGGGGGTCCCCGTCGGTCTGCGCCACATCGAACGTGCGCCGCTTGAGTCGGAACCCGACGCACTTCTTCGCGGGCTTGCCGTCAGCGCCCAGGTTCTCGCGATCGTTCACGATGATCGGAGCGAGGACGCTCAGCGCCTTCTCCCCCTTGCGGACGTGGCGTCCGAGATCCTTCCACGCCGAGAACGCGGCGGGCTGGGAGAACTCCGGCATGGTGGGGTCCGCCTCGCGGCGCACCTCCCACTGCGCCCACATCCACATGATGTTGAGCGGGCTGTAGTCGTGGAACCGGGCCTGCACCGCGAGGTGCTCGCGCCAGGCGTCCGAGTCGGTGATGGTGGCGATGCTGGCGTGGAGAGTGTCCAGCGCCTCGCGTGCCTCGGTGTCGCTCATGATGGTGTCCCCTTTCCGTGCCGCCCCCGTGGCGACCTCGTAGTGATAGTATCGTCCCGATGCGCCACCGACTCAATAGGTCATTCGGATCATTCGGTGCCGGTGAGTTATCCACAGCCTGTGGATAACTCGCCGCCCCCGGCCAGTGGTAGGCCAACCCTCAACCTCTACTTGAGGTTGAGGGTTGCGGCCAGTCATGAGCGGCGGCGGCGTTGCTGGCGCACGCGTATGATGCGCGCCAGGCGTTGCTAGGGGCGGCCCCCAGATAGAGACCGCCCCCGGCGTTGTCAGGCGGGGGTGACGACCACGCCACCCCGAGGCCCGAACTCGATGATGAGGTCCGGGTAGTCGCCGACGTAGACCGCGCCGTCCACCTCATCGGCGGCGAGGAACAGGTGGATGGACGAGTCGTCCTCAACGCACGGGCAGTGGTACGCCTCCGCCTCGCGGTTCACGAACTCGAAGTGCTGCTTCCAGCCGTAGCCGTTGTCCCGGCGCTCACGCAGAACGTGGCGTGCGGCGGTCACGGACTCGAACTGCTCCAAGTCCCGCTCACGATCGGACGGGGCGTAGCCGCACCCGCCGTTCCAGATTCCGTAGACCATGATGATCCCCTTTCGTCGGGCGCCCCCGTGGCGCCTTGTGCCTTCATTCTCGCACGGTTGATAGTAGGGGGTCCATAGGTCATTCGGCCCTACGTCGGAGCGCCCGGCCAGTGGTGCGGGCCGAAGCCCCGCCCCGAAGGGGGCGGGGCGGGGCGTCGGGGTCACCACCCGGAGCGCATCGGCTCCCGGTAGTAGCCGTCGGCGGACCGTTCCTTCACGGCCCGCAGGATGGCGTCGTAGTTCCCCTGGCCGAACTCGTACTCCAACATCTGGTAGTCGGAGGGGGAGACGTTGTTCTTGCGGATGGCGGCACGGAGGGCGAACGTCAACTCGCCGTACCACTCGTCGTAGACCATCTTGGCGCTCATCCGAACAGGCTCGCGATCAGCACGAGGCCGTAGAACTCGGCCGTCTCGGGGTCCTCGACGTAGACCATCCCCATGGGGGTCGGGTCGGGGCAACCGTGCGGCGGCCGGATCGGGCGGACCTCGCAACCCGACTCGGGCTGGTGAGGCTTGGGGTCGAACAGGTCAAGGCCGACCGGCTCGAACAGGTAGTCCTGTCGGTAGTCGATCGTCGCCCCCCCGTAGGTGGTGGTGTTGCTCATGGTGTGGCTCCCTTCCGTGTCGCCCCCGTGGCGACCTCATAGGGAGAGTATGGCATAGGGGTGACACCTACACCATGGGCCATTCGGATCATATGGTGCCGGTGCGCCCCCGCTCGACTGGCCAGGGGTAGGCCGTACACAGTCACCGAGACGGTAGCGACATCCACCACTTG
>Ga0307378_10013650_pt1 | contig 10270 bp, 8 predicted proteins | sample UN1MG_FD_202238 | JGI IMG/M metagenome (GOLD analysis project Ga0307378, IMG submission 202238) | Soil microbial communities from Risofladan, Vaasa, Finland - UN-1 | ecosystem: Environmental > Terrestrial > Soil > Coastal area > Acid sulfate soil | place: Finland: Risofladan, Vaasa | collected...
CGACCGGGAAGGAGTGCCGAGGCTTGCGGCGTAACCTCAACTTTCCGAACCGCCGGATGCGGACCCGCATGTCCGGTGGTGTGGCAGGGGAGCCGTAGGACGAACCTACGGTCCCCTATGCCGATTGAGTTCTGACAGCTTACTTGCAGGCGCCCGGTTTGACCTTATTATCGGGGCCGCTAAGCTTGTTCGCACAACCCTTCAATCCCTTGTTGTAGCGACAGAAGTTGGTCTTGACGCTTTCTGCGTCCAGCCCGGAGAACTTATACAGGTTGTTGGCGTACCAGGTGGGACTGCCGCTCACCTTGAGACCATCGGCGATCTTGATGTTATCGCGCAGGAGATTCTTGCCCTCTTCGCCGCCTGCGCACTTCTCGATCGTCTTGGTATCTATCCCGGTCTTGCCGCCCGTGCATGACTGCCAGTCGGTTGCGCGAATGTTCTTGTTGCGGCACAGGATGTATTCCATGAACTTGTAGCCTTTCTTGTAGTGCTTGATGGCGCACAGTTCGCGAATATTCTCATCGACCTCGCCCTGGCCATGCAACGAGCTGAAACCCTGACCCTGCTCGCTGGCAATGAAGTTCACTTGGAAATCAATGTCGTTTTTGAAGTTGTCCAGCACCTCTTTCATGGTGTCCAGCGCCCGGGTGCCGTAGGGGCACTGGGACATGACAAAGACTTCCAGCTTCTTGGCGGCTTCCTTGCGGCAGGCCTTGGCGAACTTGCAATCGGAGTCGTCGCAGTCGACCTTACCGTTGCCGGTGTCGTCCTTCTTGTTGTCGCAGATCTCCCGGTTGGGGTCGAAACGGCCCCAGCGATCGTGGATCATGAGGTCGCCGCTGGGCCTCAGAGAACGCTGCAGGCGGGCATAGTTTTCGGCCTTCTGCACTTCTTTGCCGAAAAACATCACCGGCAACTTCTTCAGGTCGTTATCCTTGTACAACTTCTTGCCCTCGTCGGTTCCATAGTCGACGATCTTGATCTCCGCGCCCGGGAAGAGAGACTTCAACTGCTGCTCGATCATACCCGTGCGGCATTCCTTGCAGCGCTCATCCGAGAGGATGGTGATCGGGAACTTCACCGGCGGAGGAATCGAGGAGCACAGCTTGGGCTTGTCACTGGGAAATGCGTCGCAGATGGCCCTGGTGAAGGCCTTTTCCGTACGCCCGCCACGATAGAGCTTGCCGCCGATATACATCGTCGGGCTGCCACTGGCGCGCCGCTCGCGCGACTTGTCGAACGAGGCCGTCAGCAGATCCTTGCCTTCCTGGCCATCGACACATGTGCGAACCTTGTCGACGGGAACACCGGCGCTCTCGGCGCACTTTTCCCATCCTTCGGGAATCTGCCTTGCGTTCTTGTTCATGCACAAGACCATGTCGATATACTTGCCGGGCGCGTATTTATGACCGCAGATCTGTACCATATCACCCTTGACCTCGGTCTCCTTGTGCAGCGAGGTCAACTGGCCGTTGCTGACGTTTCCGATGAAATCCAGTGAGAAGTCGACGTCTCCGCCCATTTTCTTCAAGACGGGGGCTATGGCGTCCTCGACCCGCGTGCCGAACGGGCACTTCGACATGATGTAGAACTCAACCTTGGATTTTTCGGAGACTGTCTGCTTCTGGGTCGTGGCCGTTCCCACGGCGCCCGTTTCACCTTCCGTTTTTTCGCCCACCTTGCAGCTGAATGCGCCCAGACCCACGGCTACCGCCAAAGCGCAACCCAACGTTGCACGAACCAATCTGCTTGTTGAAATCATTTCCTGGCTCCTTTTCCTGTCCTGTGAAAATATATATTTCATCCATTATCCAAGACAACGTACTTATACACCTGAATATTTCTTGTGCAAGAAAAATCTCGTCCAATGGCGCCAGGGTTGACAGGTTGGCCATGCGAAGTTATACTATACATATGTACAGTGTCCTGCATTCCGACCCGTCTCACTTGAAGGTTGAATCGATCGAGTCAGACAAGGCTTTAGAACGTTCCAGGCGAGTTTGCATGCAGGACATGGCGATTATCAACCTTACCGAGGGTTGCATGTTCCAGTGTCTTTTCTGCGGCAGCAACAGGCGCGATCTTCCCGCGGGTACGGTTCGCCTTAAAAGCAACCTGCCTGCTCTCCTCGAACGGGAGCTTCTTATCAGACGCCGCAAGGGGAACTTGCCTAAAGCGATTTTCTTCAACACGGCTTCGGATTCATTTCAGCCGATCGATAGCCTCTACCAGCTTACCTTCGAGTGTATGCGAATTGCTCTCGAAAATGACTTGGACTTGCACTTTTTTACGCGCGGCCTTGTGCCCGAGGAGTTCGGCGATCTTTTTCGCGAGCACCGCGGCCGGATCCACGCCCAGGTTTCCGTGTTCACCATGGATGATAAACTCGCAAGTCTCTACGAGCCCGGCGCCGCCCCTCCCCAGGAGAGGCTCGAATCGATGCGCAGGCTCTCATCCTGGGACGTCGATGTGCGCGGCAGATTCAGTCCGCTCATTCCTTTCCTCTCGGACACGGTTGCCCACATCGAGGAGTTGCTGCGTTACTTGAGATCTATCGGAGTATCGCACACTTCAGCAAGCTACGTCGTATTGCGACCACACCTGCTGGATATTCTCGAAAGTAGCTTACCAAGCGCCCACTATCACCTGATCAAGGGCAGCTTCAAGGGCCAGGCCTGGAGGAAGATCGGTGTGAATCAAATGACGAAGCTCCTGCCGGAGCGCACGCGCCGCAAGGGGTACGAACGCCTGGCCAACATTGGTAAACGTCTTCAAATGGAAATCGAAATTTGCGCTTGCGGTGATCAACCGCTCGGATCTCCCTGTCTGGCACCTTCGTCCAGCCAGCTTCGCGACCAGCCGGCCGCGGGACAAATGAATCTTTTTTCCTAGACTGCAAGAGGTTTGCCTTCATTGTTGACCTTGGCCCTTGCCTCTGTTAGCGTTTTGGGACTCTTTTATGCAAAAATGCGAGGGTACCGTGAATATCAGTATCTATGGTCAGACTGACGTCGGTAAGAAGCGCGATCACAACGAGGATGCATTTCTCGTCGATCGGGATCTCGGCCTGTTTCTAGTCGCCGATGGAATGGGAGGACATGCGGCCGGTGAGGTCGCCTCGGCCACCGCGGTGGATGTCATTGGACAAGAGGTGCGGGCCAGCCAGGAACTGCTAAAAAGTTACAGGTATGACGCTCCGCACGAGGTCTGCGAAAAGATCCTGAAGATGATGGAGTTCGCGGCTCAAAAAGCCTGTGCGGCAATCTACGACATGGGTAAGCAAGACAAACGGCGTCACGGGATGGGGACCACCCTGTCCATGATGCTGTTTGCAGAATCCGGTGCCTTCATAGCTCATGTCGGCGATTCGCGCATCTATCTCATCCGTGAGGGGCAGTTACACCAGTTGACGGTAGATCACTCCCTGGTAAACGAACAGTTGCGGCGGGGTACGATTTCCAAAGAAGAAGCCCGGAAGGCGAAGTACAAGAACGTCATCACACGGGCACTGGGAATTCAGTCAAGAGTCAGTGTAGACACGCTGCACCTCGACGTCTTGCCGGGGGATCGGTTCATCATCTGCTCCGACGGACTCCACGGGTATCTTAGACCGGGAGACGTGGAAAAAGTGATCGAGGAGGGCGCCGAGAACCAGGCGCCGCAGCGTTTCATCGACCTGGCCAACGAACGCGGCGGTAAAGACAATATCTCCGTGGTCTACTTGCACGTCGCCGATGACGAGGTGGAAGCGGCTGAAGAGTTGCGCCAGCGCGTTGATTTCATGCGCAAGGCGCCGTTGTTCAGGTATCTCAGCTACCGCGAACTGGTAAACCTTATGAACCTTTCCTATGTCAAGACCGCCCGCGAGGGAGAGACGATCATCGAGGAAAACATTACCGGCGACGAGATGTTCCTCCTGGTTCAGGGACAGGTGCGGGTTTCCAAGGGAGACCAGGAGATCACGCTGCTCTCGCAGGGCAGCAACTTCGGCGAGATGGCGTTGATCGACAACGCTCCTCGCTCGGCTACAATCACCTCGCTTGGGCCGAGCCGCCTTCTGGTTATCGGGCGCAAGCAATTCTACGAATATATCCGCAAGGATCCACCCTCGGGCATCAAGCTTCTATGGAGCTTCCTCCAGATCCTCACATCGAGACTGCGCAGCACCGACGAGAAACTACTCAAGGCGCGTGAAGAACTCTGCATCCAGGAAGTGGAACCCGACTGGATTCTCTCGGAAGATTGAGTTGACGATTGATGTTTATAGATCCTCGACCTGGTTATCGATCAAGAAATCGTAGGCGCGTTTTCTGTCGGGCTTGCTGAGGATGGCAAAGGCCTTTCTGATCCTCCCCAGAGCCGCCGAAAGCCCCTTCAATACATCGGGGGCAAGAGAATCGGGTGGCGCCGGCGGCTTGAGCTTGTCGAGAAGCCGCTGATAGGCCGTCTTTATCTCGTCCGGCCCTGCTTTCAGTCCGATCAGCAGCGTATGGTAATAGGTGTCGCCGCTCGCCGCTGCGCGGTAGTCGCCCAGGGCGGCCCGCAACTTGTCTTCTTTATCGCCGGAGACGATCCCGACAGCTGGCACTGATTCCGACTCGGCTTCCTCCTGACCTTCGAGATCCACGCTCAACTCCAGATCGTCATCGGACTCGGTCGTGGCCTGGTCATCTTCACGCGCGATTTCTTCCTCGACAGAGTCGAGCATTTCGTCCAGCTCGCCGAGCATGTCATCCGCCTTCTGATGCCCTTGGTCTTGCGCTACTGGTTCCCTTTCGTTCTCGGTGTGCATTTTCTTCGAGGCCTTGGCCTGTGGTCCATCATCCTGCTGTGCAGTTGGACGCTGGGAACAAAGATCCAGCACCAGCGCAACGAGGTCCTTGCGTTTTGCCCGCGACACATCGTCGAAGGCAATGGCCATGCCGGGAGGAAAACCGGAAGAGGCGCTTGCATCCGGGGTAATACTTCTGACTACTTCGCCCTGGACCTCGAGGGGTTCTCTGCCGGGAGGTGAGAAAGAAAGTTTGACCCGTTTCCACAGGGGAGGCGGATCGGCCGTTCTCAAGAACATGCCGCCGGCGCCGATGTCGCGACTCACCAGGCGCACCTTGCGCATTTCGCCGGCTACCTCGACCTCGACATCGAGGGCCGCGGTTGCCCGTGGACTGGAACGCGGGGCGCCGAATTCTGGTTGCCTGTTTTCCTCAGTCATCTTCCCGTCAGAAATAGGTTTCAATGTTCGCACGAGTATTCTACTCCAGTATGACGTTCGGTTCAAAAAAGAAATGCCGGTTCCAAGACGTAGATCTACTCGGGCTTGCTCGGCGGCGGAGAGACGGTCGTCTTCTTCTTGCGGCGCCGGCGGCGGCGTTTTTTAAACGAGCTTGCCGTCTTCTCGGGCGGCTTCGAATCCTCATGTTTTTCCGGATCCTCGGTTTGCTTGTCGCGGACAGGGTCGCGCTTTCCGGTTTGTACACTCGTACGGTCCACTTCGGCACGCCTGATATAGTTCACCTGCTCTTCGGAGTGTCCAAAAGAAGAATCGGCCGTGACTTCCACGCGGATGTCGAACTCCTTTTCGAGCGCCAGGAGATCGCCACGGCATTTGTTTTGTACGAAATTGGCCTGGTCGGGATGAAGCTTGACCAGAACAGATTCGATCAGGCCGGATGCCGCCTGTGTCTTTACATTCCTGAGCAATCGAATGGCAACAGTCTCCGGAGCACGGATCTTGCCGTCGCCGTGACAGGTTGGACATTCTCTAAAGCCAACCAGGCCAATCGGCCGGTCGATTCTCTGCCGGGTCAAGGTGCAAAGACCGAAGGCCGAGATCTTGCCTATTCGGTGTCGCGACTTGCCACCGCTCATCGCATTGCGTAGAGATTTCTCCAGGGCCGCATTGTGAGCCCTGCTGGTCATGTCGATAAAATCGATGACAATGATGCCGCCCAGGTTCCTCAGGCGCAACTGGCGGGCAATTTCGATGGATGCTTCTATGTTGGTCTCGAAGGCTGTGCCCTCTTGGGCGTGATGGCGCGTCATCTTTCCTGAGTTGACATCGATGGCCACCAACGCCTCGGTCTGGTCGATGACCAGGCTTCCGCCGGATGGCAATTCGACCCTGCGGCGCTGGATGCCGTCAATCTGTTCCTCGACACCGAAGTGGGAGAAAATGGGCACGCGTTCCGAATAGAATTTCAGTTTCTTTTGCTGGCGGGGAGCGAAGAGCCTGAAGAAGCGACCGGCCTTCTCCCTGACCGGATCGTTGTCGATCCATACGTGATCAAAATCATTCGCGTAGTAGTCACGCAAGACGCGCTGGATCAGATCGTCTTCCGCGTGAAGAAGCCCGGGACCTGAAGACTTGCGAAACCTGTTCTGGATGTCGTTCCAGAGACGCACCAGGAATTTCAGATCTCGTTCAAAGGCTCTCTTGTTTTCACCTCGGCCGGCCGTCCGGATGATGAACCCCATCCCCTTGGGCACCTTCAACTGTGAACCGAGGTCGCGCGCCTCCCTGCGTTGTTCTTGGTCTTCGATCTTTCTCGAGACTCCAAGATTCTCGGAGAAAGGGGTCAGGACCAAATATCTCCCGGCCAGGGAGACATCAGTGGTCAGGCGGGCGCCTTTGGTCGAAACTGGCTCCTTCTCGACCTGAACGAGAATAGACTGTTGTCTTTTCAGCATGTTCTCGATCCGCGCCGGGGCATTGCCGCCGGCCTTCATGTTCCAGCAAGCGGGAACAATCTCGCTGACGGGCAGGAAACCCTGTCGGTCTTCACCGTATTCGACGAAGCAGGCGTCCAGGCTTGGCTGGATGCCGGTTACCTTGCCCCGGTAGATGTTTGACTTGGTCCTGAACGTTTCCTGCGAGTTCTCGAAAAATTCTGCCAGGCGCCCGTTTTCGAGAAACGCAACCCTGATATTTTCCGGCGCCAGAGCGTTGATTACCATTTCCTTGGCCATTTTTTGCTCCTTGAGTACCGGCTGCAAGCAGCCACCCGGTTATCCCACTGACGGCCATGTTGTCAAGGCCGCAAAAAAGTTGGTTATTCGAAAGTAAAAAAATTTTCAAACACTGGTCAATTTTCTATTGACAACACATGACAGACAATATAGTGTATTGTCACGTCATGGATTTCTTAGACAAATTTTTGTGTCCCGGCCCGGTTTTTTCGCAGATGAAGGCTATGTATTTCTGCGGAAAGTCCGAAAGCGGTTGCCGGGTCGCAAGTGGTAGCACCGGAGGAGGCGTCCTCTAACGGCCCCCTAAAAGGGGGCAAGTAAACCGGGCCACGAAGACAGGCCAAGGAGGGTATCATGGTAGTGAAGAAGAAAGCCGCCAAGAAGAAGGTAGCCAAGAAGAAGACCACCAAGAAGAAGGTTGCCAAGAAGAAAGTAGCCAAGAAGAAGCCGGCCAAGAAGAAAGTAGCCAAGAAGAAGCCGGCCAAAAAGAAGAAAGCAGCCAAGAAGAAAAAGTAGGCTTAGCAGCAGTTCCCGCCGGTAAGCAGCACGGCCGCGGCCGGCTGACACCGAGTGGAACTGACGCCAAATCGCAGTGTAGCTATCACCCGTGAGTGCCCGGCCATTTTGGTCGGGCTCTTTCGGTTTCGGGTCGATCTTCCGATTGTTTCCCGGCCTGGGCTATGATATGTGACTCTGTCATGGAGGTGCCATGTTTCGAAAAGTTCTGTTCAGACTCCTGAGGTTCTTGCGCCTCGTCATTCTGCCGATCATTCCCGCCTGGCTCGTTCGCGCTCTGGCCCGCCTTCTGTTCTCCAAGTCATGGGCACGTTTCGAGTTTGCCTCCCAGCATCCGCGTGAAGTTCAGCAAGCCATCTTGCTCGGGATCATGCGCCGCTGTGAGAAAACAGAATTCGGAAAAAAGTACGATTTCGCCGCAATCAAGACAATCTCCGATTTTCAGAAAAGAGTTCCAATTTGCGACTATGACGATCTCGATGCATACATCAAAAAGATGACCCGCGGCGAGCCCGACATCCTGACTGCCGGCAAGACCGCCTATTTTGCCCGTACCAGCGGCACCACCGGCCCGGCGAAATACATTCCAGTCAATGAACTGTACCTCGAGGAATTCAGGACGGCTCGGCGGGTCTGGTACAGACAGGTTGCGCAGGTTTTCCCAGGCATGGTTCGGGGCACGATCCTGACCATGCACTCTCCTCGTGTCGAGGGCGAGACCGAGGGGGGTGTTCCGTACGGTTCCATCACCATCGCGACGGGAATGGTGAATACCAGTCGGGAAGGAACGTCAGGAGGGACGCCCGAGGCCTGGGAGCATTTTCAGAAGATTCCCTTGTCCATTTTTTTCATCGAGGACATCAACACGAAGTACTACCTATTACTGCGCTTTGCGATCGCCACTCGTATCTCCCTGATGGCGGCCATCAACCCCTCGACACTCATCCTGATGTGCCGCAAACTGACCGACTTTGCCCCCGATCTGATCCATGACTGCGAGCAAGGCACTCTGAAGAAAGACCTACAAATCGATCCCGAGATGCACTCGAGATTTGAACGCCGCCTGGGAAAAAGTCGCAGGGTGGCCGCTAGAATGAGATCATCTCTGGAAAAATACAAATGCGTGCGTCCGGTGGACATCTGGCCGAAATTGTGCGGTTGTATCTGCTGGAAGGGCGGCTCGGCTCCTTTCTACCTGCGTCAGTTCCCTCAGTGGTTCGGAGATCTGCCCGTGATGGATTACGGATTCGCCGCCACCGAAGGGAGTTTTTCTATAGTTATGTCGGCGGAAGGAAGCAATGGAGTGGCAGCCGTCACCGGGCACTTCCTCGAGTTCATCCCGGAAGAAAACAAAAACGACGAAGAACCATTGGTTCTGACAGCGGACAAACTCGAGATCGGCAAACGCTATTTCATCCTGGTGACAGGATCGCACGGGCTCTATCGCTATGACATGAACGATGTCGTCGAGGTCGTGGATTTCTACCGCAAGACGCCCATGATCGTGTTCTGCCACAAGGGCGGCAACATGGTCTCTTTCACGGGAGAAAAGATATCGGAAAGCCAGGTCGTACAAGCCGTGACCGGCGCTCAGGATACTTCCGGGGTGGCCCTCGACGGGTTCTGCGTAACGGTTCGCCTTGATTCTGAGCATCCCAGGTACGTTCTGGCGATCGAGCCCACAAAGAATGTATCCGATCAAGATCTCGAGGTGCTGCTTCGGGTGTTTGAGTCCAACCTGCGTCTTTCAAACATTGAATACAAGCATAAGCGAAGTTCCCAGCGCTTGGGCGAACCGCTTCTGGCCGTCGTGCAGTCGGGAGCCTTCGAGAGGTTCAGGCAGGAGCAACTCGACTCCGGCGCCGCGGATGCGCATGTCAAGTCGCCGCACCTGAACGGCGATCCTTCGATTTTGGAAAAACTCGGAATTGTCAAAACAGTGGATCCGGCGGCAGGATGAGCGCTTCCCCAGGTATTCGAGCCGTCACCCTGGACGTGGACGGCACGCTGTACAGCATCAGGGGCATGCTGGCGCGCAGCCCGGTGGCAATGATGAGCATGATGGATTTTTTTCATACTCTGCACCGGGTACGCGACGAAATGCGGGGGAGGGGGCCCTTCGAAGATTTCAGGGCCGAGCAGGCCAGACGTCTGGCCGCCGTGCGCGGCCTTACCGCAGAACAGGCGGCTCGCCAGGTCGAAGAGGTGATCGATCATCGATGGGCGAAGGTGTTCTCCAAGGTGCGGCCCTATCGGGGCGTGCGGCAAGCGCTTCAAGAGTTGGTTGGACGCGGCCTGAGGCTTGGCCTGTTGTCCGATTATCCAATCACCGCCAAACTCGACGGCATCGGGCTTTCCGATTTGCCTTTCGGCGCCATGGTGGTCAGTGAGCAAGTGGGCGCGCTGAAACCACATCCGGCATCTTTCATCCAGGCCGCGCGCACACTTGGTGTAGAACCGGGCATGATTCTCCACGTGGGGGACCGTGAAGACTGCGATGTGGACGGGGCGCTGGCGGCAGGCATGCGCGCGGCGCTTTTCCACCGTGGCCGCAGGGCGCCTGTCACTCGGGCCGAGATCGTCTTCTCGGACTGGAGAAAGTTTGTAAAGCTTCTGGACAAAAGCGGACTACTGCCGCAAGAGTAACCAGACATTTCCTGTGTCGTAGCCCAGGTCAAATGTCACATTAACTGCCCAGGGAAAATGTCACATTGATTATGGCTGTTCTGTGCCGGGTAGATGAGTTTTTCTTTGTATGCTCCCCTTGTTTTTGAATTATTTGATT
>Ga0307378_10013652_pt1 | contig 10269 bp, 6 predicted proteins | sample UN1MG_FD_202238 | JGI IMG/M metagenome (GOLD analysis project Ga0307378, IMG submission 202238) | Soil microbial communities from Risofladan, Vaasa, Finland - UN-1 | ecosystem: Environmental > Terrestrial > Soil > Coastal area > Acid sulfate soil | place: Finland: Risofladan, Vaasa | collected...
AAAGTAATACCGCAGGCTGTCAATGTGATCGTGCCGGAAGGTGCCAGGCCGGCAGGGATAAGAACAAGAATTATCAGGGCAATTGGGTAGACATTGATTATCAGTAATTAGTATTTGGTTTGAAGATTTGAGCAAAGTGAATTTCAAGATTGGTGACATCGAGATTGGTTTGGATACACCTTTGTTTGTGATGGCAGGGCCTTGCGTTATTGAAGGCGAAACCCATTGTCTGGATATTGCGAATAAACTTGCCGACATTGGTGCAAAGAGCGATGTAGGGATGATTTTCAAGGCCAGTTTCGACAAGGCCAATCGCTCCAGCTTGCGGAGCTTTCGTGGGCCTGGCCTGGAAAAGGGTTTGGAGATTCTCGCAGCGGTGCGCAGCCAGACCAATCTGCCTGTTATGACCGACGTGCATGAGCCGGCTCAGGCTGTCGTTGCCGCCGAAGTTGTCGATTGCCTTCAGGTTCCTGCTTTTTTGTGCCGGCAGACTGATTTGCTTTGTGCCTGCGGAAGAACGGGCAGACCTGTAAATGTAAAGAAGGGGCAGTTTCTCTCACCCGCGGAGATGAAAAATGTGGTCGAGAAGATTCGTGCCTGTGATAACGAAAAAATTGTGCTTACCGAACGCGGCACATTTTTTGGCTACAATCGCCTGGTCAATGATATGACGAGCATCGAGATTATGAAGGGGCTGGGCTGTCCGGTTGTTTTTGATGCCACGCACAGTACACAGCAGCCCGGAGGCCTCGGCGATGCAAGCGGGGGCCTGCGTGAGATGGCCCCGATACTGGCAAAGGCGGCGGTTGCCGCCGGTGCAAACGGCCTTTTCATCGAAGTCCATACCGAACCGGAAAAGGCAAAATCAGACGCCGGCAGCATTATGCCGATAGAGTGGCTTGAGGATTTATTAAAAGTGTGCAAAGAAATATTCGAGATTGTACGCGGACAAAAAAGTGGCTGAGAAGAAAAAATATTTGTATGGCCCGGTGTCCTCGCGAAGGCTGGGGCTAAGCTTGGGCGTTGATATCGTGCCCTTTAAGGTCTGCACGCTGGATTGTATCTACTGCCAGCTTGGCAAGACTACCGAGAAGACAACAGAACGCGCCGAGTACGTTCCTCCCGAAGCGGTTTTAGCCGAGTTGAAGGAAAGATTGGCCCAGGGCCTGCAGGCAGATTTTATTACCATTGGCGGCTCCGGCGAGCCAACGCTGAACTCACGGCTCGGCGAGCTTATAGACGGCATAAAAAAGATTACCGATATTCCCGTGGCCGTATTAACCAACGGCACACTTTTATATAGACAGGATGTGCGTGTAGACTGTGCAAAGGCTGATGTGGTACTGCCTTCTCTGGATGCCGGTGACAAGCAGGCTTTCGAGGAAATAAATTGTCCGCACAAGGATATCATTATTGAAAACCTGGTTTTGGGATTAAGCGTGTTTAGAAATGAGTTTGCCGGCCCCATATGGCTTGAGGTTTTTCTCGTCGAAGGACTAAATACCGATGCCAGGCAAATTTCCAAGATTGAGAATGCCATAAAACGCATTCAGCCGGACAAGATCCAGCTCAATACGGCTGTGCGGCCTACAGCCCACGCCGGCGTCAAAAGAGTGGATGCCGAAAAAATGGAAGCTATAGCCGCACAGATGGGGAAAAAGTGCGAAGTTGTGGCGGATTTTTCTCCGGCCCGATGTAGTGAGCATATATCAGAGCATACCCAAGATGTAGTAGGTCCTACTGCGATAAGTCATAAGTCCCCACTTTGCAATACATCACAAAGTGAAACCGCCGGCAGAATGGAAACCCTGTTATCAATGCTGAAACGCAGGCCTTGCTCCCTGGATGATGTATGCTCAGGGCTGGGCATTGGCCGCGATGAAGCGCTAAAATATATCGCTCATTTCCAAAAGCAGGGTCTTGTGCACGCCAGCGAAAAGGATGGAGCAATCTTCTTCAAGGCGATTCGAAGGCAAATAAACACAGATTAATAAATTTGTGGCTAATTTGTCAAATTCGCATCCAAATTTGTAAAGACAGAGGTCTTATTGGCCGATAAAAACGTTGTAGCTTTTCCAAAGTGTGGTTTTTTTTGTATTTGCTGAAGAAAATCGAAGTTTGAGTATAAGTTATCTGCTTTTCGACCGATAAAGAGTATTAGATGTTTTTACGAACAACTTGACGGATAAATATTTTGGGCGTTTTTCCCTTAAGTCGAAACCGCCTATATCTTGTAGTAATGAAAAAAACAAGGCGACAACTGGTTCTGAACAAGGGAACAGAGAAATTCATATTTCGTTATGAGACCGGCTGTGAAGATGAGCTTCTGGATGCTCTGATTGCTCAGGCAAAGGACGACAGCACAAGTTTTGAATGGTTTGATGCAGCGGTCCTGAGTTTCAAGCTGACGCAGTCGCTTATTAGCCAGGCAGACGAACTTTTGCGCGAGAATACAGATATACAAATTCACGCGAGTTAGTAAAAGGCAGTATATGTAATTGAAGTCATTGACGGGCCCTGTTTTGCAGAAAATTGTAAAATAGGAACCGGAAATTTAAGAGAAATTTTGGTTTTGGCTAAACAGTGCGGGGGGCGGCCACAAGATTGAAAGCAGGTGGATTATGGAAGATAGTTCGATTGTCCAAGAGTTCCTGAATTACCTGAAATATGAAAAGCGGTTCTCTGAACATACAGCTAAGTGTTATGCAGCTGATTTGAAACAATTTGGTGAGTTTCTGATTGGTACTTCTGAATGCGGCCCATCGGGTGATGAGCCGATTTCGTTGCACTCGACAAAGGCAGGAGAGGCCGGCCCGGCTACAGCCGTGGCGACGCAGGCGAATGTCAAAGTTGACCAGTTAATGCTTGCGGTCCAGACGGCCGCCGTTAGAACGTACCTGGCTTTTCTAAATGACAAGCAATATTCCAAAGCGACCATAGCTCGCAAACTTGCCACGCTGCGAAGCTTTTATAAATTCCTGGTCAAAAGAAACCAGCTTGGCTCCAATCCGGTTGTGGCAGTCAGAACTCCAAAGCAGGACAAGAAACTGCCGCGGTTTCTTGAATACGAAGAAGTAAAGAAATTGCTCGAGACGCCGCCGATGAATAGCTGGCTGGGTGCAAGAGATAGAGCTATTCTCGAGACACTTTACAGCACCGGCATAAGAGTTAGTGAGCTTGTGGCGTTAAACATGGACGATGTAGACTTCTTGGGCGAGATTGTACATATAAGAGGTAAAGGCAAAAAGGAAAGAATTTCACCTATCGGCTCATCTGCTTTGCAGGTCATCCAGCACTATATGGAATTCAGGAATAAGAGGGCGCAAAGTAACAGTAATTTTGACTCTAAAGTGTTGTTCGTGAACAAGCACGGCCGGCGGCTCAGCACGCGTAGTGTCCGGCGTAAGATGGACAAATATCTTAACATGGCCGGGCTGGACCCGGCAATCAGCCCGCATACCCTGCGTCATAGCTTCGCAACACACATGTTAAACAACGGTGCGGATTTGAGGAGCGTCCAGGAATTGCTCGGTCACCAGTCATTGTCGACCACGCAGGTTTACACGCATCTTACCACGAGGAAACTGAAGGAAGTTTACGAAAAGGCCCATCCAAGAGATAGTGAGAAAAAGGACAATGGCGAGCTGGAAAACGAATGAAAAATAAATAGTTAACCGTGAATAAATAAAGCCGCTTTTCGAAGCGGCTTTTTTTATGGGAAAGCTTGACCCACCATTATTTCTGTCATCCCCACATAGGGGCAAACCCATGTGGTTGCTTTGATATGCTCTAAGGGGGTCATTGCGAGGCCTGCCTTTTAGGCCGAAGCAATCTCAATACTGTTTAGCCCCCAAATTTATTTGGGGGTCATGATTAGCCCCGCCACCTGCCTGTCCGCCGAAGCCTCGGCGAAGGAGGATGGGCGGGGTTGTTAGCCCCCTGCACTTGCAGGGCGTTTCCTTCCTGAAAATTCGTCAATCGAGCCAAAAATTCAATCTTGCACTTCTCGCATCAGCGAGTATAATGCGACAACCGAGCGAGACAGATGTAAATTGCGAGCAAAGGATACTTCAAGACCAATGACCCAAGAGGTTTGGTCAACGAAGCAGCTGCTAAATTGGCAACCAAACGTGTGAAACTATTGCAAATGTTAACCAAAAAAATCTGCAAAGAGAAATTCGAAAGCTTCGCTTGATGTGGCATCTTTACATTATTAAGCAGAGGGAAAAGTTTTACACGTCAATAACCACCGATCTCAAAAATCGCTTACACCAACATGGTAACCCTCCATTGCTTTATAAAGGGCCTTTTCAAAATAAACATCAAGCTGCGCTTAGGTTTTTGTCATTCTGAGCGAATACTTACGTGCCTATAAGGCACCGAAGAATCTCAATCCCAACTCAAAACTAAACACTTAAAACTCAAAACTATCTCTTCCCCGCCTGCCCTGAGCGTAGCCGAATGGGTCGAAGGGAAATGAGACCTGCTCGGAAACCTTCTAAAATACGCTCTTGAGTTTATCCTGAGCGAAAGAGTTTACACTGAGCTTGGGAGTTTACCCTGAGCAAGGCCGAAGGGAACCATACAAGAACATTGACATTGTATCTCCGGTAGCCGGGTAGGGTGGGGCTTGCCCCACCGTTCTTATTCTATAACGCTCACCCATGCCGTCCCACCGTCAAACCGTTTCACCGTCTAACCGTGCCGACTTCGACCAACACTTCCCAAAAAACAAAGGGCTGCAAGCTTAACACCCACAGCCCTCTGTATAAAGACTTCGCCGATGTCCATAGCTAACGCCGGTCGTGTGGTACCGTAACCGTTGCGCTGCTTTCAATAGCATTTCCACTATTATCAACAGCCTTATAGGTTATAGTGTAGATCCTATCGCTACCTTTCCCGCTTCGTTCAGCCCTCAAATAGATGGAGCCATCATCGCCTATTTTAACATCATCAGTCCGGCCATTGCCTTTGGTCTTACTTTCGTTTATTGAGATACTAACCAGTGACACCCCCGGTATCGCATCGCACTTATCGCTTACCGTCCAGGTGGGCGTTATCTTGACTATCTTATTATTCGGCGGCCAAAGCGTTGTTGGATTGACTGACAAAGCAAATTCAGGCGGCGTCGTATCCACAACCGTTATCAAAACATCGTTAGGTTCGGAATCCTCTGTTCCATCGTTAACGACTAATGTAATTACATATCCTCCCGGGCAGCCATCTTCTAATGTCACTGTCGGCGTAGCCCCTTGCGCAGGACTTTCGATAAAAGGCCCCGTCCAGGTATATGTTATCGCGTCCCCATCCACATCGTAGGAGCCGGTTCCGTCTAATGTAACCTTTGTTCCCTCGTTGGTATTGCATGCACATTCGACAATCTGGTCTGGCCCGGCATCTGCAACAGGCGGCGTATTAAAAAATTCGTAAGCGCCCATATCAATTAGGCCGCTGATTACACGCGGCTTACCGTCCAAATCCGTATCATTCGGCCCGGCTGAATAATTTGGATCACCCGCATTGATGCAGGGCGAACCGCCCAGCAGATGATAGTCGCCCTCTACCCAAAATCCGTTTGCATCCCAATAACCTGCTTCAACAAACAAAGGATCGGCATCAATATCGCCTTCGCCTGGCCAGCCGCCTTGGACATCACTGTAGCTCACCCAAGCATTGCTATCAGAGACCAAATATATTTGTGGCCCATCTGGTGCTTCGTTACTCCACAGAATACAGTTGGTGATGATAATGTTGTGGACGCCACTATAATAGTTAGTATCAGTGTCTGCATTTTCTGCAGCGGTGCCATCGACAATTTTATCTGCAAATGTACCAGGGGGCGGAGGTGGTGGTGGTGGATAAGAGAGAAATTGATAGTATATTCCACCGCCATACCAAGCTCTGTTTCCGGTTAAGGTGCAGTTGGTCAGTACCGGAGCGCTACGTATGTTGTCCATCCCGCCGCCATATTTGGCCGAGTTGCCGCTGAAGATGCAGTTGGTTAGCGTCGCGCTGCCGTCGTAGCTGCTCATCCCGCCGCCGTCGAATCCTGCCAAGTTGCCGCTAAACGTGCAGTTGGTCAGGGTGGGGCTGCTGCCAGAGTTGTATATCCCACCGCCGGAGACCCCCGCCGAGTTGGTGGTTATCGTACAGTTGCTGATTATTGGGTTGCTATTGTAATTATATATCGCCCCGCCGTCGTCTTTGACTGAGTTGCCGATGAAGGTGCAGTTTGTAAGTGTTGGCTCGCTTTCGTAGTTGCACATCCCGCCGCCGAGCCCGGTCGCCAGGTTCCCGTTGAAAATGCAGTTGACCAGGCTTGGGCTGCTTTCTTCGGTGAACATTGCGCCACCCGCAGCCGCCGAGTTCTCGCTGAAGATGCAGTTAGTCAAAGTTGGGCTGCTTTCACCCCCATTGTACATCCCGCCGCCGCGGTTAGTTCTGTCCGACCAACTGCCGTTGGCATTGCCAGCGGTTATGGTGAAACCATCCAGCACGGTCATTTCGTTGGTTCCACCGGCGGTTACTACGTGATAGCTGTTCTCGGCGCGGCAGGGATCGTTGAGTAAATCCTGTGGATCGTTGACGTCTCTGTCATTACCTGCAAGGTCGCCGCTTAGGATTGTCTCATAGGCATCGATGTCCCTCGCATTGGGATCGGGTGTACCGAAACCGGCGTAGCCACCCTTGATAGCCACACCATTTTTGAGTTGGAACGTAGCCGTCCGGTCGGCGAGCAAGCCTGTTGGTGGAGGCGTCGGAGGTGGAGTAGGCGGTTGAGGTGGCAGCCCCGGTGGAGCGGGCTTGTAAATCCCCTGCGCGACGCGGATTTCGTCGCCGCTGTAGGCGAAAGCTAGTGCGTACTTTAGGTCTTCATAGGCATCGGCCCAGGATGAGCCATCATTTGCACCATTAGCGTCCGCATCCACGTATATGATTTGCCCACAAAGCTTGATGGATAGCTGTTTAAAGTACTCTCTGGTTTCGCGATCAAAATATCCTGTCCCACTGCTGAGGCCAAGATATTTTTCCTGGAATTTTGCCAAAGCATCTTTGGTAACCGGCCCAAAATATCCGGTAACTTTCTGGTCTGAATCCCAGAGGCCCTCGTTAATTAATATCTTTTGCAAAGCTTTCACTTCCTCCCCAGAGCTTCCCAGAGTCAGGTCTTTGTTCCAAAAATGATAAGGGTATAAGCTCAAATCTCTGGTTAGTTGATTTAGCTTGTCATAAAGAGAAGCTTTCCTTGCTTTGACCGGCCCTTCAAACAAATCCCGTAGGTCTTCTGAGACCTCTTGTAGCTCTTCTTCGGTGAACTCGACCGGAAATCCATAACTGTAAAACCAATGGTACCTATAGTAACTGTAAGGGGGATCAAATAATACAGCTTCCTTTGGGGTAATCAAAAATAGATTAATTTTCGCCCAACTTTCGCTAATCTCTGAAATACCAGATATCAATAATGGGTAATAAAGGCAGTCGCAATCAAAGCGGTAAATCAATGGCTTGATGCTTTCTTCTCCTGCTTCTGGTTCAATTACATCAAAAACAAAATATTCTATCTGACGCTTTAGATAATTGGCTACTCCATCTATAAACGTTTGAGAGATTTCTTTTACTTGCAATCCTTTGTCTTGAGCGAAATTTTTAATCCAGTTCAGAAAATAATCTATGTTATTGACTTTAACCACAGTTACATCATGGGCTCCTATTTTCTCATGAAAGATGATTTCAATTCCGCCAGGGGGAACCGGAGGTCCGGGGGGAGCCGGAACTCCTGGGGGAATTGGCCTTATTGCTTTTAGTTTCTCATTCATCAGTTCTACCAATTTTTCAAAACAGTTTGGGTCTGCTTCTTTTATTTCGGTTGGATTAGAGGGCAAGGGAACAATTCTTAAAACGGTAGCTTTACTATCACTTTTTATATTGTTTGAAAGAATTATTATTTCCTCCTCTCCATTCCAAGCCACAATAGCATTTTGGGCAGTCTGGTCCAAATGAACGGGAGGAGGCCAAATTACCATTCCACCATCAGCAACTGCTAAAGTAGGAAAAATTAGTATTGAGAAAATGAAGGAAAGATAAAAATATTGCCTTTTTATATTTCCAAAATTTAATTTTACTGACCTTTCCCATTTAACATGCTTAGAAACACTTCTAAGCCTTTTAATTGGATATATGGCGGTCGCTTCGTTCGTTGCCTGGTCTGCATAGGCTGCCGCCGTATTGCCGTCAATTGTAACCATTTTGCGATCCATAGCGTTCTCCTTTTTAAAAGAATGATCATCAAAACATATTCTTAGTGGTTTATGCTTACTAAGTAGCTGCATTTCTGAAATTTGTACCCTCGAGTAGGCTTTGACCGGTATAAATATGCGTCCCTAAGATGCTCTTACCAGCGCTCAGCACAACAAGACTTAAGAGGATTGCCTTTTCATTTTTTCGCCCTTTCAAAAATTTATGATAAATATTATGATAGTACAGGCAGCGCATCTATACCCCATGTGCGCAAACCAAGTGTTTTGCGCATTGATTGATGCAACCTGACTCCCAAATTCCGCATCTTTTGTACCTCGTTTCTCTTTATAACGCCCTGAGCAACGCGCGCAGAACGCCAAAAAAGAAACTACTGATTTTGGAAGGCAGGTTCGGTATGAAATAGAATACAAGTTTATGATGGCAACAAAAAAATTATAATAGTTTTTGACTGCCTTCGCTTCTTAATTTTCTTTATTGTAACACAGGAACAATCGTCTTTGCAAGGTTTTTTTTAAAATTTTAGATGTTTTTTTGCCCTCTGCGCCTTCGTGGCAAAAAATCCGCCTGCCCGAGTCCGAATCCCCGCATGTATTAGCCTGCCCCTACCTGATTGGGGGGGCATGAATCCCAAAAAAATGTCATTGCGAGGCCTGTTTTTTAGGCCGAAGCAATCTCAATCATTTATCACTAATCATTCATCCTTAATCATTTATATGGCAGGGATCCAGCTATTTATGTGCTAAAAAACACTTTTTTGGTCATTTTTTTGTCCCTTTTGTGCATTTTGGGTCATTTTTGCTAAGAAAAACAGAATTATTATGCTTTTTATCCATTAAAACCGCCTTTAATAAACAGCCAGCTTAATAACAAGTGGGCAGCAACAAGCTGCCCGGTGGACGAAGGCAATAACCTGCGACAAAGCTCGCTTTACAAGCAGGTTTTGCCAAGAACACCAAGCTGGCAGAAAACCTCAGTGGTCTCTGCGTTCTCTGCGGTTAAAAAATCAACCAAAAGCGCACATAGTAAACAGCCAAATCTGAAAAAAATAAAAAAATTTTAACTCCTTTGCCCACAACAAGTTAATCCTGTTAATCCTGTCAAAAACAAGCCTTTTTTCGCATCAAACGCGCACATCCGTGCATTTATAGAGGCGCTTCTTTTTTATAGAAGCCCAAAAGGAAGGAAATGGTAAATGGTAATTGGTAAATGGTTATTGCTAATTGGCAGCGTAACGCCCACTGTCAACTGTCTTCTTTCCTCTCCCAAACCGCCTATTTGGCCTAAATTGTCAACCAATTATGACTCAATAATAACAAACAAACCCAATTTACCGGATGACCAAATGAACATAAATAAAGTATTAACAAAGGATTATGGAAATGCACAACTTCACAGCCGCAGGGAAAACAAACCCAAAACGAACCCAACTTGTCGCGGCGTAGCCTCTGGCGAAGCCGGATCAAAACCAAACGAACCATACACATTTTGTTTACGGAATGGTTCAGTATTAGGCAATTTCAGCATTTTCATCGTTGCCACCCGTATATTCCGGTACAAGCTCTCTTATTTTCTGAACTATCCCGTTGTAGTTTTGCGTTTGGGCGGCAGCTACCAGCTCGTTCATACCTGCGTGAAGCTTATCTCGGTCCATCGGGATATTCTTCCATATACTGATTTTGGGATGTCTTGTGTGCTGCATATCTTCGCCTTCTATCGAAAGCTCTTCAAAAAGCTTTTCACCGGGTCTGGGGTTCGTAAAGGTTATTTCAATGTCTTCTCCAGGCTTGAAACCGCTGAGCGTAATAATGTCCCTGGCCAGGTCTATAATTTTTACCGGCTCGCCCATATCGAGCACGAAGATTTCTCCGCCTTTTCCCATTGTCGCTGCCTGCAGCACAAGCTGGCTGGCTTCCGGTATGGTCATAAAATACCGCTTCATCCTCGGATGCGTAACGGTTACGGGGCCGCCCTCAGCTATTTGCTTCTTGAAAATAGGTACAACCGAGCCGT
>Ga0307378_10013654_pt1 | contig 10268 bp, 10 predicted proteins | sample UN1MG_FD_202238 | JGI IMG/M metagenome (GOLD analysis project Ga0307378, IMG submission 202238) | Soil microbial communities from Risofladan, Vaasa, Finland - UN-1 | ecosystem: Environmental > Terrestrial > Soil > Coastal area > Acid sulfate soil | place: Finland: Risofladan, Vaasa | collected...
TAGTTGACCCGAAATAGCGTGATATTTTTTTCATCCTTCACCGATCGAACTGTTCTCATCCTCATATCTTTTTGGTTTTTCGACGCCGGCGGCGATTAGCGGGAATGACCCCCAGACCGCCAATTAGCAACAGGGGGGCGAGACCAAATCCACAGACTTCTATTGAATCGCTTGAAGCCGTTGGCGAATTCGTCGCGGACGCATCATTGGCTGCGCTGCCAGGGGCCGGCGACGGCGTCGGCCGGCTTTCTGCAGCATCCAACGGTAAGGCAGTGGGGATGCCAGCGGCCGTCAGTGGCGTTGGCGTTGGTGGAATCTGGCGTGGGGACGCACCAATAGCCGATCGCCAGGCGACTTCCAAGCCATCAGCGTTAAAGCCATAGACTTGCTCCAGGGCTGAATCGTACCCGGCGCCGCCGGCCAATGTCTGCAATAGAGCGGCCATTTTTTCCTGGCCATAATTGTCCAGTAAGAAAGCTACCAGGCTGTAGCTCTGACTATAAGCCGCCCTGGCCTGATCATCCTGTGACGGAAATGCTCCGTTGAGACTACGAACCGGTTGAAAGGTGTTGTTCTGGATACCCTCGTTTATATCGGCCGCGATCTCATCGCCAGCTTCGCCTTCGGCAAATACGGCCAGGCCTTCACTAAGCCAGGTTGGCAGCGAACCACCTAGGCAGCTACGGGCAAATTGACCAATAACCAGGTGAGCCAGTTCATGGCGAACAGTGTCTTTGCCATAAGTTTCAACCGAGTACGGCGGCACACCGATTAGGATAGTATTATATTCACTGAAGGCAATTCCCCCGGCCCAATCTGGCACATAGAGCAAGGCCTCGCGCATGTCGGCCGTGTCGCCATAAATAAAAAACTGGACATCGCCTTGTAACTCAATACCGACATCTTGTTCCAGTCGTTCAAGACCAGCCACCGCGGCGTCCAACAAGATGGGCCCTACCTCATCGCCCTCGTACCAATTCAGGCGAATTGGCGCAGATCCATCAGCGGTGGCGGTCTCGTTCTGCCAATCGAAACGATCATCACTGAAGGTTAACTGTTCTTTAGGGGTGATAATCGTATGGCCTGCACTATCGGTGATGTGCCACTGCCACCACATCTCCGCTCCAGGGGGTGGGTTTCCTGAGCGGCTCATTACCCAGGTCCACTCCAAGATGGGACCGGAAATTTCAACCGGCACCTGTGTCCCAGCGGCCAAACAATTATTCTGGCCCAGTTGGTAGATGAGGGTCGCTTCCGCGGGCTTTTGGCCCGCTTCTAACTCAAGGCGGAAAGTAACTGTCTCAGGGAAATCAACCTGAGCCTCATTACTGAGGATGGTCAGGGTGCTTTCCTGGGCGTATCCCCTCTTGACCGCCAGGAACATGATCCCTAGTAGGGTCAGAAACATAACTAAGTGAATTCTTCTCATAATCAAGGTTAAGTCTAACGTGTCTATTGCAGCCGGCTAGATAAACTTGGTAAATGCTTATCCAGTCTGGCTCAACTGGGTCATTTCCGCCTGAGCAATATCAAGCCCAGGCCGGCAATCAAGACCAGACCGCCGCCTACAAGCGCCAAAGGTAGAACGTTATCCGGGGAATCATTTACGTCCGGTATGGTGACTTGGCCGGTCGGTGAGGATGGAGAAGCTGCTGGCCTTGGCGATTCGGCCATTGTTAACGTCACCGCAAAAGGTGTCACTGTCGCCGGAATCGCAACCGTCGCCGTTAACGTTGGAAAGATTGTTTTCGATGTCGTGACTGAGGGCATAACGGTGACTGTTGGATGAGGTGAATCCATCGAGAACGGCGTCTCGGTCGAGAACGGCGTCTCGGTTGAAGACGGCGTCTCGGTTGAAGACGGCGTAGCGGCCGGCAGCAGAACCTCAGCTGATTGGACCAGGTAATAGTTAGGCCCGCCAATCATACAATATTCAGCGATAGATTGACTGCATGATGCCGGGGGCAAGTTAATGGTGTAGATGCCTGTGGTTGGCGTAATAATCTGCTTGGTTCCCCACATATCGACCAACTGTGCTTTCTCATCAGTCGCGGTCACATCCACGCTTTGCCATTCTGGTAGCCGGGAAAATAATACGGTGGTGGTCTGGTCCTCCTGGTCCACTCGTATCTGGCCAATTTCATCCCAACGCTCTCGTTCGGCTCTCAGGGCACCGGACAGATAACCGACAGCCAGACGGTAGGTAGCAAAGGCCGGGCGCTCGCTGGTGCCCCTTCGCACCAGGCCAAACGGCTCAGGGTTTGCCGCCCGGTCATCCTGTGTGTCCACTAGCTTGTAAACGGCAATTCGTTCGGCTCCGGCCGCCAGTGCGGAAGCCAACGCCTGGGGCATGAACGCGGCTTGCTCCTGCTGGGTGACTGATAAAGTCCAGTTCGGAACGAGCCAGTCGGGGTCATTGAGCGGCGGCGCATTGGTCTCCACAAGCCAGATGGGCTGTTGCAGGCCACGCTCGCGCATGATGTTGGTGAATAGACCAAGAAGATCATATATCTGACCTGGTTGAAAGTAGAGGTGGGCTGTGGCGACATCAAAGTAATAATTATTGGCCATTGCCTGGGAATCTTCCAGGATCTGGTCCAAAAGGAGGGCCATATACTGTTCGCTGCCGGCGACATAGTCAGCCCAATAAGTGAAAGCAGGCAAATGGATCACAGCCTGGGGGTTGGCCTCTTTGGCGGCCAGGTAAGCAGACCGTTGTAGCTGGGCAAAATCGGCTACACTACCATCCCAGGTATGGGCCAATTCACCTTGGCGAATATCGGGTTCATTCCAGATGATCCAATGATCGATCCGGCCCTTGTACTTCGAGACAGCCTGCCGGACATAGTTCGCCCAGCTATTAGCCGGATCATCATGGGCCGCCCACAATCCCTGGGGAAGCCGGTCTTCTGCCCTGGCCCAATCAGGAGTGCCTATCAGTAGACCGACAACCATCCGGCCGGCTGCGATCTCGGCTTCGATTTGCTCATCTGTGAAGCCAGGGGTCCAGCTTTGGACACCGTCGGGTTGAACTTCTGCCCAGTGGAAAGTCACCCGGGTCCAGCCTACGCCGAGCCTATCTGCATGGCTGGGCGAATCGTAACTTTCAATCACCCCAAAACGCCAATTGCCCTGGTCGCTATCTTGAGCAATGGCTGGCTCGGGGGCGATAGTCGCGATAATAAACGCGACGGCTAAACAACGATGTAAGAGAGAGGAGAAAGACATTAGCCGATCTGTTATTCTGTCAGAAAAGCATCCCAAACTCAGGGTCTGGGATCATAATTCAGGATCAATAATTCGGTGATAGGACCACGGCGATCTGCTTTGCTGTTGATATTCCGGCGAGATTTCACTTCGATGAGATGATAGCCGCGGTCGCCGTACAACTCATATACCAATGGCGTGCTGGAATTGCTTAACATAACATTACACCCCCTGGCGGTCAACTCATGGACAGTGCCGGCCAGGCGGCGCTGATCGGCCGCTAGAAAATTGTAACGACTGTAGCTGGTGAAGTTGCTGGTAGCACTAACCGGCGCATAGGGCGGGTCAAGATAGATGAAGTCGCCTGGCACCGCCATCGCTAACGCTTGAGAAAATTCGATCTCCTGGAGAGAAACACTTTGTAATACCGTTGAGGCAGTCCGCAGTCGTTGCTCATCGCAAATTTTGGGGTTTTTATAACATCCAAAGGGCACATTGAAACGCCCGCCCCGATTCTCGCGATAAAGGCCATTGTAACAAGTTTTATTCAGGAAGATGAGTCTAGCCGCTTGTTCCTGAGGAGAAAGATCAGCCGGGTTCAGGGCTCGGATCTGATAGAAATACTCCTTCTCATTCTTATGTTTTTTCAGCAAATGGATCAGGCCTTCGACATCCTGTTGCACAATCCGGTATACGTCAACCAGCTTCTTGTTGATATCGGACAAAGCAGAAAATTCTGGTTGAAGGTAGAAGAAAACCGCCGCACCACCGATAAAAGGTTCATAATAGTGACGGATCTCGTCTCTCGGAGGGAAGTAGGGCGCATATTGTTTGAGCAACCGGGTTTTGCCGCCGGCCCATTTCAAGAATGGGGCAGCATTTTCGACGTAGGTCAAGGTCGTCATGAGCCGAATTATACGGTGCAAGGGGCGCAGAGAAAACTGCTATGTTGTTTCTGGCTCGACAAGGAGAGCGGTTATCGTCGTGTATCCGCCGTCAGATTCGTATTCTAACCGCAAGGAGGATTTGGCAAGCAGGCGCCAGAGTGCCCGGTTACCACGCTGGGCAGAGGCGACCAGTCGCCTGATGCCGGCCTCTTGGGCACGTTCAACCAGGAATTTTAGTAGTTCAGAGCCTATGCCTTGATTCTGCATGTCATCCCGGACCGCCACAGAGGCTTCAGCAACTTGCGGATCAACACGCATATAGCGCACCCCAGCCACCGGCGAATCTGGCTGATCAGGCATCTCGCAGAAAGCCAACCAGGCACCGTCTTTTTCGGGATCTATCTGGGCCAGGCGGCGGGCCTCTGACCAGACCAGTTCCGGGTCGGGATCTGTAAGGGCCAGGTTGAAGCGTAGGTACCTGCTATTCGGTCCCATATGGCTAAAAAGATCGACCAGGTGATGGGCATCACTGGCTTGCAAGGGCCGCAGTTTCAGCAGATGGCCATTTTTTGATGTGAATGTGTGTACGTATCCATTCTTCATAGGCCATCTCCAGCTATGACGCAGTGCATCATAAAAAGGGAGCATAGCACAAGGATAAAACGACCGCAATAGTCTGGAGGAGGATAATAGTTACCTTCAATACGATCAGGGGGAATTTAGACAGGCTCCCTAAAATCATAGACCCCGTCAGCGAACAGCCAATGTTTGGCACAGCTTTTGTTTGAACAGATCAGATGGTTATTTTCAAGATCCCCCAGAGGCGTTCTGCAATCCGGGCAGGCAAAAAAGCGACCAGCTTCGGCCACTTTGCAGGTTGAGGGAGACCTACTCCCTACAAATACGGATGGGGTTAACTGCCATAATCCCCCGCTTAGTTGGGCTAGCCGGTCCAAGGCAACCAGAATTCGGGTTGGAATCAGGCGCTTTAACAATGGCATGCGGTAATGGGATACGGTCAGCATCCGCAGAGGAGAAAAGCCAGCCGTCTCAAGTTGGCGGCGGATCCACCTTGGGTGGAAATCAAAGTTAAGGTCAACAAACTCAACCGGCTCTGGCAAAAAAGGCGACCAGCTCTGACGCTTTAGCCAATAACGGAGGATCGATTTGAGGTGATGTTTACTCGCAAATTCAAGGACATAACTCCCGGCAGGATGGGCAATATGGGCTAACTGTTGAAAGAGCGCCGGTACATCGGCCGCATGGTGGATAGTCCGGACCTGGACTAGTGTCTCAAACAGACCATCCACAAAGGGCATACGATACCAGTCGCCGGCAACATAAACGAACCTGGAATCAGCGCCCAGGCCGGCCCTGGCTTCTAACAATAGAGATCGCGAATAATCGAATAATACGACCCGATCATACGCCCCATACTCATCAGCCAGGCGGCCAAAGCCGGCGCCAATGTCAATTAACGTTTTACCGCCAGGTGGCAAGAGGCGGCGTAAGGCGATCCGCTCAACCTGATCTTCGTAGTCCCGGCCCTGACCTTCCCAAAAACGAGTCCGATAGTTGGAGCCTTCATAGTTGCATATCGGTGGTTTCGATGTCATGCAGTCGTCACTTCGTCAACAGTTGTCTGAGGGGAAATCGACCAATTGCCTGCTTTCTCGCATTATGGTAACACTCTTTCTTGGGTGAACCAAACGCTTACAAGCCTGAGCGTTTTCCAGCCTGTTTCCCGGGAAACATTCAATTTGCTCGACGTTGCTGGATGGAATATTTAAAGTACAATGGATTAGATGGACAGCCTACAGGTGAGCTAACACGGCGGGGTGGAATCATACATGGATAATGACGTTGCAGTTTACCTGGATTTAGACAACTTGGTCATTGGCGCGAGCGAAGCCAACCTCAAGTTTGATGTTGATTTGATCCTCCAACACCTTAAAGACGTGACCGGTGGGCGGCTGGTATTGCGGCGAGCTTACGGCGATTGGCGGCAACTGGGAAACATGACCCGAAGCCTGGCGGCAGCCGGGTTTGAACTGCAATCTACTGTGCGTCTCGGAAGCAGCAGCAAGAACCTTGCTGATATGCAGCTGGTCGTGGATGCCATGGGCACGCTGATCGATGGCCAAAATCTCAGCACCTATGTTTTGATAACCGGTGATCGGGATTTCGTGCCGCTGGTGCAGGCTTTGCGAAGAAGGGGCAAAAAGGTCATTGGCGCAGGCGTAAAACACACGACAAGCCAGCGGTTGGTTCAGCTTTGTGATGATTTTATTTACTACGACAATATTGCAGCCGAAGCCAACCACGATCTCGATCTTCAAATGTCAGATCTCCTACAACGGGCTCTAGATCAACTCCTGCAGGATAGATCCCAGGTGCCGGCTAGCCTGTTAAAACAAAGAGTTCAAGCTCTAAGTAAAGGTTCTTTTTCTCACTCGCTTCAAGGCCGGCGTAGCTTCGCCAAGTTATTACAGGATTTCCCAGACATCGTTTACCTTGAACAAGAAGGCACAACTTTGTTTGTCAGCCGACCGGGGACAGAAGCTACTCACCTTCCTCCGGTCCAACAAGCCGCCCGGAGCCTGACGGATAAAGAGATCCGCGAGTTGCTCCAGAAGTCCCTTGAGGCGCTGCTGCAAGATACCCATCAGGTTCGGGCCAGCCTGTTTAAGCAACAGATGCAGGAACTAAGCTTTGGCGCATTTGATGAAACACAGCAGGGTAGCAAAACTTTTAGAAAATTCTTAGAGCGATACCCGGATCTTGTGTCCATTGAACAGGAGGGTAGCACGCTTTATATTCGGGCAACCGGCGTACCTGCGACCTCTGCCCTGGTCTCCACAGAGCAAGGTCTCTCCCAGGAGCAGGCGGCTGAGTTGCTTCGACAGGCGTTGGATGAATTACTTGTCGATCAGAGCCAGGTTAGGGCAAGTCTACTCAAGCAACGCATGCAAGTGCTAAGCGACAATGCCTTTGACGAGGCTCATTTGGGCGATGAGAGTTTTCTCCAATTCCTGGAACATTATCCTAACCTGGTGCAAGTCCAGCGAAAAGGTACAACCCTGATGGCTCATCGCCCGCAGAATTACCTCAGGCCTGATGAGTTGCATCTACAATACCGGAGCGAATTGAAAAAGAAGGGGCTGCGAGTTGTGCCATCAGAGTTGCGTTTATTGATCTTGAAAGATGTCGTTACTTTGTTAGGACGGAGCCGTGATCAGCAATGGCGAAAAATGGTTAATCTACTATCGGATTATTATCAGCGCACCGACAGGACAGACCTATCCAAAAGTTTTGTGAATGATGTGTTACGGATCGCCAGGCGAGCGGAGGTAATTGGCATCGACAATGGTAGCAGCCTGGCAAAAGCGCCAGTCTCCTTATTGCTGAGTGGCGATCGCCTGTTTCAAGAGGCGGTCATCAAATGCGATGCGACCTATTTGCGCGAGATTCACAACTTAAATAGACCATTCAACCTGGAGCAAGCCTCGATCGCCCTTTACGAAGATGTGGGGCATCTCCGCTATCTCCAGGTTTTGCTCAATCGATTTTCGGCCGCCGGTCAAGCTGCTACCACCGATAAACAAGAGTTATGATTTCTCTCACTGACGAGGCTATTGGATTTGCCGCTAAGGCCCACGACGGTCAACGCCGCAAATCCGGCTCAATCCCCTATATCGCTCATCCTTATGGAGTGGCCATGATCTTGCAGCAGATGGGCTGCGACGAGACAATCGTGGTCGCTGGATTGTTGCACGACATCGTAGAGGATACTAAGACAACCATGGAGGAAATCCGCCAGCGCTTTGGAGATGATATCGCTGATATTGTCGCTATCTGTACTGAACCCCCGAAAAAATCGGTTAATTGGGAAATACGAAAAGTGACCATGATCAATTCGTTGAGAGAAGCGCCCCTTCACGCAAAACTGGTCGCTGCAGCCGATAAATATCACAATCTCAGCCACACGCGGCACAATGAGCAAAAAGATGGCTCCAGTGTATGGAAACGTTTTGGCCGGGGAAAAAGGGAACAGGCCTGGTATTATCGCACTGTATTTGAGAGTATCGTGGCCAATGTCTCCCATCCAGAAAACTATCCGATCTTCAAACAGTTGGAGCTAATCATCGAGGAGCTTTTTGCCGGGACTATCCCCCTTCCCCCGGAATAGACAATTGTGGTCATATTAGATTCGGGCGATTAACTGTTCGTTATCTTTTCCCTCTTCATAATGAATTATCTCCCAATCAGAAAACTCGCTGAATAATTCACCCGGTTCTAAAAGAAAATCCCGGTTAGCCGCCGGTTGGCGTTTGAGGATGCCAATATGACGCGTGCTATAAAATAATAAACCTCCGGGCCTGAGACCGGTCTTGATTTCCGGAAACAAACGCCGATTGAGGAAGCGGAATACGCAAATGAGATCAAACATGTTAGTTGGCAGCGACCACTGGTCAAGATCCATTTGAGCAAAAACAACGCGGTCTGATAGGACTCTTTTGTTAGCCTGGCTTAAGGCAATGGTTAAGGCAACGCCACTAATATCGACGCCAACGACCTGGTAGCCCAGGCCGGCCAACCAGACACTGTTTTGGCCCAAACCGCAGGCCAGATCTAATGCTCTACCCCCAGATAGTAAAGCCTCATTCTTAAGCAGCAATGGATGGGGAGCAAATGGCTTGCCATCATTCTCAGTCCATTTCTGGTCCCAGCGCTGCATATCCTTCTGACTCATGCGTCAACGAGTTCGACCACGTCACGATGACCAAAGCCTTTACTATTATCAACCAGATACACCCTTTCAGGAGCCAAACGATACCAGTTCATATCCTCCAGAGCGGATTGAATTGGTCCGTTAGCCGCCTTAATGAGTGGGTACTTATCGCCATAGATAGTTATCGCTCGCTCTTTTGCAGGCCCTGAGAGTAATTCTACAAAGCCTTCCAACTGGATCCCCTTTATAGCTGCCCAATCGTGGTAATCTTCTTGGATTGTCCCGGCCACCTGATGCGTCTCAGCCATATTTTGGGCATGGCGAGTGTGCCCGGCCGAAATGAAATAAATGTCGTATTTTTCGCTGGCGTAAAATACGGCGGCAGCCCATAAACCCAGCGAGCCCTGGGTAGCCAATGTAATAACGGTATGCTGTTCCAGATAATCCAGGGTTGTTTGCCGGACTAGTCGAATAGCATCAGCGGACACGGCTGTCTTTCCCTCCAGACCAGCGTTTGAAAAGATCATCTGGCAATTCTATTTCCAATATATCTAACACGCGGTTCACAGTTTGATTAATCAGATCATCAATGGTTTCCGGGTGATGATAGAAGGCGGGCATGGGCGGAACCAGGATTCCCCCCAATTCGGTAACCTCGATCATCAGCCGCAAGTGTCCCAGGTGCAGCGGTGTTTCCCGGGGAACAATTACCAGGCGTCGCCGATCCTTTAACACCACATCTGCTGCCCGCAGAAGCAAGTTGTCACTGAAGGAATTAGCAACCCCGGCCAAGGTTTTCATGGAACATGGGATAATAACCATGCCATCTGTCTTGAATGAGCCGGAAGAAATGGCGGCAGCGATATCATTGAACCGGTAAGTAACATCGGCCAGGTCGGATACCATGTCGATGGTATAATCGGTCTCCAGGCCAATTGTCTGTGCGCCGGCCGTGCTAATAATCAGGTGCGTTTCGACATTCTCTATTGCCTTTACAGCCTCTAATAAGCGAATGCCATGAATAACACCGCTGGCTCCAGAAATGCCAACAATCAACCGTTTTGTTTTCATTTCATCCACCTTTCCGGCTGGGCTTTTCTGGTCTCATCTGCTGTCGGTTCTTTCATCAAGGCAAGATATAATCTATTGAGATTGTAGAATACTCATTCATAAAACCAAAATCCACTCATACAAAATGTCGTAATTGAAGAGGACAAAGATGAAATCAGTGTTTATCGCCGAATTAAGTGCCGGAGATGACTTGTTAAATGAACCATTCTTACTGCAAGATGTTGCCCGGCGAGAAACAAAGGATGGCAGAACCTATCTCCTTAGTGTATTCCGAGACCGAACAGGCAGTATGAACGGCGTGTTTTGGGACGTGCCCCCCGATGTAGAAGGCTGGGTAAAACCAGGGGTAGTAACCCTGGTAACCGGACGGG
>Ga0307378_10013657_pt1 | contig 10266 bp, 12 predicted proteins | sample UN1MG_FD_202238 | JGI IMG/M metagenome (GOLD analysis project Ga0307378, IMG submission 202238) | Soil microbial communities from Risofladan, Vaasa, Finland - UN-1 | ecosystem: Environmental > Terrestrial > Soil > Coastal area > Acid sulfate soil | place: Finland: Risofladan, Vaasa | collected...
AAGGATGATCGGCTTCAGGAATCCGGGAACGTCCTCAGCCTCTTCCGGTTCGTCCAGCTGCAGATCGAACGGTCGCGCCGGCCGGAACGCGCCCCGGACCAGCGCGGCGCTGGAGAGATCGAACCACAGCGAGCCGGCGAGGATCTCGAAGTCCGAGGTGCGCGGCTCGACTCGAACCTCGGCGAGCACCACCTCCTCCCCCGACGGTAGAATCACGCGCATCGTGTCGCCGGACGCGAAGCGGTAGTAGTCGCCGGCATCGTCGGCCAGCGGGTGGTGAAACGGAGATCCCGCGAGTACCAGGCGATCGCCGGCCGGATCGACCGGAAACTCCGTGAGGTTCTCCGGGCTCTCGGCCTCGATTTCCGCCCCTTCTCCGGCAATCGGGACGGCCCTGCGAATGCCGAACCACCGGATGGTCTCCACGCCGGTGGAATCCCAGCGCACCCGCCCCACGCGCTCGCTGGTGAACAGGCCGCGCTCCCGCCTGATGTCCTGGGTCGTCAGACCGACCGAGATCCTCTCCCGGATCGTCGATTCCCAGCTGGCGAGCCCGGCGGCTTCCCTCCCCCGCTCCGCCCGGGCGCGCCGGATGAGCTCCCGGACCGCCTCGTCGCGGAAGGTGTCGGCTTCGATTGAGGTTCTGCCCGGCGGGACGGAATCAGAGCGGAACGCAGCGGATTCCTGGGGCGAATTCGCTGCGGCGAAATCGGTTGCGCATACGCTCAAGATCGCGCACGCGACGACGATTGCCGGTCGGTACAGGGAACTCGCTGCGCTCATGGTCTCCCGTACGCGGCAGAAGCTCGAGAGGTGTCACCGCGGGATTCGCACGGGGTTTGCCCGAGCTCGACTCACGGTGACAGTTTGCGGCCGGGGTGGGCGTCCCGTCCAGCAGCAGCCCGCCCCCGGCCCGTCCAACCACCACGACCCGGATGGCGATGATGCCGATCACGAGCGTGAATCCGGCCACCGGCCGGAAGATTCAGTCATACGAGCCTCACGACGCCGACGAGATCGAGCTCCGGCTCGCCCGTGCCGTCACGGCGCAGGCCGAATTCCGGTTGACGAGTCTCGAGCAGCGGGCCGCGATCCTCCACCGGGCCGCTGACGAGCTGGAGTCGCGAGCCCCTGAACTCGCGCGGCTCATGACGCTGGAGATGGGGAAGCCGATCGGCGCGGCCGAGGCGGAGGCCTTCAAGTGCGCCTGGGTGTGCAGGTGGTACGCGGACAACGCCGCCCGGCTGCTGGCCGACGAGGAGGTGGCAACGAACGCGCGCCGCAGCTTCGTCCGTTTCGAACCGCTAGGCATCGTGCTCGCCGTGATGCCGTGGAATTTCCCCTTCTGGCAGGTCTTTCGGTTTGCGGCCCCGGCTCTCGCCGCGGGGAACGCCGGCCTCCTGAAGCATGCTTCGAACGTTCCGGGGTGCGCGCTCGCGATCGAGCAGGTGATGCGCTCGGCAGGCGCGCCGGATGGCATGTTCCAGACGCTGCTCGTCGGCTCCGACCGCGTCGAAGGGCTGATTCGCGACCCCCGGGTCCGGGCGGTCACTCTCACGGGAAGTGACCCGGCGGGCCGAGCAGTGGCCCGGGCCGCAGGAGACAGCCTGAAGAAGACCGTGCTGGAACTGGGGGGCAGCGACCCGTTCGTGGTACTGGAGGATGCAGAGCTCGAAACGGCGGTCGCGACCGCGGTCACCGCCCGCACGATGAACAACGGCCAGTCGTGCATCGCGGCCAAGCGCTTTCTCGTCGCCGATCCGATCGCGGACGAGTTCGAGCGCAGGTTCTCGGCCGCGATGGGCGCCCTGTCGGTCGGTGATCCGCTCGACCCGGCAACGGATGTCGGTCCATTGGCTACGGCGTCGATCCGGGACGAGCTGGCCGCCCAGGTGGATGCGACGGTCGCAGCTGGAGGACGGCTGCTGCTGGGAGGAAAGCCGGTACCGGGACCCGGCTACTTCTATCCACCCACGGTCGTGGCGGATCCTCCCCCGGGATCGCCTCTCCGAATCGAAGAGACGTTCGGGCCCGCGGCGGCGGTGCTGCGTTTCGGCTCCGTCGAACAGGCAATCCAGCTGGCCAACGAGACGGAGTTCGGACTGGGCGCATCCGTGTGGACCCGGGATCCGGGTGCGGCGGCGCCGTTCATCGATGGAATCGAGACAGGATCCGTGTTCGTCAACGGAATGGTGGCATCCGATCCGCGCCTGCCGTTCGGCGGAATCAAGAACTCGGGATACGGACGTGAGCTGGCCGGGTACGGCCTGCGGGAGTTCCTCAACATCAAGACGGTGTGGATCGGCGACTGACTCTTCCTCGGGCAGCATCGACCGGGCTGCGTCGAGCGGCCGGCACCGGGTCGCAAACGGCTCCCGGCCCGAGGTTGCCCGGCCCGGGACGGAGGCGCAGGTTGAGAGGTTTAGGCCGGTCTTCGCCCGATATCCGTCGTGAACGATACTGAACGGGAGTTGAATGATGATCAGCGACGTGCTGGTGGATGAGATCAACGAGCAGATCAAGTTCGAGATGTACTCGGCATACATGTACCTGGCGATGTCGGCGTGGTGCGCCGAGCGGAACCTGTCCGGATTCGCTCACTGGATGACCATGCAGGCACAGGAGGAGGTGGATCACGCGATGCGCTTCTTCAATTTCCTGCTCGAGCGTGGGGGACGTGTGGAGCTGCAGGCGATCGATGCCCCGCCGGTCGACTACGGTTCGCCGGTGGCCGTGATGGAGAAGTCGCTGGAGCACGAGAAGTTCGTCAGCTCGCGCATTCACCACCTCTACAAGCTCGCCGTGGAGGAGGGTGACTATCCCGCCCAGGTCATGCTCCAGTGGTTCGTCTCCGAGCAGGTCGAGGAAGAGGCCAGCATCGACGAGATCGTGGAGCGGATGAAGATGTTCGGATCTGACGGCGCCGCCCTGCTGATGGTGGACACGCAGCTGGCGGCCCGCACCCCGGGAGCGGAGGAACAGGCATGAGGATCTTCTCACGACACGTGGCTCTGGCAGGGCTGCTCGCGGCACTGGCCGCGTGCGGTGGAGCGGGCGACGCGGACGAGACGCGGGCCTCGGGTACTCCCGATCCGGTAGATACGGAGCTTCGACCCGAATTCGCGGTGGCTCTCGACATCGACCTGGATGAGATGCAGCGATCGAATACCGGGCTGTACACGCGGGACGCCGTGGAAGGCACCGGCCTCGCGGCCCGGGACGGCTACGTCGTAATGGTCCATTATACCGGCTGGCTGCCCACCGGCGACGTATTCGACAGCAACGTGGAAGGGGACGAGCCGTACTCGTTCCAGCTCGGTCGACGGTCCGTGATCGCCGGGTGGGAGGAGGGAGTCCAGGGCATGAGGATTGGCGGCAAACGAATTCTCGTCATCCCGCCCAGCCTGGCCTATGGAGCGCGCGGCCGGCCCGGTGCGATCCCCCCCAACGCGTATCTGGTGTTCGAGGTAGAACTCCTCGACATCAAGATGTAGGGAGGCGACCGCGCCTCCTTCTCCGGCCACCCCGGGGGACGGTCAACGGCCCGTCCCCGGCCGCGTCTCGCTGGCTATCGGGCTGATTTCCGGCTCATTCGGTGGCCTGCTGGGCATTGGCGGCGGCGCCGTGATGGTACCTCTGCTGACCGGCTGGGCCCGCCTGGATCAACACTCGGCGCACGGCACCAGCCTGGTCGGCGTGGTGTTCACCGGCATCGTCGGGGCACTCGTGTACGGCAATGGAGCGGCAGTCGATTGGCAGGCGTCGCTCCTGCTGGCGCTGGGTGCCGTTCCTGCGACGATCTTCGCCGCCCGCTCCAGTGCGAGGATTCCGGCAGTCGTGCTCAGGCGGTTCTTCGGACTGTTCCTGATCGCCAATGCGATCCTCCTCCAGTTCAAGGGAGTGGTCCCCGTCACCGGTCTCCTCGATGGAGCCGCCGCGACCGTGTCGCTGGTGATCCTCGGTATCGTGGTGGGCGGGCTGTCGGGACTGCTGGGGGTCGGGGGCGGCGCCCTGATGGTCCCGGGCCTGGCTCTGGGACCCGGGTTTGCTCAGCAGGTCGCCCAGGGAACGTCACTGGCGGCCATGGTGCCGTCGAGCGCCGTGGGCGCGACGGTTCACGGGCGTCTCGGTCACGTCCGGCGGGACGTCGTGTTTCCTCTCATGCTGGGCATCGCCGCCGGATCCTGGTTCGGGGGAAGCAGTGCGCTTGCCCTGCCCGATCGCACGTTGCGCGTGGTGTTCTCCGCCGTGCTGATCGTGCTCGGCGCCCGCTACGTGTTCCGAACCGGACGGCCGGCCGCCGAATCCGCCTGACCGCGCCTCCTTCCGGTCAGGCTTCAGCCGCTTCGGTAATCTCTGCCTCCCACTCTACTACCACTGCTCCCGCGAGCGAGGCGGCCGTCGGACACTTCGATGCGTGCCTGGCCAGCGCCCGATCCACCGCCTCCCGGCTGCCAGCGGGAATTCGCAACGTGTACCTGACGATGATCTTCGTGAGCACCGGCAGCCCGTCCCGCACCTCGTTGATCCCTTCGACTTCGGCCGCGATGTCCTGCGGCGCCAGGCTGATCTCGCGCGCCTCCAGCGCGCCGTTGAGCGTGCCCAGCATTCAGCCGCCGGTAGCCGCCACGATGTAGTCGACCGGCAGGGGAAGGTCCTTCGAATCGATCCGGTAGTATTCCTTGATCGGGCCATGAACGCCCATCTCGAATCGCGTCCCGGCCGCGATCTCCGCTGCCCGGTGGACGCCTTCGACCTTCACGACCTTTCCGCGTGCTACGTAGAACGGATCCGACATTCGTGTCTCCCTGGCGAGGGACTGAGGGACTACCGCCGAGACCGGCGCTCGCCCACCGCGTGTCCCGGCTCATCCTGCAGCCAACCTATGTGTGATCCGCCACCCGGAGCGAGGATCCTCGGTTGCCGGCTGATGTACGACAGGCGTGTAGCGGTGGGAACGAGCGAATGACGGAGGTACCGGAATGATGGAGTCCAGCGACAGCACCGATCGAGTCGATCGAACCGACGAAGAGTGGCGGGCACTGCTGACGCCCGAGCAGTACAGGATCACCCGCCAGAAGGGTACGGAGAGGGCGTTCACGGGCGAATATCACGACACGAAGACAGCGGGGCTGTACCTGTGCGTGGGCTGCGGTGAACCGCTGTTCGAGTCCGACGCCAAGTTCGATTCCGGCTCCGGCTGGCCCAGCTTCACGCGACCTTCGGCGGACCGGGCAGTCCGCCTCGAGCGAGACACGAGCCTCGGGATGGAGCGCACCGAAGTCCAGTGCGCACAATGCGATGCACACCTCGGGCACGTGTTCGGCGACGGCCCGGCACCGACCGGTCAGCGCTACTGCGTCAATTCGGCGGCTCTGGAACTACATCCCCGGGAAGACTAGACTCGCGATCGGAATCGGACCCGGTGGCGGCACCGGGTGACGGCGGTGCGAAGACAGTCCTCGAGCCCGGATCGAATCATGATGTCGCTGAACCTGTACAAGCTGGTCCACATCCTGGGGATCCTGCTGGTGTTCTCCTCCTTCGGCGGGCTCGTTCTGCACGCGATGAATGGCGGGACGAAGGCGACGAACGCCGGCCGGCGCATCGTCATGATCGGCTATGGTGTCGGCCTGTTCCTGATCCTGCTCGGCGGATTCGGCATGCTGGCGAGACTGGGCATCGTGCAGGGCGGACTGCCTGGCTGGATCTGGCTCAAACTGGCCGTGTGGATCGCGGTCGGCGGCCTGTTCGCACTCCCCTACCGGAAGCCCGATGCCTCTCGCCTGCTGTGGATGCTCGGCCCGGCGCTCGGCCTGCTCGCTGCATGGGCCGGCCTGTACAAGCCGTTCTGATGCCTGGCCCGGTACATGGTTTGATTCCCGGTGAGTAATCGCCTGGCGGGCCTGCACCTGTATCCGTTGAAGTCGGCCGCGGCTTTTTCGGTGCACCACGCGGAAGTGGATCCGATCGGCCTGGTGGGCGATCGGCGCTGGATGCTCGTCGATCCGCGGGCCAGGCCTCTGACCCAGCGGGAGCTGCCGAGGCTTGCCCGGGTTCACGCGATACCGGCGCCGGCCGGCGGGCTGGAGATCGTCGCGCTGGGAATGCCGATGCTGCAACTCGACGTCCCCGGCCCGGAGTCGCCGGTCGTCCAAACCGAACTGCACGGGCGACCGACGGAGGGATGGCTCGCCGCCCCGGACGCGGCGGACTGGCTCACCGATTTTCTCGAAACGCCGTGCAGACTCCTCTACGTTCCTCCGCCGCTGGCCAGGGCGGTCGCCGCTCCGTGGGGCCTGGAGCATGATCGAACGGCCTTCACGGATGGCTTTCCGTTCCTGCTGATCGGCGAGGGATCGCTGGCCGCGCTCAATGACCGGCTCGGGCGGACGGTTCCGATGGACCGATTCAGACCGAATCTGGTCGTGTCCGGCACGGAGCCGTTCGAGGAGGACGAGTGGCAGCGGGTACGGATCGGGAGTCTCGAATTCCGGGTCGTAAAACCGTGCCCGCGGTGTGTCGTCACGACGGTCGACCAGGCCACGGGAGCGCGGGACCCGGCAGGCGAGCCGCTGGCCACGCTGGCGACGTTCCGCAAGCTGGACGGGAAGGTGTGGTTCGGAATGAACCTGATCCACGAGGGCGCCGGACAACTTCGTCTCGGCGACCCCGTCGAAGTGATCAGTTGCAGGGATGCTCGGGCAACGTGACCGGCCGCAGCGTGTAGTTCCTCTCGCCCAGGATCGCCCCGGTCGCCTCGTAATACTCCTCCCAGAAGGTCTTCACGCGCTGTGAAGCGTCGTTGTCCACTCTGGCCCCGATCACCACGATGCACAGCCCCGCGAGATCCGGAAGCGTTCCCTTGGAACTTTCCTGGCTGACCCATGAGGTCGGCGGCATCTTGCGCAGGCCTTCCATGTCGATGGAACGGTTCGACTGCAACATGTCGGAAAACACGTACAGGACGGCCTTCCGATTCGGAGCCGCCCTGAGGTCGGCCGCCACATCGTGCATCGTGGACAGGATGTCCGTTCCGTCGATCTCGCTCCGACCGGTCGTGTCGGTGAACACGACCAGGTAGTCCTGAGCGTCCTGGAGGAACCGGGCGCGGATCGTCGAGTCCCGTGACATCGCCTGTTCCTGCCACTGACGCTGCGGAACCGTTTCCGACCAGCGTTTCGGCGGCTCGTCGAGGGAAAGCTGGAGCAGCTCGTGAGCGGCGATCCGGTCGCCGTAGTTGAGCTTGCGTATCCGGTCGTTGGTAAGCTGCCGCGCGAGCTCGAGCTGATGGTCCTCGATGCTGCTGGAGCGATCGTACACGAAGACCACCAGTTCGGGAGTAGACTTGACGGTCGTCCCGCCTTCGCCTTCACCCGCCGCCGCGTTTCCCTCCGGCGTACCGCATCCGACCAGCAGGGGCAGCACCGCAACCGCTGCCAGCACGAGTCCCTGCCTCACGGAATCGATGGCTGAGCCTCTTACCACGTCGTCGCCTCCCGAGTAAACCGACCTCGAATTTCTTCGAATCTCTTCACGAGTTCCCGTCGGTCCTCTTCGTATCCGGCGGCGTCCCGCATCTGAAGATGCGGTGCCTGTTCGTCAACTTCCAGTTCGAGCCGGACGGGTTCGGCGAATGCCACAATTTCCCGGGGATCCAGTCCCCGGAGCCTGCCGTTCTCCGCCCGGTAGGCGACAATCGTCGCCTCCAGCTGGTGCGCCATGGCCGGTGCTTCCTTGAGTGGCTTCTCGGTCAACAGACCCTTCAGCTCACCGATCCGCCGCACCAGCTGCCCCTGTCCTTCCCCGATGCGCATCTGTACCGCGTCGGCCAGATCCACGAGCTCTCGTCGCTGTCGCTCCCAGGGAAGCTCGTTGAACCGGTCCCGGCGCGGATCGCGCATATGGAAGTACGCAGCCGAAATCGCCACCAGCACCAGCGTCGTGTTGAGCAGGAAGATCGGGAAGCTGAGGCCACTCATCGAGGCCGCGTATTCCCGCTGTTCCTTGGCCAGGGCCTCGAGATCGTCGGCCCGGTTCGCCTGCTCGTTCGCGGCGACCAGGTTGCCGTCGACCCGCAGCCAGGAGGCCGTGCGCCGCAGCTCCTCGATCTTCGAGCTGTCCTGAGCGAAACGATCGGTCGCCACTTCGCCCAATGTGACACGGGCCTCGAACAACACTCCGAGCACGAGCACCAGGCCGAGACCGGCCAGGACCATCGGCACGACGTATTCCGCAGCCGACCGGTTGCGGATCGTCTCTCCGCTCTGGGAAGCCGACTTGTGCATCAGCAACCGGCGCATCGAGTGACCGAAGAAGTGTGCGAGCACGCACAGGAAGGTCACCACACCGGCGGCCAGCAACGCGGCGTCCGGGCGCAGGATGAACTGCGACACGACTCGCTGGAACCCAGCGGACCAGCCTTCACTCGTCTCGGCCACGAAGCGGATCTGCTGTTCGGTCAGCGGATCTCGCGGAAGCAGAGCGCCGAACACCGGAGCATTGGCGAGAAATTCGACGAGACCGAGAAACCCGATCGCCAGGGCGTACCAGTGCGTCTTGAACGCGCGCGACTCGGACTCGTCCACCTGGTCGACCAGCGCTTCCGTCTCTCCCTGGGCGATCGCCTGGCGGTCGAGCGTCGACTCGACCAGCGATCGATTGACCTCCTGCCGCTTCTTGAGACGGAAAAGCTCGGTCGTCACCCGATCGAACCGGTCGATATTCAATGCGACTTCGCCACTGGCCTCCGTGATGCGACCCTCCGTCTCGGAGACCAGCGAGTTCAGACGATCTTTCTGTCGCGCGGCCCAGTCCCGGAACAACGCGTAGGACCGATCTCGAAGCTCCTGCTCGGACTCGGACCTGCCATCAGTGTCGAGCGCCGGGAGGCCGGCCTCGGCATCGCGGCGGGCCATTTCGAGCGACGCGGTTCGCAGCCGGCCGATCGACAGACCCACGGAAGATTCAATCGCCGGTCCCGGCGTCTGCTCGGGAATCGCCCCGGACATCGCCTGGGCCGCCGAGAACGATTGGGTCGGGACCTTCCCGGCGAGCGGCACCTCGGCATCCCGATCGCGGGTGACCGGCTCGGACGCGAGCTCCACCGGGCCCGGATTGGGCGGCAAGGAATCGGAATCAACGATGTGAACGGGCTCCTCCATCTGCACGGGCGCGGGCTCCTGAATCGGCTTGAGAGTGAGTTCCTGGTCGGACTCGTCCTGCCGGGCCCAAGGAAGATCCGCCTGCTGGGCCCCGGATGCTACCGGTGAATCTCCGAGTGGCTCCAGGCCGACCGGCTCCGAGCTGAAGAACGGGGTGTCGGAGTCGCCGTTCGCCAGTTCGGCGGATGCCTTCACGCGGTCGAGCCACGTCGAGCCTTCCCTAACGTTTCCGGTGCCCTTGCCCGTATGGTCGAGCCTCTCGTCGGATCGCTCACTTCCCTGCAGCGCACCCGTTTCCTGGTGCGCGTCCGGGGCGTTGCTCTTTGCTGTCTTTCGCCGCTGGCTCATTACGCTATCCGCTTTCGTTCCGACGTTGGGAGACCCGACGCCTGCCCGCTTCGTACCACGCAACCCGGCGAATGCTCCGGCTCGCGAGAGAACAGGTCAGCGACCCCGGTCCCGGGATTCCGGGGCAAGAACGCTGCCAGTCGGACAAGGCGGTCCGGCCGATCTCATAACTCTCAGCAATTGCGCGACTTCGAATGCCAGGTATTCCAGTCTGCCTGCGTGGGCGTCCGTCGAATACGGCGGCAATCTTTTCGCGCAGACAGGAAAGCGGTAGCGGAATCGGCCGGTACTGAACCAGCCGCGCCGCACGACCGCTTCCATCGATAACACAGACCGACGGGACGGGCAAATTCTGTCACTCGTGCCAGTCCCGATGGATTTCGCGGGCCATGGCCCTGGCTGCCTCGGCGATCGCTTCCTCCACGCGGACAAGAGCCACTTCGAGCAGCTGCTCTACCTGCCGTTCGGAGTCGAGACTCATGGCGGCCTGTTCGGCGCCGTCCACGATATCATCGACTCGTTGCCGGACGTCGCTCTTGATCGCGCAAAGCAGCGCTTCCGTTGTCATGTGGATCTGCATCGCTCGCCCCTTTCGGACGACGCCCGACTGCCGCGCATCCGCGGCCGGTTCGGGCGGACTCGGGTGCTTTCCCTCCGGCGTAAGGCGAGGCAAGCTGGTTGCCACGCGTGATCGACAGGCGGACACGGTCCACGTAACGCTGTCTCTCCATGCGAGTTACAGGTTCATTGCGGC
>Ga0307378_10013658_pt1 | contig 10266 bp, 7 predicted proteins | sample UN1MG_FD_202238 | JGI IMG/M metagenome (GOLD analysis project Ga0307378, IMG submission 202238) | Soil microbial communities from Risofladan, Vaasa, Finland - UN-1 | ecosystem: Environmental > Terrestrial > Soil > Coastal area > Acid sulfate soil | place: Finland: Risofladan, Vaasa | collected...
CGGGCTTGGCGTATTCGGCTTCGCTGTTTACGCTCCCGGCCTGACGTGGTGGTCTGTTGCGGCCAACTCCATAGCTGATAATTCTGCTGGGACGATTGGCGGCGGCCTGATCTCCGACGGAATCGACGGCACCTTCACGGTCGCCCGCAACTGCATCATGGCCAACCGTGCGGGCGGCAACGGCGGCGGCGTGCATTCGACCGGGCGGACAGGATTCTCGGAAAACAACATCCTGCGGAATGTCGCGCAGGACGGCGGCGGCATCTACTTCAGTTCGCGGCCGAGGTACGTGATGAACAACGTGATCGCGGGGAATGCGGCCGCAGGAATGGGCGGCGGCGTGGCGTGCGGCGAGATCGGACTGCTCACTCAGAACACTATCGCCAACAACTCCGCGTCCGGCGGCGGCGGGCTGCACATCCGCGGCGAGGCGATAGCTGCAAACAGCATCCTATGGAACAACTCGGCAACCAGCGGCTCGGGCAGCCAGGTTCATCTCGCGCCGGGAGCGGGCGTTTGCAGTCTTGTATACAATGCCATCTGCGGGGAAAGCGGAGCACTGTTTGCCGGCTCAAACGCATCCTTCATCCTCAGCCACAACATCGACAGCGATCCCCTGTTTGCCAATGGGGACTACGACTTCCACCTTGCATCCGAGCGCGGCCGATGGTGCCCCACCGGAAGCTGGCAGAACGACGCGGTAAGCAGCCCCTGCATCGATGCCGGCGACCCCGCCGCAGACTATTCCAACGAGCCGATGCCGAACGGCTCGCGCCTGAACCTCGGCGCCTACGGCAACACCATATACGCCTCCAAATCGCCCCCTCCGCCGTCAATAACAGATTTAACCGCCTGCCTCGTCTGCACCGGTTCAGACGTCGAAATCCCGCCGGCGTATGCCTTCGGATCGAATTCGCTGTATGGAATCTACATCGGAGCCAATGCAATCGATGATGATCCCGCAACCTTCTGGAGCAGCCAGGCCAGCGTCGACACGCCCCGCCGGCAGTGGTTGATGGTAGACCTAGACCTCGTGCAGACGGTTTCGCGCGTGCGGCTGCTGCCGAGGGCGAGCAAGCCCGGCCTGTTTCCCGCTGAATTCGTGGTGGAAACGAGCATAGACGGCTCAGCTTGGACCGAAGCAGCGGCCGAGCAGGCTTACACGGCGCAGCCCGATCAATGGTACGACAGCCATTTCAGACCGGTTCGCGCACGCTTTGTGCGGGTTTGCGGCATCGCCCGCATCGTCGGCGACGGCCGAAACGAATACTACATGCAGATAGCCGAATTCAAGGTCTACGGACCGATGACGCAGGAGGTGCATCTCGGCTGGACCGCCCCCCGCCGAGGCAATATAGACATCCTCGCCTACGACGTCCGCCACTCCCCCGCGGAACTGACGACGGAGGACGCGTGGAATAATGCGACGCAACTCGCGGGGGCGCCGGCGCCAGGCACGCCCGAGACGCTCGAAATGATGACGCTGACGCTCGATCAGCTTCCTATAGACGCGCTGGTCTATTTCGGGGTGAGGATCGTCTGCACATCCAGCGAAATGCCGGGCCTCTCGAATTCGCCGTCGTTGCAGATGCTGGGCGATATTACGCCGCCGGCGGCGGTAGACGACCTCGCCGTCGCAATTGTAGACGTCGGGCCGCCATATAAGCTTCCGACCGCTGTTGCGTCTTGCTCCACCGCTCTGTACGGCGTCTACACGGCGGCCGGCGCAACAGACAACGACCCAACCACCTTCTGGAGCAGCGGCCCCAGCCTGCAGCCCCGCAATGAATGGCTGATGGCGGACCTCGGCTGCCCGCAGCGAGTGGCCGGAGTGCGAATGTTGCCCCGCGCCACGAGCGTGGAGCTGTTCCCCGCCGGCTTCTCGATCCAGGTGAGCAACAACGCCATCGATTGGACTGAAGCCGCCGCACGGACCGGCTACATTGCCGCCGCCGGCACCTGGTGCGAGGTTTCGTTCGAAACCTTCCTGGCACGGTATGTTCGTCTGAGCGCGCCGAGCATGCTCATATCCGACGGCCGCACCGAGCATTACATCCAGATCGCAGAATTTCAGGTGATGACGCCCCTGCAGCAGGCCGTGGTGCTCGCCTGGACTGCTCCGGGTGACGATGGCGCCGCAGGCACGCCATCCAGCTATGCGGTCAGGTTCGGCTCAGGTGCGATCGTCAACCGGACAACATGGGAGGCGGCCTGCGACGCGGCCGGCCAGCCGCTGCCGTTGCCCGCAGGCACAAGGCAGTCGATGAATATCAGCACCAACAACCTGCCGCCCGGCGAGACGCTGTGCTTCAATATCAGGACAGCCGACGATTCGGGAAACCAGTCGCTGCTGTCGAACTGTGCAATGGTGGTAACGCCGCCCGTCCGCATCGCAGGACCCGATCAGCCGGCGGTGTCGGACGCTGCCGATGTCAACGGCGACGGCCGTGTCAATATAATCGACCTGCTGTTCGTGAGAGCACGCCTGAACCAGTCGCCGCTGACGGCGGGCAACGAAACGGCGGATGTCAACGGCGACGGCCGGATCGACATCAGCGACCTGATAGCTGTGCGAAACAGCCTCGGCAGGTGAGCGGAAATCCGCCCCCTGCATCCGCCTTGCCCCCGTCAGGCCGGCTGCGTCCGCTGACGGCTGGCTATGGTGTGGTAGCGGCCGATCTGATCGAAGCTGATCAGCCCCAGCAACTTGCCGCCGTCGAGCACGGGGACCACCTCGTTGTTGTGCCGCTCGAGGTCGCGGAAAACACTGCCCATCGGCGTGTCGGGCGAGCACGTTACGAACGCCGTGTTCATCACCTCGCCGATAACCGCCTCGGCCGGAAGCTCGCGCAGTGCGTTCAGCACGTCATTCTTCGAAACAAAACCCGCCAGCTTGCTTTCGCTCAGTACAGGGAAAACCTCCTGCTGGCTGTGGCGCAAAACATCGAGCGAATCGGTGATCGACATATCGGGCGCCAGCGTGTCGAACCGCGTCAGCATTGCATCGCGCGCCGGCACTTCTGCGATGTCTGTGCGGAATTCGACCTCCTCCTCCTCGCCTTCCGCACCGATATAGATGAACACGGCGAGCACGATCAGCCCGCGAAGGCTCGGGTACATCCAGCCCAGCAGATACAGCAACACAGCAAACGCCTGCCCGCAACTGACAGCCCAGCGAGTCGCCTGCAGCAGCCCCACGCGCGATGCCAGCGCGCCCCGCAGCACGCGGCCGCCGTCCATTGGAAACGCAGGCACAAGGTTCAGCGTGCCCAGCACGATATTGCCCCAGAACAACCGCGAAAACAACGCGCCGCCCCGAGTGAGCGCCCCGCCGCTGCCCGTGCCCAACGGCAGCTTCACCACCTCGTCTGCGTAACCCAGCGACCCGGCCAGCAGGAAAATGAACCCCGCCACCACGAAGCTCGCCAGCGGGCCGGCCAGCGCTATTTTTACCTCGTCCGCAGGCGGCTCCGGCATTGTAGACATCTCCGCCACGCCGCCTATCGGCAGCAGCGTGATCGACGACACCGGCACGCCCTTCCGGATCGCGACCAGGCTGTGGCATAGCTCGTGGATCAGCACCGAACCGAACAGCAGCACCACCAATGCCAGGCCGTCGAGGCTGATCTGCATCTTCCCGCCGTCGAAACCAAGCACGAAAACGAACAACAGCAGGAAAAACGTAACGTGCAGCCGAATGGGGATGCCAAACACTTTGCCAATCTGGAACGACCATCTCATCAGCCAGACTCCTCAGCCATCAGTTGCCGGCCGCCATAGGGCCGGTTTTCGAAGCGGCGCAGCCGGCAGCGGCCGCTCGGAAATGATCCTGTCAATATGGCAGATACTATCTATTTGATATCATTGCCCGGCTTTAAGTTCATTTGCCAATCGGATAAACTGCCCGACCCCGAGCTGCTGGACGCGAACGTTGGCGTCGATGCCTGCCCGATCAAGCACGGCATCCGGCGCCTGCGATTCCATTGCCAGCCGCAGCGCGCCCGCGACCTTCTTGCGCCTGTGCTGAAACATCTTGCGCACCAGCGCAGCGAACGCCGGATAGTTCCGTATGCTCGCCAGCATCTCGGCGGCAGGCTCAAGCCGCACCACCGCTGAATCCACCTTCGGCGCCGGAAAAAACACCGCCGGCCGCAGCAACCGCATCACCCCAACGCGGGCATGCGCCTGAACTATCACCGACAGCGCTCCGTATTCCTTTCCGCCCGGCTCGGCCGCCAGACGCTCCGCAACCTCCTTCTGCACCAGGCATACCATCAGCTCAACCGGCAGCGGGCCTTCCAGCAGCACAGGGATCACGAGGCTGCCCACCGCGTACGGCAGGTTGGCCGCCACCTTCAATCTCACCACGCCCGGCCGCTCGAGCGCCTCGAGCACAGCCTGCTCCACCTGCGGATTCAGCTTAGACTTCGACGCGAGCACGTCGCAGACCAGCAGGCTGACGTTCGCGAGGTCGCCAGTATATTCGCGGCATAGTTCGGCCATCGGCGGATCGATTTCCACCGTCACCACCTGAGCCGCCCTCTCGGCCAGATGCCGAGTCAGCAGCCCCGATCCGCTGCCAACCTCCAGCACAACATCGCCGCCGCCAACGTCAGCGGCTCGAGTTATGTAATCGAGCAGGTTGTGATCGATCAGCAGATTCTGCCCGAGCGACCTCTTCAGGTGAATTCCGCGCTCCCGCAGGACGCCGGTTATCTCGCGCTTGGTTCGAAGGTTCATCAGCATTCCCGGCCGGCCCGCAAACGGTCACTTCCCGCGCTTGCGCCGTGCGAAATCGGCCGCCATCTTGATAGCTTCGATCATCGAATCCGGGTGAGCCACGCCGCGGCCGACGATGTCGAACGCCGTGCCGTGGTCGACCGACGTGCGTATGATCGGCAGCCCGAGCGTGATGTTGACGCCCGATTCAAAAGCCAGCAGCTTCAGCGGGATCAGCCCCTGATCGTGATACATGCACACAACGGCATCGAACATGCCTTTCGCCGCACGGTGGAAAATAGTGTCCGGCGGATACGGCCCCGAGCAGCCGATGCCCTGTGCTTTCGCCTGCTCGACGGCCGGCTCGATGATGCGCGCCTCCTCGTCGCCGAATCTGCCGTGCTCGCCCGCGTGCGGATTCAACCCGCAAACCGCGATGCGCGGCTTCTCGATCCCGAACAGCTCGATCAGCCCGTCATTCGTGATGCGGATCGTGTCGATTATCTTCTCGACGCTAATCAGGCCCGGCACCTTCGCCAGCCCCACGTGGATGGTCACCAGCGTCACGCGCAACGCTCCGCCGGCCAGCATCATGACTTCCTTCTTGGTGCCCGTCCGCTCCGCCAGAATCTCGGTGTGGCCGGGAAACTTGCAGCCGGCCAGCGTGATCGCCTCCTTGTTGATCGGCGCCGTCGCAATCGCATCGATGCTGCCGGCGAGGGCGAAATCTATCGCCCGTTCTACATATTCCACCGAAGCCGCCCCGCAGGCTGCGCTCGGCTCCGGGCGGAGGTCTTCCGGTGCGGGCGCGTTGGCAAAATCCAGCAGCGTCGGACCATCCTCCGCCAGGTCGTCCGGCCCCGAATACTGCGAGATCGTTTTCCACGTCAGGTCGGCCTTCAGCATCCGCCGCGCGCGATCCATGACGCGGGCGTCGGCAAGCACCAGCGCGCGGCAGCAGCGCGTCGCCTCCTCGTCAATCAGCGCCTTAATCACCACCTCCGGCCCGATGCCCGCCGGATCGCCCGCCGTGATTCCTACAATCGGTCGATCGTCCATTCAGCATTGCCTCGCTTCTTCTAAACTCATCGTACGGCCCTGTGGTTGCACGGCGGATTCCGCGGCTACTTCAGACGAGCGATTACCTCCTCGACCAGCGCCGCCAGTTTCGGCTCCGCGTCGTTGGCGATCGCGATGATCTCGTCGATCGACGCAGGCTTGAGGGCGTCGGGCAGGCAGATGTCGGTGACGACAGAAATGCCCAGCACGCGCAGGGCCGCGTGCGCCGCGACTATCACCTCCGGCACGGTCGACATTCCCACCACGTCCGCCCCCATTGCGCGCAGCATGCGGTATTCCGCGCGCGTCTCGAGATTCGGGCCTGTCACCGCCACATACACGCCGCGTTTCAACGGCAGCTTCATGTCCAGCGCCGCATTCTCCGCAAGCTCGATCAGCCCGTGGTCGTACGGCTCGCTCATGTCCGGGAAACGCGGGCCAAGCTCGTCCTCGTTTGGCCCGATCAGCGGATTCACGCCCATCATGTTGATATGGTCTTCGATCACCATCAGGTCGCCGGCCTTCATCTGCGGATTCATCCCCCCGCACGCGTTGGACACGATCAGCGTGCCCGCACCGAGCGCCTTGATCAGCCGCACGGGGAACGTCACCTGCTGCGGCGTATAGCCCTCGTAGCAATGGATGCGCCCCTCCATCACAACTACCGGCACTCCTCGAATTTTCCCGAGGATCAACTGCCCGGCGTGCGTGGTGACGGTCGCCTCCGCAAATCCTGGAATCTCGGAATATGGTATGGCCGCGTCCGTCTCGATCCGTTTGGCCAATGCACCCAGGCCGGTGCCGAGGACTATGCCGATTTCCGGCTTGATTGCGGTCCGCGCGGAAACGGCCTCGGCCGCTCCCCGCGCTGCATCCGCTATGGCTCCCATTGTGTGCTCCTTCACTCCAAAACGCAGGCCGCCCGATCGACAGGCGGCGCCCATTACCATTCGGCCGAGACAACGCCTGCGGCGGCCAGTTTCCTGCTGACATCACTGGCGCTGACGGCGCTGATGTGAATCTTCTTCTGCCGCGAGCTTTGCCCCGACACAATCTCAACGCTGCTGCGTGCAACGCGCAGTTGCTTCGCGATGAGCTTGATGACCGCCGCATTGGCCTTGCCGTCTTCCGGCGGAGATGTCACGCACACCTTCAATGCGCCCGCGTGCTCGCCCGCGATCCTGTCGGACGATGCCTTCGGCTGAACGCGAAGCGGGATAATCACGCCGGTGGCGTCTTCGGTAACTTCGATCATCGCTGCTGAATTCCGCCGGATTGCCATGCTGCCTTCAGCCTGCATATCTTTTCGCAACAACTATCGCCGCGGCCACAATCACCACTGCAACAACTATCGCAAGCGTCCGCTTGTTTCGCGAACGGCGCCGGTAGCTGTAGCGCGGTCGAGACGCGATCGCCGGGCGTTCCATCCGTTGGCGCACCGCCTCCAGCATCTGCACCACTTCCGAAGCCGACTGGCACCGCTCGATCGGGTCCTTCTGCGTCATCATCTCGATCGCCCGGCATAAATCCTCGGGCAGCGACGGCTCAAGCTCGCACAGCGGCACCGGCTGCTCTTTCAGGTGCATCAGGATCACATCGCGTGCCGATTTTCCGCGAAACATGGTCTGGCCGCTGAGTACGCGGTAGAACGACGCGCCCAGCGAATAGATGTCCGACCGGTGGTCAGGCGCCTCGCCGCGAGCCTGCTCGGGCGCGATGTAATGCGGCGAGCCGAACACCCCCTGCGGCTTCGACTCGCGGATGACGTCGTTGATCGTCTGCGCAATGCCCAGATCGCATATCTTGACATTGCCCAGCGTGTCCAACATCATATTTTCCGGCTTGATATCGCGGTGAACCACCCCTTTCTCCTCGGCATACACCAGCCCACTCGCCACGTCGATCATCATCCCTATCGCAACGTCCGGCTCGAGCTTGCGCCCGCTCGAAATACGCCGCGCAACGCTGCCTCCCTGCATGTACTCCATCGAGAAAAAATGGTGCCCGTCGCTCTCGCCAACGTCATACACCGCAACGATGTTCGGGTGGCTCAGCTTCGCCAGCGACATCGCCTCGCGCCGGAAACGCGCGATGAATGCCTCGTCGGATGAATACTGCTTCGATAGAATCTTGATCGCAACTATCCGGTCCAGCGACATCTGCAGCGCCTTGTAGACGCGGCCCATGCCGCCCTTGCCCAATAGCTGCAGAATGCGGTAGCCCGCTATCTCCTTGCCGATCAACGGATCGACCGTCGGCGGCTCCGCCTGAAACAAAATGACCGTCTCGCCCACCAGGATTTCGTCGCCCGTCGCCAGCCGCTCGTTGCGAATCCTGCGCCCGTTCAGGAACGTCCCGTTCCGGCTGCCCACGTCCACCACGAACCAAGCACCATCGCGCCATTCCACCTGGCAATGATGGCGCGAGGCAAGCGTATCTGTCAGGTGCAGGCCCGACGCCGCGTCGCGCCCTATCGTCAGCACCCCGCCCTCCTTGATCTCGGACGCGGCTCCCTTGTCTGCCCCTTTTTCTATTATCAGGCTTGGCACAACGAGTTGATCCTGCTATTGCCGGGCAGCGCCCGGCCGGGGGGAATGATTATTGAACGACAGCAGCCTTACACCTGTTTTCCCAATTCGACCGAGCGGGCGGCTGCCGCCTTGATCGCCTCGATCACCGATTCGCGCACTTCCGCCCTATCCATCGCCTCGATCGCTGCCTGCGTGGTGCCGCCGGGCGACGTGACCATCTCCCGCAGCCGCCGGGGGTGCTCGTCCCTTTCGGCAAGCATCTTGCCGGCTCCGCGCGCCGTCTGGCGCGCCAGGGCCGTTGCGGTTTCCTCGCTCAGGCCAAGCTCGACGCCTGCTTCGATCATCATCTCGGCCAGGTAGAAGAAATAAGCCGGACCGCTTCCGGAAACTGCGGTTACGGCGTCGAGCTGCTCCTCCTCCACGCTCACGACCACAGCAGCCGCCTCAAACAAGCTTCGCGCGAGCGCAATGTCCGCGTCCGTGGCCCATTTTCCCTTGCTGATGCCGACGGCTCCGGCCCCGACCAGCATCGGCGTGTTTGGCATCGCCCGCACCAACCGCACGCCGTTGCGCAGGAACTTCTCGATGTATGCGGTGGTGATGCCCGCTGCGATTGAAATAACGAGATGGCGCTCGGCGAACTCAGGCCCCGCCTCCTCCAGCACAGCCTGCATCTGCTGCGGCTTCACGGCCAGCACCACGACGTCGCACTGATCCACCACGTCGCGGTTCGCGCTCAACACCGTGGCGGAGGTGCCGCGCTCGAAGCTGCGGCGGCGTTCTTCATCCACGTCAGCCGCGAACAACTGCTCGGCGGCGATCAAACCCGCCGCCAGCATCCCTTTCGCCAGCGCCGATGCCATATTCCCGGCACCGATGAAGCCGACCTTCCTACCGTCTTTCATTGCCGTTCTCCCGGCTTCTGCAACCACTTACCGATGGATTCGATTATAGGAGAAATTGCGCTGTGAATCAAGGGGAACAGGCCCGGCCCAGCCGATAGCAGTGTGGCGCACCGAATCAGATTCACGGGGGAACATCGCCTGGCGCCGATTTTGCCCCTCGGCTCGCCTGCCCAGCTTGCGGGGCAGATCGCAGATCGTCAGCACGCCCAGGGCGTCGACGGCCACACAACCGTAAGCGTGCCCTGGTCATGGCAATCGGTGGCGGGTGCAGCCGCGTATGATCCTGCGCAATCGAGAATCCACCGCTCGATCTCATCGGCGAAGTCCCGCATGCAGTCGCGAAGACGAGGCGACCTGTCGATCTGAACGCAGAAGCGCAACGTAAGGCTCCAATTGCTGCGAAAGCCGCGCACTCTCGCTATTTGATATTCCGCGAGTCTGATGTTCCTGAAATGCGGTTCACCATTCCCGTAGCCGCGGCTGCATTCGGGCGTCTATCGAATTGTAGCCGGTGCTCCGAATAAGCCTAGCGGCCCTTCCGGTTGTGGAATTCAATGGCCCCGAAACGAAAACCGGACGCAGCAGAATATCCACCGTAGATGGCGATCCTACTCCCCGGACGGGGCGGCTGCAGCCCCATGTGTCCCATAGGTCGCATGTGTTCCATAGGTCGTATGTGTCCCATAGGCCAGTCGGAATTGAAGAAGAGCCGCCCCTACGGGGCAATGGCATTGACTTAAGCGTATTACACGCGAACTCGTTTCAATTCTGCTTTCTGGAAGCACCAACGGTGCTTCGTATGATAGCCTGGGGCAACTGAGGGCTGGAAAGCCCGAAGGACGCCCCAGGTAGGCGAGCCAAAAAGACTATTGAGCACTGAAGGTGCGACGTAAAGCCTTGTTACGACGCACCTTCAGTGCGTCATCTGTAGTTTGGCCTTTCTGATCACGACAACGCGTAGCAGGCGGCCGACAGCAGGCGTGGAGTGAATTTCGGCGGCTTCATGTCCGGAGGGGGGCCGAACGTGAAGCCGTCGAAATTGCCGATCCCGC
>Ga0307378_10013659_pt1 | contig 10266 bp, 8 predicted proteins | sample UN1MG_FD_202238 | JGI IMG/M metagenome (GOLD analysis project Ga0307378, IMG submission 202238) | Soil microbial communities from Risofladan, Vaasa, Finland - UN-1 | ecosystem: Environmental > Terrestrial > Soil > Coastal area > Acid sulfate soil | place: Finland: Risofladan, Vaasa | collected...
ACGCATGAATGGATGAAACCTGGGATCAGACCGCGACGGCGCTCTTCAATAGCTCGCAGTTCAAATTGGCGCACCAATGTCATTTGACGATACAGATTGGTTAATAAATCCGGAGGGTATTTCGATATGCTTTCTATATCCATGGTAGTTTTCGTGGAATCGGCACGTTGAATCTTTTGCTTATTTGATTCGACTGTTTCAGGCATGCTGATCTGGCGACCATCCGCCTATCTTGCGTAAAACGATGCATTCCCCTGGGTCAAGTTATACTTAACAGAGTTTATTCACGCTTGACATTCGTTAGGTTGATTTTACAATACTGATGTGCTAAATCATAATATCAACTGTGATGCACTTCTCTCGACGAACCTGACCTTCTGTGAAACAAATTCTTGATCTGCGTAGTTTTCTGGCTGTCCTGGAAGAAGCTGGACAGTTAACCCATGTGCATAGGCAAGTTAGCCTGGTACATGAGTTGGCGAACGTCGCCGCGAGCTGCCAGCGTCAGGGCAGGGGGGCCGTTATTTTTGAACAACCAGGGGAGAGCGACTGGCCCGTTTTTGCAGGGGCGGTTGGAAGTACTACCCTGGCGGCGCTGGCCCTTTCGTGCGATGTATCAAGCATATCCGAGGTAATGGGACGGGTCCTGGATCCGGCAGAGGCTGTCCCGACCCAGGTTGTGCCGGAAGCCCTCTGGATGCAGAACGTGATAACCGGTGACCAAGTAGACCTTGGTCGCTTGCCAATTCCAACCCATGGCCTTCACGATGGCGGCCCTTTTATCACCGGAGGCATCACGGTCACCAAGGACCCGGTAAGTGGGCGAGGCAATCTTTCCTACAATCGCATGCAGCTTCTAGGACCTCGTACCTTTGGCTTCAACGTAAACGAGTGGCGGCATGTGATGCAGTTTTACCGCCTGCAAGAGGAGAAAGGACAGCCGCTAGAAATTGCCATTGTCGTCGGCGTGGATCCAGCCATCAGTATCGCTGCCGGAATCCGTTACGATGACGACGAATTGTTTATTGCCGGAGCCATTCGCAACGCGGGTGTGCCGGTCTGCAAAGGAGTGACGGTCGACATCGACATCCCTGCCAATGCAGAGATCGTCATTGAAGGACGACTTCCGCCAGGACTTCGACAGGCAGAAGGGCCATTGGCTGAGTTTCACGGCTATTATGGTGAGGCTTGGAACAGCCCCGTACTTGAAGTCACAGCGATATGCCACCGAGACCAGCCCATCTTCCAAACCATCATTCCAGGGCACGACGAGCATATTTATATCGGTAATGTTCTGCCCCGCGAACCGCTGCTGCTGCGGTTTGTCCGGCATGTTAGCCAGAATGTGACCGGCTTGCATATCCCTCCCTATGGCAATGGTTTCAGCGTCATCGTACAAGCGGAGAAAAGCAATCCGGGCGAGCCAAAAAACATCGCCATGGCGGCCTTCACTGCCCATGTCAACATCAAAAAAGTGATTGTCGTCGACCCAGATGTGAACATCTACGATCCCAGCGATGTGCTCTGGGCTCTGACGAATAGAGTGGATTGGAGCCGAGATGTCTTCATGGTGCCAGGAGCTCAAGGCCATGAGATGGATCCCACCGCTGACGAACGGGGTGTCCATACTAAAATCGGGATTGACGCGACCTATAAGCCTGATCGACGAGATTATGGAGAGAGGATCCGGTATCCGGAGATAGATTTAGAGGATTATTTGTAGATCATAGGAGTGCTGATTTGTCGGTCCGATTTGCCCTGTACATGCAGGATAAACACAGTATGGGCTACGAGCTGGAAATGGCTGCCTACGCCGAGGAACGAGGCTTCAGCGAAATATGGCAGGCTGATACGCGCCTGGCCCGTGATTGCGTCGTCATGATGAGCGCCTTTCTGACCTATACCAAGCAGCTAAAAGTGGGTTCTGGGGTGCTGCCTATCTGGACACGCAACGCGGCGGTCATTGCCGCGTCTTGGAGCAGTATGTGGGAACTGGCTGGGAAGGTGAATGGAGAGGGCCGGGTGATGCTGGGTCTCGGCGCCTGGTGGGAACCCATCTCGGGCCGGGTAGGTGTAAGGCGGCACAAACCACTCAAAGCCATGCGCGAATATGTTGAATCGATCAGACAGCTGTTCACGATGGAGGAAGTTACCTACCAAGGTGAGTTCGTCCAGCTAGACCGGGTAAGGCTGGACGTGGCCTTTGGCGACACTTCCCCGCGAGATATACCCATTTATATTGGCGCCACCGGCCCCAAGATGCTCGAACTTTCTGGCGAAATCTGTGACGGCGTCGTGCTTAACTATGTCGTATCGGTAGATTACATACGCAATGCTGTCGCGTTGGTAGAGAAAGGCGCGAACAAAGCCGGCAAGAGCCTGGCTGAGGTCGACTGTCCTGAATTGCTGGTCTGCTGCCTCTCGGACAAGGATCCAGCGGCTGCGATGGCTGAAGGCAAAAAGTTGGTCGCGTACTACCTGGCAACGGAACCGCATATCATGAAAGCCAGCGGCGTAAGTGAAGAGCTGCTGGAGAAAGTGCAAGCGATCATGAGTTGGCCCGCGACTGAAGAAGATTACATTCGGGCAAGTAGGGTCATACTCGACGAGGTCGTCCGCAACGTCATGGCTGTGGGAACAACTGAGGAATGTCGTGACAAAGTGGCGGAGTATATCGACGCCGGCGTCACCTGCCCCATCCTCTATCCGATGATGGATGACATTATGCCGGTTGTGGACGCTTTTGCCGATTGGGGATCATGAACAGACAGATGAGTGCGCAAAGCTTGGGTCTGATTAAAGCTGCCGCCAATCCCCATGGCGCTGAAGATTGCCAGCTTTATTTGTTTACCGGGAACCCCACCATCGCACCGGTGCAGGACATCATCCCTGAAGAGGGCCTGGTCCTCCCTCCACCGCGTGCCGACCTGGATTCCGGTTCCTGCCGTCTGAAAGTTCTGCACATCAATGACCTGCATGGTCATATCGTCCGTTTTTCGATGGAGGGTGAGCGGCCGGTGCTGTCGCGAATCGTCAGCCGCATGCGCCAGATACGAACCCAATATCAGGATGATCCAGACACGGCCGTATTGGCGATGTCGGCTGGCGACGACCTGGTCGGCGCCATTTTCGACGAATTGATGGGTGATGATCACGATTCATTCGCTTTACATGCCGGCTACCGCCTGTATTCATCAGCTGGTTTTGACATCAGCGTTTTGGGTAATCACGATTTGGATTTGGGAACAGATGTATTAGCCCAGGCGATTCGGAGAGATGCCCGGTTCCCAGTCTTGTCGGCCAACCTGGTAGGCTGCCAGTGGCTGACCGGTCTGTACTACCCGGCGGCGCTTCTGGTGATAAAGGGTATCCGGGTAGGAATCATCGGGCTTACAACGCCAGGAGCGATACGACAGCCGCCCGATTCCAATCTGCAGGTCGTCAACCCTCTACGGGTTACCAGAAATATTCTGCCCGCCATTCGTCCCTTGTGCGATGTCACCATCATCCTCAGCCATCTCGGGCACAGCCTGGCGGATAGTACGGCTACCGTGCGCGATGCAGGTGATGTGGAATTAGCCAGAAGTATTCCAAGAGGCAGTGTTCAACTAATCGTGGGCGGGCATACTCATAACATCCTCAATGAATATGGCCTGGTCGTTGACAATATCGTGAATGGCATTCCCATTGTGCAGGCCGGTGGGTTGGGACGTTTTCTTGGAGAAGTGGATATCAGCGTGCAGAAGCAGGGTGCATCGGTGACCAACGTGCGCCTGACTACCACGGCCCTCCAACCAGCCGATGAGCAATTTGAAGAGGAGTGCGTGAAGCCTCTGGTCGACATAGCCCGCCCTCTTTTCACCCGGACTCTTGGCCGGGTCGCCAATCACCCAGACTTATCTTCTGACGCAGTTCAGAACAACTTTGCCACTGGAGAATCAGCCCTGGCTAATTTCATCGCTGACGCCTTGGTAGCCCGCTGTAAGGCCAACGATTACGATGTAGATTTGGCCCTGGTTGACGGTTCCGTTGTGCGAACTGGCCTGCCCGTGGGCGGCGAGCTATCCTTTGGCGTTTGGTTCAACCTCATGCCATTTGCCGACGTTCTTCGCATCACCTGGATCACAGGTCAGCAGCTGCTGATGCTGGTCAAGGACAACGCCTGCCGTATCGATTTACCCACCGAACCCCATACTGAACGCGGCTTCCTTCACTTCAGCCATCAAGTACGATACAGGATCAAAGTCGGCGCCGAACGCAAAGACAATCAAGCCTTCGATATTGAGGTCAATGGGAGCTCACTTGAGAAACAGCTGGATCGTTCCTTCCAAATGGTATGCAGCAGCTTTGTCCGCGTACTGGCTGAACCTTGGCAAAGATATGCACGAAACACCTTGGGCTTACCCATCATGGACATCGATCTAGTTTCGCACCTGGATACATCACTCTTCCTCCGAGATGAGTTGGTCACTTACATATCTGAAAATGGTGGTGTTACAGAGGCCGGTGGGGCTAAACGCGATGGACGAGTAGAGATAGTCACAGCGTAGGGCAACCAGGCCACCGTCACCAACAAACTAGGGTTTTCCCATGACTGGAACCATCATTCTGCCAGGATTTCTGATTGACAAACCTGGCGATTCACCTAAGCGAGAGTGGGGAGTGCGTGTCGTAGACAGCCTTGTTCATACTGTGGAACCAAACGCTGTACTTATCGATCGCTTTCCCGACGATGATGTGTTGATGGCGCCGAACCAGGTCCTGGCTCCCGGATTCGTAAATGCCCATGTTCACCTCTACGGAATTCTGGCCCATGGCATTCCTCTGGATAACGCTCCTTCCGATTTTTGGTCATTCTTATATGATTTTTGGTGGCCGTTGGTTGAGGATGCCTTGGACCACGAGATGATCGCCGCAGCGACCGATTGGGTTTGCGCTGAGATGCTCGGCAGTGGGATTACCAGCTTCTATGATTGCCTGGAAGCCCCTTTTGCCATCCCGGATGCTCTTTTGGCTCAGAAAGAAGTGGTCGAAAGGAGAGGGATGAGGGGAATCCTCTCTTTTGAAGCCACCGAAAGGGTAAGTAAAGTAAACGGCCAGCTGGGTCTGCTGGAAAATGCCAGATTTGTGGACTTGTGCAAGAAAGAAGACGGATTGGTGCAGGGATTGATCTGTTTCCACACGACGTTCACGTGCTCGGCCGATTTTATCCAGCAGGCCTTTGCATTGGCTGCTGAGCGCGGCGTTTTGACCCATATGCATTGTAATGAAGGTATTCACGAACCAGAATATGCCTTGAAGCACTTCGGCAAGCGGACACTTGAGTATTACGATGATCTTGGCGTCACGGGACCGGGAATGATGGCATCGCAGTGCGTCCAGCTTTCAGAGAGGGAGCGGGCCATCATAGCCGCACGGGAAGTTAAAGTGACCCACATGCCCCTCAGCAACTGCGAGGTGGGTGGGGGTATCGCCCCCGTCCCCGAACAATTGGAGGCGGGAGTAGTTGTGGGGCTGGGTTCTGACGGCTACATCAATGATTTCTTCGAAGTAATGAGAGGGGCGTTTCTAATTCACAAGGCTCATCACCAGAATCCACAGGTCATGCCCGCTGACGAGGTTTGGTACATGGCCACGGAGGGAGGAGCACGGGCGATGGGGTTGGAAAAGGTAGGCCGGCTGGAACCGGGATGGGCAGCCGATCTTCAGCTTATCGACGCTCGATTCCCGACGCCGGCGAGAAGTCATAATCTTTACGAACAACTGCTTCTTTGGCGCAGCCACAGCCACGTCAGCGATGTGATGGTGGCTGGAACCTGGCGGGTGAGAGAGGGTCTCGTCCTCGGCGCGGATATGGAAACTATGAGAGCCCGGGTTCAAGAGAACGCCGAACGAATGTGGAAGAAGGCGATATAACAGCCAACAGCATCTGGCTGAGCCCTGCTTTAGCTGGACTCAGCCGGACAAAACCTGGTTTATTGCGATCATAACGATATCTATTGGAGGTAATTGAAGATGGAAAACAGTGATTTCAAAGGCCGAGATTTTCTGGCAGAGACCGACTACTCTCCCCGAGAGATTAAGCACATCCTGGATCTGGCTGGGGAGTTGAAGAGTCAGAAAAAGGCAGGGATCTACCATGACGACGTTTTACGCGCCAAAACACTTTTTATGATCTTCTATAACCAGTCACTGCGCACTCGCAACTCGTTCGAAGCAGGCATGACCCAGTTAGGGGGGCACGCCCACTACCTCGATCCTAGCAAGATTTACCGGCCCGCGTTGGAGGGTAAAGAAGAAGCTTACAGCACCGAGCGCGTCTCCGACGTTGCCAGGGTCCTGGATCGAATGGGCGACGCCATTGCCATTCGCTGCTACGGCGACCCGGTTGATTGGGAATACGGCGGAGCTCATGCCATTTTGAGGGAGTTCGCCCGGTGGTCGGACATCCCAGTCCTCAATATGGAAGATGATATCTACCACCCATTCCAGGGATTAGCGGATATGATGACGGTGAAGGAATACTTCGGTGGCTTCCATGGGGTCAACTTCACCATGTCCTGGGCATACTCGCCGAGCGTACACAAGCCGCGGGCCGTACCCCAGTCGGCCGTTCTCTATGCCTCTATGATGGGTATGAATGTGACCTTAGCTCACCCTGAGGAAATGGAATTGGCCCCCGATATCGTCCAGGCCTGCCAGCAGTACGCCTCCGACGAAGGCGGCTCTTTCCGAATCACCAATGATTTCAATGATGGGTTTGAAAACGCGGGTGTCGTTTACCCCAAGGCCTGGTGCCCGGTGACGCTGTTCAAGCCGCCCGTAGGCGAAGACGACTTTGAAAAGACCCAAAAAATCATGGACCAGTATAAGGAATGGAAAACTTCTACCAAAATGATGGATCTGACGGCTAAGGATTCCATCTATATGCACTGTCTTCCAGCTGACCGGGGTTATGAGGTAGACAACGAGGTTCTTGACAAAACCGAAGGTCCGGGTTGGCGCTCTATTGCCTATGACGAGGCCGAAAATCGACTACACGTCCAAAAAGCAGTGATGAGCCTGGTGATGTAAACTCCAGTCGGGAAACACGAGAGGCCAGAGTTCTTACCAAAGTTCGCTGCAATTCAGGTCATCAATCGCGGTCAGCGTGCGCTGGAGCATCGACAGCCAGACTGAAACCCATCGCTCGTTAATACCACCGCGACAATATTCCGCAGCGACGTATACACCCATGGCCAGCGACAACCGATAATCATCGAATAGCTGGTCCCAGGAGTAGTCTGTCACGCCCATTTTGTGAAGCCAATCGTGATAGCGTCTAAGAATGGGCATTTCCAGACGCCGCCTCGTCTCGATCTCCCAATCTAACACGATGGCATAGGCTATATCGTAAACGCCTAACCAGGTCGTAAGGCTCCAATCGAAAGGCTGCCTGTCGATGATGTATATTGGTCTATCTCCTTGGCGAGGTACCAAGATATTGGCCTCCCCAACATCACCGTGAACGAGCGTAAAACCGCTGCTGTCTCTGGTTCGCTCGATCATGGCCTTAGGGTGATTGGCATACAGGAGGCGAATCGCCTCTGGCCAATGCGGCTTAAGTTCGTCTGAGAATCTATCGATGATGTGGCCGGCGCCAGGCTCGGCGATGTCGACAAAACGTTGGATGTGATCAGCATCATGCATAGGCGCGCCTGCTTCTGCCAGTCGTCGCCCTCCCCACCAGTGAGCATGCAGTACTGCCAGGCCTTCCGCAAGAGCCAGTCCGAATTCCAGAGTGGGAACCTTCTCTCTCGATATGATATGTGTGTCTGTCAGGTCGTCTAAAAGCAGATGGTACTGTCCCAGTTCTTCAGAGTACGCCGCACTGTAGCATCTTATAAGTGGCGCCTTTTCTACATCAAGATAGTCGCGCGAATAATAAGTCACCTCTGAAGGACCGAAAGACTCGGCACTCGAAGAAGAGTTCGTAGTGACCATCTTAATAAACAGATGCTGCGGCATCGCGCCTTGGGAGCCATCCGCATATCGCAGCTTGAGGCGTGCATTTGACGACCAATTGCCGTAGCCCATATTCACGTCAACGGCTGCCACTGCTCCACCAGTTAGCGCGCCGCTTTCAAGGAGGACTGCTGTCAACCACTCTACGGTGACCTGGTCTGGACTGGTGATGAGGCTATCTTGCATTGACACTCCTAGCTAACCGGATGGTATTCTCTTAGAAGCAGACCATACATGGCGCTTCCGTGGTATTTTCCATCATCTTCAAAAGAATATTCGCGCCGAATTCCCTCGCATGTAAAACCCAGTTTTTCCAACATACGCCGCGATTTGTGGCTGTCTTCGATGGTCTCGGCCTCAATCCGGTTCAGTGCCATCCGCTCAAAACCAAACCGGATAATCGCCCGCACCGCTTCGCTGCCAATTCCCCGTCCCCAGTAAGCGCGAGCCAGGTCATAACCTAGCATCGCCCGATTGTGGTAACTCCAGGCGCTGAACCCAACAGCGCCTATTACGGTATCCTCCGGTTTAAGCGTAACCGCCCAACCAATCCCGTCTTGTCTTGCATACACAGCCTGGTCTTGTCTAATCTGTTCTATTGTTTCCGATATTTCTTCCAGCGGCTCAGAGTTATAGCGTTGAACGATCGGATCGCTCCGAAACACAAAGAAATCGGCCGCATCCTCTTCGACTGCTTCTCTGAGAATTAGCCGCTCTGTCTCAAGCACTGGAAATTCCGAAAACTCTATCTCATCAATCGTGTCCATATGTTCTCCCATGACAGCGTTTCAACGTGTAATGTGGTTGGGTGTGGCAAAACGTCAACTGAGCTCGATGGGATGTTTGGAGAATTGGCGGGGTGGAGCAGTAGATGACCGCCCCAACTATGGCATCGACAGACAAATTTGGCAAACGCGAGCCGCAGCCATGGGAAACACCCGGTTATGTAGAATCTGGATTGGCGCATCTGACAGAGTTGGATGCCACGCAGTAGGAAGTAAGAGGACCATTTGGCGAGGACGATGACAGTTCGTTCCTAACGGGATCATAGATCGCCCCGCTTCGGAATGCCAGGATTGTCCTTAATATCAGTCAGAAAGGAATAAAATTGAGGGTGATGAACTTGGTGCAATTTGAGTCTGGGGCCGTGGTCGGGTCGCTCAGAAAATCAGTGACGACATTACGGGCGCATCGACGTTCGGCGAATACAAAGTGACCCAAATTGGGGAATTCGACGCTGTAGCGCTCTCCAAGGGCAACCCAGCGGGCGACGTCTGCGCCTGGTTCGTTGCTAATGGCCGAGGCGCTGAAATGAACGCCCATCGCTTGCCAACAAGCAACGACAGCTGCCTGTCTGCGGTTCAACTGAGCTTTGGCCATCTCGTCAAAAAAGGCTCCTTTAGCCTCCCACCTGGCTGCATCGGCCGCTCCAACCTCCACATTCTCTGCCCGGTTAGGTGCGTTGTACTTTTGACCTAGCCCTTCCTAACGAGCCTGAGATGCTGCGTCGGCCTTAGCCAACTTTGCAGAGGCTATCGAAGTCGCTCGCAATCAACGGGCCAAATCGTGGGAGTTGCGGGCGGGTGTCAGCCTGGCTCGTTTGTGGCAGAGGCAGCAAAAGAATTACGAGGCCCGTCGAATGCTAAAAGCGATCTATGGATGGTTTGAAGAAGGTTTCGACACACCAGATCTTGTTGCTGCCAGAAACCTTCTCGAGGAATTGTCCTAAACGCCTGGCTAAATGGCAGAATTGAATGGAGCTTGTAAGATGCTTGTATAGAACGAGCTCCTTTGCTTCGTTCCATGCCTGTCCACGTTAGCTGATCATCCGCTAACCAGCCAGCGAGGCCAACGCAAGAAAGATGTATTCAACATAGAACAGCGACCACAAGAACATATAGAAACGGGTAACCTCCTCCGGATTAGTCACATCTACTGACAAGCTGCGCGACCAGAAGAGGCCGACAATGATTAAATGGGCGACCAAGAGCACGAATCCACCGATCTCAGGGAGCATGGCGACTGCGCTGAAGATTGGCACCAGGTAGAAAGCCGTGAGCAGCCAGCGCCCAATATCGAATACTCGTTTGGGACCCAGACGCACGGCATAGGTCTGAACGCCGTATTTCGAGTCACCGATGAGATCGGGGATATCCTTGTAGAGGGCGATGGCCAGTCCGAAGCCAAAAAAGAAGACTGCCAGAGCGGTAACCAACATCCAGGGAATTGCTGCCGTTGGCTGTATCTCCCGGAAGAAATGAA
>Ga0307378_10013661_pt1 | contig 10265 bp, 8 predicted proteins | sample UN1MG_FD_202238 | JGI IMG/M metagenome (GOLD analysis project Ga0307378, IMG submission 202238) | Soil microbial communities from Risofladan, Vaasa, Finland - UN-1 | ecosystem: Environmental > Terrestrial > Soil > Coastal area > Acid sulfate soil | place: Finland: Risofladan, Vaasa | collected...
GGGCGGTTGAAGTTTGACAAGTTGGTTAATGGTGAGGGTGGTTCTGAACAGAGGTCGGCGGTGTATCTTGTTATTGAGAAGGTGCCGCTTTTTGTTTGTTCGGTGGTTTCGAGTGTGGTGACGTTTCTGGTTCAGCGTGCGGGGGGAGCTGTTCCAACGATGGAGTCGCTGGGTATGCGGAGTCGTCTCGGCAACGCTGTTGTTTCATATGCGATGTACGTTGGGAAGATGTTTTGGCCGAGCAAGTTAGCGGTTCTTTATCCACATCCAGCAGGCGGTCTCTCGATGACGAAGGTGGTGGTGTGTGGTGTGGGGTTTTTGTTGGTTACAGCGGTTTTTGTCTGGGTTGGTCTGCGGCGCAGGTATGTGCTGTTCGGCTGGCTGTGGTATGTCGGTACGCTTGTTCCTGTGATTGGTGTGGTACAGGTCGGCGTACAGTCGATGGCCGACAGGTACACATATGTTCCGTATATCGGGCTGTTTCTTGTTATCGCGTGGAGTGTGCGAGAAGTTGTTTTAAGAAGACCGGGCCTTAAATTTGTTACAGCGGTATCGGCGGCGGTGGTTTTGTCGGCGATGAGTGTGTTTACTTCACTGCAGTTGAGATACTGGCGAGACAGCGGCACTTTGTTTGAGCGGACAATTGATGTCACTAAAGATAACTGGCTGATGCGTAACAATTACGCAAATATTCTTAAAGAGTCGGGAGAGTATGAAAAGGCGGTCGAGCATTTTAAGGCGGCACTCGAAGTGAAGCCTAATAATGCGGAAGTGCATAACAATCTTGCCGGTGCGCTGGGCAAGTTGGGCAGGACGGAAGAAGAGATTGAACACTATCGCAGAGCGTTGGAATTGAAGCCGGACTTTGCGGTAGCGCATTATAATCTTGCGACGGTATTTTTATTGCAGGACAGGATGGATGAAGCCATTGCGGAATACAAGAAGGCGGTGAAATTTCAGCCGGATTATGTTGAGGCGATTAGTCAGCTTGGGTCTGTTTTGAGTGAGCGGGGCCACATGGAGGAAGCGGTTGGGTATTATAAAAAGGCGCTGGCAATTGAGCCGGCCAATGTTATAGCGCACGGCAGGCTGGGGCTGGCCCTGGCATCTCTGGGGAGAATTGATGAAGCGATAAGGGAATTTCGGGTTGTTTTAAGTGCACGGCCTGATGATGCGGAAATGCATTTTAATGTCGGTGTCCTTCTGGAGCAGCAGGGGAAAACCGATGACGCAATTGAAGCATACAAAAGGTCGCTCGCAATCAATCCGAATCAGCCAAAGGTGCGTGCGCGGCTCGAGGCTGCGCTGGGTAAACAAAGCGATGGTTAAGCCCATATTGTGTTATGAGCCGGGCCTTTGGGGTAGAATTTTTATAGTTTCCAGGCTTTAGCGAAGGCCTTGAAGCTTCTGTCGTAGGTTTTCTCAACGTTATCCGGGAAGCAGCATGCGGGCAGCTGTTGTGAAGAGAGGTGGTAGCTTAAGCACTCGCAGCATACGCCCTTTCTGTCACAGCCGGGATACGAACAGTTGCAGTTGCTCATGTTCTGGTCTTTTTTACAATCCATGATTTAGTTGTCCTCCGTAGGGATTTAATCTGATTATCAGTCGCGACATTATAGCAAAAGTCATGCAAAATGCAATTCAATAATGTCCTTGTCGTTCAGGACATGGTTTCTCTGGGTGTTTTGTCCGTCGTAAACGCCGGTCCCCCAGATTCTTGCGTATTTTAGTTTTTCGGCAAGGTCTCTGTGTATGGCTCTTGCAAGGTCAATTACGGTCGAGCCGGCCGGCAGTGTGAATGGGTCTTTCATGTCGGGTTTTTTGCCGGGGCGCTTTGAGTAGATTCGTATGATATTGAGCAATTTAAAAAATGCTGCTGGCAGTTTGTCGAGCCCGGGAGTAGTTGTCGCTGAAACTTCGACAAATTCAAGGGGGCCTCTGCAAGTGTCTTTGAGCGTTTTTAACGCATCTGGTTTTGCGATGTCGGCTTTTGTGCAGATACAAACCACAGGTTTTGCCAGCCGGTTACCTTGTGAATCGGCCGAAGGCGTTTCGTCGTCGAGAAGCAGGTTTCTTGATTCGAGAAAGTCCAGGCAGATATTCATCTGTTCGGTGACGTCGGCAGACAGGTCGATGACGATTGCGATAAGGTCGCAGTTTCGGTATGTTCCGACCTGGCCCGGCGCGATAAAGTCTGTGGTGATAGGCGGCATATCAACCAGTTGAATCTGGATGTCCTCGAACTGAACCATTCCGGGAACGGGCGCGCCGGTAGCGAATGGGAAATCGGCGACGTTTACTTTTGCGTTGGTAAGTGCTTCGACGATTGCGCTTTTGCCGGAGTTTGGTGTTCCAATAAGTACGACCTGTCCTGCGCCGGTTCGGGGGACGTAAAAGATATCGGCGTGTGAGCTGGTCTTTTTCTGCGTTGCGGTATCTTTGAGTTTGCTGAGCTTTCGGCGGAGGTCGGCCTTCAAATGGTCGGTGCCCTTGTGCTTGGGCATTACAGCGAGCATCTGCTCAAGTGCGAGGATTTTCTCATCGTTGGTTGTCGCTTCGCGAAACCACTTTTCGGCCTTAAAATACTCCGGTGTCAGATTAGCTGGCATAACAAAAAGTAAAAAAGTAGCTAATTATTTTTCCTTTTTACTTAATCGCAGAGTTTTTTTGCAACTAAGTCGCCGACCTCGCTGGTTGAGTATCCCATTTTGCCGGCCTGCATGCTCTCGAGCTTCTGGCTGGTAACGAACATTACGGCATCTTCGAGTTTCTTTGCGGCCTTTTCTTCGCCGAGGGTCTCGAGCATCATCTGGACGGCGCAGATTGCGGCCAGCGGATTTATGACTCCTTTGCCGGTGTACTTCGGAGCGCTTCCGCCGATGGGTTCGAACATACTGACGCCTTCGGGGTTGATATTGCCGCCTGCAGCGATACCCATTCCACCCTGTACGATTGCGCCGAGGTCGGTGATGATGTCGCCGAACATGTTTCCGGTTACGATTACGTCGAACCATTCGGGATTTTTGACCATCCACATACAGGTCGCATCGACGTGGTAATATTCCCTTTCGATGTCAGGGTACTCGGCCTTTCCCATTTCGTGGAAGGCCCTTTCCCAGAGGTCGTAGATATAGGTCAGCACGTTGGTTTTGCCGCATAGTGCGAGGGTGTTTTTATCACCTTTGCCGCGGGCCTTTTTGCCGTATTTCTTCGTGTATTCGAAAGCGTACTTGAGACATCTATCAACTTGAAAGCGATTATAGACAGCCGACTGTACCGCTACTTCGTGCGGCGTTCCCTTCATTGAGAAGCCGCCGGTGCCGGTGTAGAGGTCGCCGGTGTTTTCGCGGACAACGACAAAGTCGATATCGTCAGGGCCTTTGTCTTTTAGGGGAGTTTCGACGCCTGGATAGAGCTTTACGGGCCGCAGATTTATGTACTGGTCAAGCGCGAAGCGGGCTTTAAGCAGAATTCCTTTTTCGAGAATCCCGGGCGCGACGTCAGGATGGCCGATTGCGCCGAGCAGTATTGAATCGAATTTGCGCAGCTCTTCCACGGCGCTGTCGGGCAGGGTCTCACCTGTTTTCTTATATCTTTCCCCGCCGAAATCAAATTCGGTCAAATCGACTTTGAAATTAAATTTGTCGGCTGCTGCCTTTAATACCTTTACAGCTTCGGCTGTCACTTCCGGGCCGGTCCCGTCACCAGGTATCACCGCTATCTTGTACACTTTCAGTTCTCCTTGTATCAAAAGTCTATTTATGTGTTCTTGTTATATGGTCTAATAAGCCACCATCGTTGATGATTTCAAGGGCAAAATCCGGGAGCGGATTAAAAGTTATATCATCGCCGGTAGTTTTGTTTTTTACAAGTCCGGCTTTGAAATCAATTTGAAGTTCTTCGCCGTCACTGATTTTTTCAGCTGCTTTATCTGATTCAATCAGGTAAAAGCCATTGTTTATGGCGTTTCGATAGAAGATACGCGCAAAGGATTTGGCTATAACGGTCTGCACGCCCGCACCTCTGAGTGCCCAGACGGCATGCTCCCTGGATGAGCCGCAGCCGAAGTCCTTGCCGGCGACAATGCAGTCGCCCTGCCGGACCTTATTGACAAAATCCGAATCCAGATTCTCCATGCAGTGTTTCGCCAGTTCAGCCTCGTTGTCGGTATTCAAGTATCGAGCTGGTATAATCTCGTCGGTGTTTATATGGTCTCTTTTATATACATGTGCCCTGGTCATAATTATTCCTTTTAAAATCGCTGATTACGCTGATTTCACAGACTCTTTTCTCAGTTTTTTCCTTCGTCTGCCTAACAAGTACCGACGCCAGTAGAACACAGCGATGCTTGCATGACACGCACCAATCAAGCTGAATACAGCAAGCGCAAGCCAACTACCTTTCCCAGTGAAGACAATGGCACAGGCGAGGGCAATTGCGGGAAGCCCGAAAAGCAGTGCCCCGCCGGTGAACGCAATTGCCACTAGAAAAGAAGGCCTAATAACTGTTCTTTGACTCATTTCCATCATCCTATGCCTACATGTATTCTCTTGGGTCGGTCAGTTTTCCTTTAATTGCGCTGGCGGCGGCGGTTGCTGGGCTTGCCAGGTAAACTTCGCTTTGCGGGTCTCCCATTCTGCCGACGAAATTTCTGTTTGTCGTGCTGACGCACTTTTCGCCTTTGGCGAGTATTCCCATGAATCCGCCGAGACACGCGCCGCATGTCGGCGCGGCGATTACACAGCCTGCATCGTAAAAGATGTCGAATAAGCCTTCGTCTTTGGCCTGTTTCCAGATAGTTGGTGTTGCGGGTACAATCAAAGTGCGTATCGCGACCGTTTTGCCTTTGAGAATCTCTGCGGCAATTCGTAAATCTTCAATCCTGCCGTTAGTGCAGCTTCCGATATATGCCTGGTCCATTTTTTTGCCGGCGCAGTCGGCGATTGGCACGCCGCCGCTTGGCAGGTGCGGCAGAGCGACCATCGGCTCAATCGCCGAGCAGTCAAACTCTTCAGTGCTAATGTATTCGGCGTCGGCGTCAGATTCGAAGACGGTATAGCTGGTTTTTTCTGTCAGGTGCTCATCAAGATATTGCTTTGTCGTATCGTCGAAGCCGATTATGCCGCTTTTAGCGCCGGCCTCAATGGCCATGTTTGTCATTGTCATTCTGGCTTCCATGGACATATCGCCGAGGGCCGGGCCTGTGAATTCCATTGCTTTATACAGTGCGCCATCGGTTCCGATGCGGGCGATTACGGCAAGAATTACATCTTTGCTGTAAACACCGGGGCTGAGCGAGCCATTTAGCACGAGCTTTATCGAAGCCGGCACCTTGAACCATAAGCGTCCCGTTGCGATAGCGGCGGCCAGGTCGGTCGAGCCTGTACCGGTGCTGAATGCCGCGAAAGCTCCGTAGGTGCAGGTGTGCGAATCGCCGCCGACGATGACTTCGCCGGGCCTGATGTGTCCCTGTTCGGGCAGCAGCGCATGGCAGACGCCAGCACGGCCTATCTTGTAATAGTGTTTGATTTTGTGCCTTTTGGCCCAGTCGTCGAGACGCTTATGCAGTTCGGCACTTTTTATGTCTTTGGCGGGTTGAAAATGGTCGGGTGTTACGACGATTTTGTCGGGGTCGAAGACCTTGTCAATGCCCTTTTCGACAAGCATCGAGATGGCCGGCGGTGTTGTAACATCGTGGCACATGACCACGTCGATATCTGCGTCGATGACCTGACCCGGCTGGACCTTGTCTTTGCCCGCTGCTTTTGCCAATATTTTTTCGGTAATTGTCATTGTCATATTTTTATCCAATTTGTGGTTTTGACTTTATAATTCTGCTTTTACTTCCGGCTGGCCCTTATCTTTCATCGAGACCATTCGGTTGATGGCGTCGACGTAGGCCTTTGCGCTTGCCTCGATGATATCGGTCGAGACGCCCCTTCCTATATAGGCCCGGTCGTTGTCGGTGATTTTGACCGTCGCTTCGCCGAGGGCCTCTTTTCCCTTTGTAACCGCCCTTATGGAGTAGCTTTCGAGTATAGGCGACAGGCCTGTAGCTTTTCTTATTGCCTCATAGACGGCGTCGACCGGGCCGTCACCGGTGGCGTCAGCCTCTATTGTTTTGTCGGCGGAGGCCATTTTCACGTTTGCTTTCGGCACCGTGTCGGTGTCGATTACGACGTGGAGGTGTCGGAGCTCGTAAGTTTTCTCAACGATGTGTATTTCATCGTTGATTATCACGGCGATGTCCTCGTCGAAGACCTCCTTTTTCTTGTCGGCGATTTCGAGAAACCTCTGGTAGGCCTGTTCGGATTCGATGTCTGTGAGCTTGAAACCGAGCTGCTTGCATCTGTCGGTGAAGCCGTGTCGGCCCGTGTGCCTTCCGAGCACCATTCTTGAGCCGCTAAGGCCGATAGCTTCAGCGGTCATAATCTCGTAGGTGGTCCTTTCCTTGAGTATGCCGTCGACGTGTACGCCAGCTTCATGGGCGAAGGCGTTTGCACCGACGATGGCTTTGTTCGGCTGGATGACAAAGCCGGTCAGCTGCGAGACCAGCTGGCTGGTGCGGTGAATCTGCTTTGTGTTAATCTGGGGCAGCATCGCAGCGACTTCGGCCTTGCCGAAAAAGTCGGCCCGTGTGTATATTGCCATGACGATTTCTTCCAGTGCTGCGTTGCCTGCGCGTTCGCCGAGTCCGTTTACGGTGCATTCGACCTGCCTGGCGCCGTTGCGGACTCCGGCAAGGGAATTCGCGACGGCCATGCCCAGGTCGTTGTGGCAGTGTGTGCTTATTATGCAATTGTCGATGCCGGGGACTTTTTCCTTAAGCTGTGCGATGATTTGGCCATACTCGTACGGCAGGATGTAGCCGACGGTGTCGGGGATGTTCAGGGTCGTGGCGCCGGCTTCGATGACGGCGGTGAGTATCTCGACCAGAAACGCTATTTCGCTTCTGCAGGCGTCCTCGGGTGAGAATTCGACGTCTTCGGTAAAGGTCTTTGCGTAGCTGACGGCGTCGACGGCCATTTTGAGTACTTCATCGCTCGATTTTTTGAGCTTGTACTCCATGTGTATCGGCGAAGTAGCGATGAAGGTGTGTATACGCCTTTTTTTGGCTGGCTCGAGGGCCTTTGCAGCGGCGTCGATGTCGTTTTTGTTGGCGCGCGCAAGGCCTGCGATGGTCGGGCCGGTGACCTGGTCGGCGACCTGGAAGGTCGCTTCGAACTGGGTAGGCGACGAGATGGGAAAGCCGGCTTCGATGACGTCAACGCCCAAAATCGCCAATTGATGGGCAATTTCGAGCTTTTGGGTGATGGAAAGGGAAGCGCCGGGAGACTGCTCGCCGTCCCGGAGAGTGGTATCGAAAATTGTTATTTTTTCCTTAGACATAAGTCTGGCTCCAATTTTTCAGATTCGTCAGGGGCACATTATGCCCGAAACGAATTCAAATTTCTACGAAATTATTTAAAAAGGGAAAGTATGTAAGTTTTTTGTGGTAAATGGTTTATTGCGCCTTGCGGCGCAGGAGCAAGCTAAGACCTGATAAGGCCTTGAAGGCGGAACGCGATTTATGGCTGGTTACCATAGAGACAATTATACAAAGTTGCGGGGGTATTGCAAGGGTTTTCTGGTTTTGCGCGATTTGTTAAGTCCTTATGTAATTTAGACACAAAAAACGATGAAAAATTGGGAGAAATTTGTAAAAAATGTGCACTTTTTGCGATTTTTGGTACAAATTCAAGAAAAAATGGTGCAATTTTCGAACTTTTGGGGCTTTTGCTTCCGCTCAGGCGCTGTGGGGGTTTTAAAGACAGGGGTAGTTAAAATAGGCAATTTGTTTTTGGTTTGACCGGGTCGGGAAAGTGGGTTATCATTTTCGGCAAAGGGAATTGATTCGTATTTAGTATTTTCCTTCGCTTTTGCTCTGGATAAACTCCAGCCGTGATTTATAGAATTTATTTTTGTGTGGTGAGGGAATTGAAAGAAGAAGATAGAAAGTTTTGTTTAGATTTTACAGCGTGTGCAAGCAAGTTGCATATCCTAAAAACTTGTAATAGTTCGTTAGAAACGAAATAGCTCCGGACTTTTTTGGAATCATCATGATTCGTAAGCCCCAAATTACGTTTGATGCCCACTCGCAGACGTGCGGTACCATAGAGGACAGGTTTGTCGGTGAAGAGCTACTTACCGAGGAGGGATCTATCCAAATTATAAACTCTTTTTTCTGCAGACTTCCCTTTCGTCTTAGACTTGGTTCTCGGGCTGTTTTCGAAATAAGAGGCGTAGTCCCGGCTCGCATAGCTGTGATCAATTCTGTGGATATTCCGAATTCCGAGGTTCAGAAAGAGTTGCTTGGCCGTCCACCACGTGTACGTCCAGAATTTGCGAGCGATGTACTCATAACACTGAGTCCGGTCAAGCTTAAGGAAAACGAGAAATCAGCTATCGCGAAGGCTCTTGAACACTCCGATTACAGTAAAGCTACTGCAAATCTGCATGTTCTGCACGTTCTAGAAGACCTACTGAAACCACTGAACACGCTCGTTGTGTCCTACCGCGTTCTTTTCGGACAGGAGATAGAGTCTAATAGAGTGCGACGCGTGCTACGGAAGGACATTAGTGGAGGCCAAACTTACAAGCTGCATGTATTCGAGCGACAACATGATTCAGACGACTTTCAACAGATCGAGGACAGTATTGCAGACGCTACGCCAGCATCACCCCTTCCCTTTACGTTGGGTGGTAATATGCACGACATACCTGCCGAAAGCATAGCCATACTGCAACACAACCTCAGTAACAACACGCACTATGCGTTCTATTCGCTGGCCCTTCAGGCACAAGACTACATACAACAAACGGACTACTTGAATGCGTTATTGTACTCCGTTATCGCTTTTGAGAATGCCCATGCGGAACTTGTTGAGCACGTTGCCGAGACGAAAGCCGGTTGTGCGGCAGCGCGTGGATGGGCCCAAAATTTGCTTCAGAGGGCTGGGATTAGTGCTATGGTTAGTCTTACACCCTCCTTGTTCATGGAGCCTGAGAATCGCCCTTCAGATAAGACGATTAAGGACGTAGTCCGCGCTATTGGGATCCGAAACGCGTTGGCACACGCGAGAAGAGACAAGAATCGGAATCTTAAGGTCGAAACCCATAGGTCTGATAGCCTGTTGCCATTGATTGAGGCGGTGTTTACTTATATAAATACAATAGCCCGCCAACTCCCTGATTAGTTCCGTAGGGTGCGCAACTTGGCCGAGTCTGCCATAGGCGGATAAATATTGAAGAACCAACGGGAACAGAGAATATGAATGTTTTATACAAATATTGTGATCAGAAGGGCATTGAAATAATACTGAGGACACTGGAATTAAAATTGCCGTATATTTCACAAGTCAACGACCCAATTGAATGTTTGCCATTTATGTATTGTCCAGATGACAAAGCTGCACTAAAAAAACTATATTTATCTGTATCACAACGTGAAAAAAAGCCCCTACCTGTAGACTATAAACAAAAAATTGAAACCGGTGAAATTCGTAAAAAACTTGAAGAAGGTATTCGAAAAACACAGGAAGACTTGAACGCAAAAGGTTGTTTGTTATCTGTTTCAGAAACTGCAAAAAATACCGTGATGTGGGCCCATTACGCTGATAAACATGAAGGAGCAGTTATTGGTATCGATTTTGATAGTGTTTTTCCGGATACAAATGAGAAGCGTGGCATTTTGATGGATGCCGTTAGCTATTCTAAAGATAGGCCCCAAATAAATATTCTGGATAACCCCGAAGGAAATATTCCACTAGAAGCGATTGAAAAAGCAGTTAGGACCAAATCAGTTGATTGGGAATATGAAAAAGAATTTCGTGCGGTATTTTTTGTTGATTTTTTGGAGATATTGCAGCAACAAGGTTTGGCACTTCTTAAAGACTTGGATGACAAGAAAACTTGGTTTTTGCGGCTGAATCCAGTATCGATAAGAGAAGTTATTTTCGGTTTATACACCGACGAAAGTTTAAAGTTAGCTATTAGGAAGTTAATTGAGCGACAGGATCTACAGCACGTAAAATTACGTCAAGCTGAAGAATCGGAAACATATACCCTTAATTTGAAGTAATGTAGCGTAAAAGCCCCCGCGGCGAAGCTTTGCCTGTCCTGCCCGCCCTTGTATATTTGAAATTATGTTATAAATAGACGCAACGTTTATTAACAAGAGTATAGCCAGGAGGCATGGTCGTTGGTCGCGACCAACGACCATGCGG
>Ga0307378_10013663_pt1 | contig 10265 bp, 9 predicted proteins | sample UN1MG_FD_202238 | JGI IMG/M metagenome (GOLD analysis project Ga0307378, IMG submission 202238) | Soil microbial communities from Risofladan, Vaasa, Finland - UN-1 | ecosystem: Environmental > Terrestrial > Soil > Coastal area > Acid sulfate soil | place: Finland: Risofladan, Vaasa | collected...
TCCGATCCAGTTGCCGATCGGTTCCGAGGGCGACTTCGAAGGCATCGTCGATCTCGTCGAGATGAACGCCAAGGTGTGGCGCGGCGAGACGAAACTCGGCGAGAAGTACGACGTCATCGACATCCCGCCCGATCTGACCGAGAAGGCCGCCGAGTACCGCACCAAGCTGCTCGAGGCCGTCGCCGAGACCGATGAGGCGCTGCTGGAGAAGTACTTCGGTGGCGAGGAACTCACCGTCGCCGAGGTCAAGGGCGCGCTGCGCAAGTTGACGATCAACTCCGAGGCCTACCTGGTGCTGTGCGGTTCGGCGTTCAAGAACAAGGGCGTGCAGCCCATGCTCGACGCCGTCATCGACTACCTACCTTCCCCGCTGGACGTGGCGGCGGCTGTCGGCCACGCGCCGGGCAAGGACGACGTCGAGGTCATCCGCAAGCCCTCGGTCGACGAACCGTTCTCCGGGCTGGCCTTCAAGGTCGCCACCCACCCGTTTTTCGGCAAGCTGACCTACGTCCGGGTTTACTCAGGCAAGGTCGACTCCGGCGCTCAGGTCGTCAACGCCACCAAGGGCAAGAAGGAGCGTCTTGGCAAGTTGTTCCAGATGCACTCCAATAAGGAGAACCCGGTGGAGACGGCCTCAGCGGGCCACATCTACGCGGTGATCGGACTCAAGGACACCACCACCGGTGACACCCTGTGCGATCCGAGCAGTCAGGTCGTGCTGGAGTCGATGACCTTCCCGGACCCGGTCATCCAGGTCGCGATCGAGCCCAAGACCAAGAGTGACCAGGAGAAACTGTCCCTGGCCATCCAGAAGCTGGCTGAGGAAGACCCGACCTTCAAGGTCAACCAGGACCACGAAACCGGCCAGACCATCATCGGCGGCATGGGCGAGTTGCACCTGGACATCCTGGTCGACCGGATGCGCCGCGAGTTCAAGGTCGAGGCCAACGTCGGCAAGCCGCAGGTGGCCTACAAAGAGACCATCAAGCGCGCGGTCGAGAAGTGCGAATTCACCCACAAAAAGCAGACCGGCGGATCGGGACAGTTCGCGAAGGTTCTCATCGCCCTCGAGCCGTTCTCCGGCGAGGATGGCGCGACCTACGAATTCGAGAACAAAGTCTCCGGCGGACGCATCCCGCGCGAGTACATTCCGTCGGTGGACGCCGGTGCCCAGGACGCCATGCAGTACGGCGTGCTGGCCGGCTACCCGTTGGTCAACGTCAAGGTGGTCCTGCTCGACGGGGCGTACCACGACGTCGACTCCTCGGAGATGGCCTTCAAGATCGCCGGATCGCAGGCGCTGAAAAAGGCTGCGGCACAGGCGCAGCCGGTCATTCTCGAACCGATCATGGCCGTCGAGGTCACCACCCCCGAGGATTACATGGGTGAGGTGATCGGCGACCTCAACTCCCGCCGTGGTCAAATTCAGGCCATGGAAGAGCGCAGCGGAGCGCGCGTCGTCAAGGCGCAGGTTCCGCTGTCGGAAATGTTCGGCTACGTCGGCGACCTCCGGTCGAAGACCCAGGGCCGGGCCAACTACTCCATGGTGTTTGACTCGTATGCCGAGGTTCCGGCTAACGTGTCGAAGGAGATCATCGCTAAGGCGACCGGCCAGTGACCCAGGTCAACGGCCGATCAGATTCGGGCCGGTAGCCCGAAAACCTTTGCGCGCAACACAACCGAATACAACAACACTGCTTTAACCAAAGCACCAACAAGTCCAGGAGGACACAGAAGTGGCGAAGGCGAAGTTCGAGCGGACGAAGCCGCACGTCAACATCGGGACCATCGGTCACGTTGACCACGGCAAAACCACGCTAACCGCGGCTATCACCAAGGTTCTGCACGACAAGTTCCCGGCGTTGAACGAGTCGCGTGCATTTGACCAGATCGACAATGCGCCCGAAGAGCGTCAGCGCGGCATCACCATCAACATCTCCCACGTGGAGTACCAGACGGAGAAGCGTCACTACGCGCACGTCGACGCCCCCGGTCACGCGGACTACATCAAGAACATGATCACCGGTGCGGCGCAGATGGACGGCGCGATCCTGGTGGTCGCGGCCACCGACGGCCCGATGCCGCAGACCCGCGAGCACGTGCTGCTGGCTCGCCAGGTCGGCGTGCCCTACATCCTGGTGGCGCTGAACAAGGCCGACATGGTCGACGACGAGGAACTCCTCGAGCTCGTCGAGTTGGAGGTCCGCGAGTTGCTGGCCGCCCAGGAGTTCGACGAGGACGCACCGGTGATCCGGGTGTCGGCGTTGAAGGCACTCGAGGGTGACCCGCAGTGGGTCAAGAGCGTCGAGGACCTCATGGACGCCGTCGACGAGTCGGTGCCGGACCCCATCCGCGAGACCGACAAGCCCTTCCTGATGCCCGTCGAGGACGTCTTCACCATCACCGGCCGCGGCACCGTGGTGACCGGCCGGGTGGAGCGCGGCGTGATCAACGTCAACGAGGACGTCGAGATCGTCGGCATCAAGCTGACCACCACCAAGACCACGGTCACCGGGGTGGAGATGTTCCGCAAGCTGCTCGACCAGGGTCAGGCCGGCGACAACGTCGGTTTGCTGGTCCGCGGCATCAAGCGCGAGGACGTCGAGCGCGGGCAGGTCGTCGTGAAGCCCGGCACCACCACCCCGCACACCGAGTTCGACGGCAGCGTCTACATCCTGAGCAAGGACGAGGGCGGACGGCACACGCCGTTCTTCAACAACTACCGCCCGCAGTTCTACTTCCGCACCACCGACGTGACCGGCGTGGTCACGCTGCCCGAGGGTACGGAAATGGTCATGCCCGGGGACAACACCGACATCTCGGTGAAGCTGATCCAACCGGTCGCCATGGATGAGGGCCTGCGGTTCGCGATCCGCGAAGGTGGCCGCACCGTCGGCGCCGGACGGGTCACCAAGATCACCAAGTGATCTGCACTGCCGCATGATCTGAGCTGCGACGAAGCGGCGCCCACCGATTTGGTGGGCGCCGCTTTCGTTTGCTGACGTGCTAGAATGGTTGAACTCCCAGTGCTGCGATTCCGCGGCCGATGAGGGAAATCCGTACGCCGACGAGGAGGGGTCACATGGGTATCGATGTGCCTGACCCTGACGTGCCTGACCCCGGCGCGACTGACCCCGGCGCGACTGACCCCGGCGCGACTGACCCTGACCAGCCGGTCGCACCCGAGGAGGATCAGGCGCAGGCGGCCCCCGTGCCGTGGTGGCGGCGTAAGGCCGTCCTCGTGGGCACCGCACTGGTAGCCGCAGTGGCGCTGGTCGGATCCCTGGTCCTGGCGTTTTCCGGCACTTCGCCGAAGCAGCAGGCCGCGATCAAGCCCCGTGGAGTGCACCCCACCGAGGCCCCTACCCCCAGCACGCCGACGCCGGAGACTCCGATTGATTCCGGGTTCCTCTCCGGTGACCTGCTGGGGGGCGATTCTGCCGCCAGCAGCAGCTTCGACACTGGCGCCGACCAGGGTTCCATGGCGGCCGGCCCGGCCCTCGGACTTCCGGCCGCCCCGGCCTTCTCGTTACCGCCGGCGGCGTCCCTGCCGCCGCCCTCCCTCCCGGCGGTGCCCCCCCTGGACTGGGCCGCGCTGATCAATCCCTACCTGGCCGCCCAAGCCAACGCCCAGGCCGCCAACGTGGCCAGCGCGATCACTGGCTCGGCACTGGGCGTGGTGAACTCCGCGGCGATCCTCGTGGGTGACCTCATCCTGTTCGCGGCCTACTCCAACAACGGCCCGCAGATTCTCTCCCAGTTGCAGACCGCGTTGCCGGCGGCGCCCGCTTTAGCCGCTGCCGCCCAAGCCGCGACCGCGAACCTGGCCCAGCTTCCGCCGCCGGACTACACCGGTCTAGCCGCGGCGTTCGCGGCGGCGGCCAACCTGCCGCCACTGGCCGTACCGCAGCTGCCGGCATTGCCGGCCCTGCCGCCCGGCCTGCCGTCGCTGCCCACCCCGGAACAGTTGCTGGCTCTCGGAACACTGCCCGCGATCGGGTTGCCGGCGCTGCCGCCGCCCCCGCCGATCGGATTTCCGGTGCTGCCGCCGCTGCCGGCGTTTGGGCCGCCGCAACTACCGCCGCCGCCGGATTTGTCGTTCCTTTTCTTCCTGCCGTCCTTCGGTCTGCCGTCGTTCGGGTTGCCCAGCATCACCAGGATGCTCGGCCTGCCCTTCTGATCCGGCGCCGGTGCGGTCGCCTCCCGAACTCTTGCTAGCCTGACCCGGGGCAACTCGAGAGGATCGCGCAATGGCGCACGAACAGGGCCTGGAAGGCCGCGTCGCATTCGTCACCGGAGCGGCCCGTGGCCAAGGCCGCGCCTACGCGGTGCGACTGGCCCAAGAGGGTGCCGACGTCATCATCAGCGATATCTGCGCGCCGGTCTCACAGACGATTCCCTACCCGGGGGCCACCCCGGATGATCTGGCCGAGACCGTGCGACTCATCGAGGCCGAGGGCCGGAAGGTGCTCGCGCGACAGGTCGACATCCGCGATGACGCGGCGGTGCGAACCCTGGTCGCCGACGGCGTCGAGCAGTTCGGGCGCCTCGATGTCCTGGTTGCCAATGCCGGCGTGCTGAGTTGGGGCCGGCTGTGGGAACTCACCGACGAACAATGGAACAGCGTCATCGACGTCAACCTCACCGGCACCTGGCGCACCCTCCGTGCGGTCATCCCGGCGATGATCGAGGCCGGCAACGGAGGATCGATCATCATCGTCAGTTCCTCGGGCGGGTTGAAGGCCACCCCGGGCAATGGTCACTACGCGGCGTCCAAGCACGGACTGACCGCGATGACCAACACCCTCGCGCTTGAGTTGGGGGAGTACAGCATCCGGGTGAACTCCATCCACCCGTACTCGATCGCCACGCCGATGATCGAAAATGACGCCATGATGGCGATCCTGTCCGCGCACCCGAGCTATCTCAACAGCTTCGCGGCGATGCCGTACCAGCCGCCGATGAAGGGCTCCCGCGCCAAGCGCAATGACTTCATGACGGCCGAAGAGGCCGCCGAGGTGGTGGTGTGGCTTGCAGGGGACAACTCGAGCGTGTTGTCGGGTTCGCAGATCGTGGTCGACCGCGGGGTCATGAAGTACTGAGCAGGAACCGCTGAGCCAGTTCAACCTGAGGCAGGCTCAGCCGGGCAGCACCAACACCGGAACCGGGCTGTACCGCATGATCTTGGCGCCCCGGGAGCCGAGGAACACCCGCGCGATGTCGCTGCGCGGGGAGGTTCCCAGGGCCAGGATCTCGCCGTCCTGCCACTCCGCGTCGTCGAGTGCCTGATCCCAGCCGTTGCCGCTGACCACGGCCAACTCGACGTCATCGCCCACCACGCCGTCGGTGCGCAACTCCGCCAGCATCGTGGTCGCCTGCTCCTCCCAGGCCGCCAGGATCGAGTCCTCGGCGTGCAGGCCGACCTCGGGCGGATACATGGTGCGACCACGGACGGCGAACGTGATGATCCGCAGCTCCACGCCGAGCAGTCCGGCCAGCGCGTAGGTCCGCTTGACGGCCTCCACCGATCCCGGTGTGCCGGGGTAGCCGCAAGTGATGCGGGTGAGCACCCCGCCCCGGGGTTCGCGGTACCCGCGGGGTGCGATCGCGACCGCGACGGGCGAGGAGTGCAGCAACCGATCGGCGGTGGCACCAACCACGACCTGACCCAGTTGGCCGTTCGCCGAGGAACCCAGCACCAGCACCTCGGCGTCGAGTTCGCCGACCACCTCGACGAGGCCGCCGGACACCGAACGATGAGCGTGGCTGTGATACCGCACCTCCAGACGGCCCCGGTGGGAATCCAGCGGCAGGGAATCCAGGTAGCGGCCGGCCTCCCTGGCCGAGTCGGCCGCCAGTTGGTCGGCCCACGCCGCGTACTCGGCGTCAACCCGTGCCGGTGACGGCGTGGTCCACGGCCGGGGCACCACGGTCGTCACGGTCAAACTGCTGCCCAGCGTCCGGGCGGCGCCGACTGCGAGGTTCAGTGGCGCGGTGCCGCTCTTTCCGGCGAGGTAGCCGACGACGACCGTCACTGCGTGTTGCCCGGTGGCACGACGGGCGCGGGGTTGAGGGCGCTGGGGTCCTCGGCGCTGGGGTCCTCGGCGCTGGGGTCCTCGGTGCTGGGGTTGAGGGCGCTGTGATGGCGTCCCCACAGGAAATAGAACGCCAGCACCACCGCGACCCACGCCCCGAATGCCAGCCAGGTGTACCAGTGCAGGCTCGCCAGGATGTAGCCACACGCCAGCACCGAGAGCACCGGGGTGACCGGATAGCCGGGCACCTTGAATCCACGGGGCAGGTCGGGTTCGCGGACCCGCAGGATGATCACGGCGATCGAAACGGTGATGAACGCCACCAGGGTGCCGATCGACACCATGTCGGCCAGCTTGTCCAGTGGCACCAGGCCGGCCAGCAACCCGACCACGATGGCGACCACGATGGTGTTGTTGATCGGCGTCATGGTGCGCGGGTTGACCTTGGCGAACATCGACGGCAGCAGCCCGTCGCGGCCGATGGCGAACAGGATTCGAGTTGATCCGTACAAGGTGACCAGGGTGACCGAGAAGATCGAGATGACAGCGCCCGCGGCCAACACCGTTCCCCAGTAGTTCGCCCCGGTGATGGTGTCGAGGATGGCGGCCAGGCCGGCCTTCTGTCCCTCGAACTCGGTCCAGTCCTGGGCGCCGATGGCGGCCAGGGTGACCACGACGTAGACCACGGTGACGGTCAGCAGTGCAGCAAGAATCGCCCGCGGCATCGTCCGCTGCGGATCTTTGACCTCATCGCCGGCGGTCGACACCGCGTCCAGGCCGATGTAGGAGAAGAAGATCGTGCCCGCGGCCGCGCTGATGCCGGCGGCACCGAACGGTGCGAAGTTCGCGAAACGGTCGGACTCGAACGCGGTGAATGCGATCACGGCGAACATCACCAGCACGCCGAGTTTGATGATCACCATCACCGCGTTCACCGCGGCCGACTCGCTGGCACCCCGGATCAGCAACATGGCGCACAGCATCACCAGGAAGGCGGCGGGAAGGTTGATGATCCCGGGCTCGGTGTCCCAGGGCGCTGCCGAGATTGCTTGTGGCAGAGCATGACCCAAAAAGTTTTCCAAAAGTTTGTTGACGTACTGACTCCAACCGACGGATACCGCCGCCGTGGAGACCACGTACTCAAGCAGCAGGCATGCCGCGACTCCCATCGCCACCATCTCCCCGAGGGTGGTGTAGGCGTAGGAGTACGTCGATCCAGACACCGGGACCGCCGAAGCCAGTTCGGCGTAACAGATCGCCGCCAGGCCGGCGGCGATGCCGGCGATGATGAACGACAGGACGACGCCCGGCCCGGCTTGGGGCACCGCTTCGGACAATACGAAGAAGATGCCGGTGCCGACGGTGGACCCGATGCCGAACATCGCGAGTTGGAAGGTGCCGATGGAGCGTTTCAGATGCTGCGACGCTCCGTGGGCGACGGGCGCGTTGATGAGAGGCCGCCGCCGAAGCATCTGCTCGATCAGCGTGATCGGTGGGGCCGCCATAGAAGCCTCCTGAGGGTACGAACGGCTGATTATGCCTGCCCTGGCCGCTTCGCGCCGGATACTCGTCGTGTACAAACAGCCGATGGGTACCAACGGCATCGTTATCGTCGGCGGCGGTCTCGCGGCGACCCGGGCTGCCGAGCAACTCCGCAAGTCGGGATACGAATCTCCGGTGGTCATCGTCAGCAACGAGGTGCACCTGCCCTACGACCGGCCACCGTTGTCCAAGGGCGTCCTGCAGGACGCCGGGCAGGGCATCGCAGACGTCGAACTTAAACCGGCGGAGTTCTACGTCGACAACGACATCACGCTGCGACTGGGCAGCCCGGTCCGATCGTTGGACGTCGGATCCCAGACGGTGACCCTGGGCGACGGGACCGTCCTGGGCTACGACGACCTCATCATCGCCACCGGCCTGGTGCCCAAGCGGATCCGGTCCTTCCCCGACGTGCCGGGAATCCGGGTGCTGCGGTCCTTCGACGACGCACAGGCCCTCCGCGCGCATGCCGCCACCGCGACGCGGGCGGTCATCGTCGGTGCCGGATTTATCGGCTGTGAGGTCGCCGCCAGCCTGCGTGCACTGGGCGTCGACGTGGTGCTCGTCGAACCGCAACCCGCGCCGTTGGCGGGTGTCCTCGGCGAGCAGGTGGGCCAGTTGGTGGCGCGATTGCACCGCGCCGAGGGCGTCGACGTGCGCACCGGAACCGGCGTGGCCGAGGTGCGCAGCGACGCCGGCGGTCACGTCACCGCCGTGGAACTCAGCGACGGCACCGAGATCGCCGCGGACCTGATCGTGGTGGGCATCGGAAGCCGACCGGCCACCGACTGGCTGGCTGACAGCGGGGTGGCGCTGGCCCCGACCGACAGCGGCGTGCTCTGCGACGAGGTCGGCCGGACCAGCGCCCCGCACGTGTGGGCACTGGGCGACGTCGCCTCCTGGCGGGACGCCGCCGGCCACCAGGAGCGGGTGGAGCACTGGAGCAATGTCGCCGAGCAGGCCCGGGTACTGGTGCCGGCGCTGCTTGGTGGGCAGGCCGCGCCGACGGTCGTGGTGCCCTACTTCTGGAGCGATCAGTACGACGTGAAGATCCAATGCCTCGGCGAACCTGAGGCCGACGACACCGTGCACCTGGTGGCGGATGACGGCCGAAAGTTTTTGGCCTACTACTCCCGCGACGGGGTCCTGGTCGGGGTGGTCGGCGGCGGGATGCCCGGCAAGGTGATGAAGGCGCGGTCCAAGATCGCCGGCGGCGCTGCCGTCAGCGACGTCCTGGCGTGAGCCGGGTGTCCAGATCCTCATCGCCGGCCATGGTGTCGAACGCGTCGCCCAGGGCCGCCCGCAACGACACCGACTCATTCGCCAGCCAAAACTCGTGCGCCGAGAGTGCGACCCCGAGCATCAACCAGGCCGCGGTCTGCGGTAGCAGGTCACTGGCCCGGGCATCGGTACGGCCGGCCACGAAGTCGGCCACCACCGCGCGCCATCCCGCGTACATGGTCATCGAGTAGGCCTGCAACTCCGCGCTCTGCAGGATCACCTGCATCCGCCGGCGGTGCAGTGCGGTCCCGGATTCGTCGAAGGTGTTGAAGTCCACCAGTGCGGCGCGCAGTGTCGGCCCGATCGGGGCGGCGGGGTCGGTGCGATCGAGCAACTCGGCGAAGTGCTTCAGGTAGGCGTCGAAGTCGCCCCACGGGATGGCGTTCTTGGAGGCGTAGTAGCGGAACAGGGTGCGGCGGGCGATCCCGGAGGCGATCGCCACGTCATCCACGCTGATCTCACTGAATCCGTAGGTTGCGAAAAGGTCCAGTGCGACTTCGGCGATGTGGTCCCGGGTCGTCGATCGGCGGCGGCCAACCCGGGCGGGGGTGGGGCTCATCGGCGAATCCTTTCCCTTTCGGCACCTGATGCCATATTCTTGCCGATGTGGCGCGCCCGCGTCGACAATTCGGCAAGTGAAAGGGTGCGCCGCATGGATAACGAGATCGCAACCGATACCGAGATGGTGACCGAGGCCCTCGTCGAAGAGGTGTCCATCGACGGGATGTGCGGGGTCTACTGACCGTGCCCGCCCACACCGTGGGCGCGGCCTTCGACCCCACCCGCAGTTGGCAGTTGCACCCGCAGGTGGCCCTGCGCCCAGAGTCCTTCGGGGCGTTGCTCTACCACTTCGGCACCCGCAAACTGTCGTTCCTCAAGAACCGCACCATCCTGGCGGTCATCGACTCCCTCGACGACCATCCCGACGTGGCGGCGGCCCTGATGGCCGCAGGTGTGGACCGCGACCAAGAGGCCCCCTACCTGCAGGCGCTGAGCGTGCTCGCCGCCTCGAACATGTTGATACGGAAGGATTTTCAGTGACGTCCGTCGCGCCAGTTCCCCGGCTCATCGAACAGTTCGAACGCGGCCTCGATGCGCCGATCTGCCTGACCTGGGAACTGACCTACGCCTGCAACCTGGCGTGCGTGCACTGCCTGTCCTCGTCGGGCAAGCGCGACCCGCGCGAGCTCTCCACCGAGCAGTGCAAGGCCATCATCGACGAACTTGAGCGCATGCAGGTGTTCTATGTCAACATCGGCGGCGGCGAGCCCACCGTGCGCCCGGACTTCTGGGAACTCCTCGACTACGCCACCGAACACCATGTGGGAGTGAAGTTCTCCACCAACGGCGTCCGGATCACTCCCGAAGTCGCCGCGCGACTGGCGGCCAGCGATTACGTGGACGTGC
>Ga0307378_10013664_pt1 | contig 10265 bp, 9 predicted proteins | sample UN1MG_FD_202238 | JGI IMG/M metagenome (GOLD analysis project Ga0307378, IMG submission 202238) | Soil microbial communities from Risofladan, Vaasa, Finland - UN-1 | ecosystem: Environmental > Terrestrial > Soil > Coastal area > Acid sulfate soil | place: Finland: Risofladan, Vaasa | collected...
TATCGCCAGCGTCCTTTCCGTGACTACCCGGTGGGACATGTGAGGGAAGAATATGCCCAGCTCAATGCTATAGACCTGGTTGTTGTCACCGAGCTGCCGCATCACGGCGTTACCGAAGGCTGCCCCTTGGCTGGCCCCTACCAGCACCACTCTGAGTTCAGGAAGGCTTCGTATAAGCAGCCGCAGTTCCTCCGCCATTATCTCCGCCTGTCGGGACTTACTCTTCAGAAAGAAGCGCGCTTCCTTTCCTATGTCCCGCATGTGGTACCAGAAGCTGTTGCCGCTGCGGAAGTGCTGGGTCAGCGCCCAGGTGAGCCCGAGCTCATCCATCGTCTCGGTAACTCCGGTGACGATGCTCCTCTCCCAGTCCAGGCACAACTCCAGCAGCGTATTCCCCCACCCTCCGGGGTTGTGAATCACGAGAACTTCCTTGCCAATAGCCCTGTTGTACGTCTCCGTGACCCTCCCGATGAAGTCTGCCCGCTTTCCGTCCTCACGACCAAGCAGTCGCTCCGCCAGACGCTCAATCTCTACCTGCAACTCTAACTTCATGCTGGTCATGTCCGGTTGCTCTTTCAGCGGTGATACTCCTCTTCTACGGCGCCCGGCTTTCCCCTTTGCTTGAGAAAGGTCCTGTCCCCTTCCTGCCAGACCCAGAGATGGTGTTCCGGTATTATCCAGCCGGCGATAGACTGCCGGGACGGGTAGACAATGAAGACGGTCTCAGCCACCCGGTTGAGTTCATCCAGTGCCTGCCTGCCTTTACTAACGGTCGGCAGGTGTTCCAGCAGGTGGCTGGCAAATGCAGCGCCAAAGGTATTATCTGAGAACGGGATATGGGTAACGCTGGCAACGACGGCACACGGGTGGCCGTCTATCGCCCGGCGGTCAATATCAAGGCAGACATCCCCTTCACCGTGCGCCGGCTTGTTAAACCAGTGACGCGCCTGTTTGCCACCCCACGGTCCACCGGCTACCAGGAGCGGTCTGGTTCTCTCCCGGGCCAGGCTGGTAGCTGTCCGGTATTTCCGGTTCTTGTCCTGTATCTCAAGCATCCAGACTACAAGCTGCCAGATACCCACGACAACCAGAAACCCCAATACCACGTAAAGGACAGTCAACGCCATATGTATAACCCCTCTGTCCTATACTCCCAGCCAGGAGAATAGAGACTTCAGTCCGTAGTAGCCGCAGAAGGCGATTATCAGACTCTTCAGACCGGTACCCAGAAAGGAGAAGAAGAAGAACTTGTGGGGGGGATATCGTAGTGCGGCTATGGCAATCGTCATCGGCAGGTGGAGTGGATTGACCAGTAATGACATGAGAAATACCGCCAGTGAACCATGCCGCTCAGCCCATGCTATCGCCCTGTCATAAAAGCTGCTGCTGAATTTGCTGGTGATTTTCTCGGAAATACCTCTACCTCCGTAACCGATAAGGAAAGTAATCAACTGTCCCAGGCTGGCTCCTAATCCGGATAGCAATCCGACCCACACCGGCGCTAAAATCCCATACTCGCTGGCTAATGTGCCCGGGAGAGTGAATACTACGAGCCAGTAGGGGACCGGGATAGCCGTTACACTAAAAGTACTACCGGCAATAAAAGCGACAATCAATGCACCCAGCAAGCCAAACCTGGCAACATAGGTGTTACCCATTAAATCATCTTTATAGCAAATAGCGGCAGCACAAAGGGCAATCGTGACAACGATGGCCAAACCACCGACCCACAGTTCCTTTTTCGACCACTTTCGCTTAGCCTGCTGCTCCATAATCGTGGTATTACTACGCTGTAGTAAGGCTCCTTCCAGTATTCATCCAATTATAGCAAGACTATCTCCGCTGGCACAAGACAAACGTGAGCAGAAGCATCACAACAGCCCCGGTACCGCTAAAGAGCGGCCTTTCTTATGAATGGGAAGGCATGCATCACGACGTAAACTGAAGAGCCCACGGCCTTTCAGGAGCAACCATCTAAGGGCATTCCTCACCGATATCGGCCAGGATGCCGAGAAACTGTCTCAGTATTCGGGCAGTGGCACCCCATATCACCTTGCCCTGGTAATGGTAGAAAAAGGTGGGTACCACCTCACCTTCGAGGATATCCGTATCCTCCCGGACATTGTCCTTGTCCAGGAGAGCTGCCAGGGGGACTTCGATTACCTCTTCGGTCTCCCACTGGTCCACCTTGATGTCATAGGGCCAGGGAATGATTCCCACAAAGGGAGAGATAACATAGCCGGAGCCGATTGTGCGGATGTCGTCCAGTTCCCCCAGCACCTCGACGTCGCTCTCGGCCACGCCGACCTCTTCCTCTGTCTCACGCAGGGCTGTCTTGCGAAATGCAATGTCCTCTTCCTCGTAAGCGCCGCCGGGAAAAGATATCTGGCCCTTGTGGTCCCGTACCCTCGTAGTCCTCTGGATGAACAGGAGATGGTACTCTCCATCCTTGAGATAGAGCGGCAGTAGTACCGCCGATGACACGCGCCGGGTATCGGTGATGTGGAGCTTCTTTCTCCGGGAAAGGGTCTGCTTCAGTCTCTCCTTCATGGTTCCTATGGTAGCACTGTCCCACAGCGGAAACAAACCCCCGCCGACACAGAGTGTCGCCGACACAGCGAAGCTTGACAAAAGGCGCTCCACCTACCTAAAGTGTTCAGTAACAAGATGGCTTGCGCATAGCTCAGCCAATAAGGAGCACAACCATGCAAGGCAGAAGGACAGAGGAGCTTCTCAGGTGGGACCGGGAGCACATCGTGCACGGCCGGTGGCCCATCGGTGGCAACATTGGCATAGTGACCGAAAAGAGCCACGGCATATTTTTCCAGGACACGGAAGGGAAGGAGTATATCGACGGGGCATCTCAGTTGCTCTGTGTCAATCTGGGCTACGGACAGCAAGAGATTATCGACGCCATCAGCGAGGAGCTGGCCAGGACGCAGTATGCCATGCTGTTCCACGGGTTCTCCAACGTGGCTATCGTCGAGTGTGGCCAGAAGCTGGGTGAGTTGGTGCCACCGGGACTGGACCATTTCAGCTTTACCACCGGCGGTTCCGAGAGTATCGATTCTGCAATAAGGCTGGCCCGCTTCTACTGGCACGCCAGAGGGAGCGACAAGCACAAGGTCATCAGCCTCTACGATTCGTATCATGGCATCACCAGCGCTGCATTGACCGCCACCGGCTCCGGCAAGGGTTCCTATGAGAGGGGTCTGGGTTCGTTGCCCGGCTTTATTCGCATACCCTCACACTACTGTTATCGCTGCACATTCAACCAGGAATACCCCCGCTGCGGTATCCAGTGCGCCCGGTTCCTGGCCGAAGTCATTGAGAAAGAAGGCCCTGACAATATAGCTGCTTTCATGGCCGAACCCGTCCTCGGTGTCGGCGGGATGCTTGCTCCTCCTCCCGAGTACTGGCCAATGGTAAGGGAGATTTGCACGAAGTACGATGTCCTCCTGATTGCCGATGAAGTCATGACCGGTTTCGGCAGGACTGGAAAGATGTTCGCCATGGAACACTGGGGCATCAGGCCGGACATAATCACCATGGCCAAGGGTATTACAAGTGCCTACCTGCCCTTTGGTGCCGTGGCCTTCAGCAATGACATCTGGGAGGCAGTAAAGGGCCGCAACTTCGTTGCCTACACCTATTCCGGGCACCCTGTGTGTGCTGTCGCAGCGACCAAAGCGATGGAGATATACGTACGGGACAGGATAGCTGAGAATGCTGCCAGCATGGGCAAGTATGCCCTGGAACGCCTGATTCGGGACTTCGGACCGCTGCCCTGCGTGGGAGGCGCCAACGGGCTGGGCCTGATGCTGGGCATCGAAATAGTGGCCGACAAGGCTACAAAGAGACCATTCGACCCGGGGCTGAACGTAATGCAGAAGATTCAGGACCGGGCACTGGAGCAGGGGCTTTTCGTCCGCGTGTCTGGAATCGGCGGTACCCCCAGCGACAGGGTCGTCTTCGCTCCACCCCTGACGGTTACGTCCCGGGAAGTGGACCGGGCATTGGATATCCTTCATCCGATTATTGACGGCCTTACGCCGGGCTAGACACTCCGGCAACAATAGAGTAACGGAGGCAACCCTTGACATACGAGACACTACTTCTTGAGAAGCAGAACGGCGTCGGCATAATCACGCTGAACCGTCCGGAACGGCTCAACGCCCTGAGCTTTACCCTCTTCGCCGAATTCGACCGGGCACTCACCCAGTTTGAAGAAGACGAGGAGGTGAAGGTAGTCGTTATAACCGGTACCGGGGAAAAGGCCTTCTCCGCCGGAGCGGACATCCACGAGATGGCAGAGATGCCTGCGGAACGGCTCCAGGAACGTGATGTACGCCGCACCGATTGGACATGGCACCTGGCGGCATACAAGAAGCCCACCATTGGGGCCATCAACGGGCTTGCCTACGGGGGCGGTGCCCTGATGTCCTCCATCTTCGATATCCGCATCGGTTGTGAACGCACCAGATTTCGCTTCCTGGCAGTCACGTACAGTCGGGTTAACTCCACCTGGAGCCTGCCGTTGATGATCGGCTGGCCGATGGCCAAGGAACTCCTCTTCACCGGCCGCGTGGTCGAGGCCGAAGAGGCTTACCGCATCGGGCTGCTCAACAGGCTGGTGCCCTCAGCAGAGCTGATGAAGACCGCCATCGAGATGGGCCAGCTCATCGCCGGTAATGATACCGCAGCCGTGCAGGCGATCAGGGAAATAATGGTGAAGGATATCGGTCTAAGCTGGCGCGAGATGCAGCGCAATGAGGCTGAAATAGTGGCCCGCTCCGTGGATTCACCCCCGGCCAGAGAGAGCTTCAGCAGCTTCCTTAAACGCACGTCTAAGTAGCTACAATGGGAACGGAGGACAGGGAAATAGCAGCTCCCAGGACGGCACTGGAAGGTATCCGCGTACTCGACCTCGGCCGCTACCAGGCGGGACCGAGGGCCGGACTCGTGCTTGCCCGTCTGGGCGCCGAGGTCATCAAGGTAGAAGCCCTGGACGGGGAAGAAAGCCGGGGTCTGCGCAGTACGGGCTCAGTTCGTGGACAGAACCCGTACTGGGTGCAGTATAACAGCGGCAAGAAGAGCCTGGCAATGGACCTGCGGAATGAGAAAGCAAAAGCCGTCCTGCGGGAACTGGTAAAGATATCTGACGTTCTCATCCAGAACTTCCGCCCCGGTACAATCAAGAAGATGGGATTCTCCTACGAAACACTCTGTTCCCTTAACCCGGGGATAGTCATGTTGAACGTCTCCGCCTACGGGCAGTACGGTCCTTTCCGGGACCGCATTGGATTCGACCCCATCGGCCAGGCAATCAGTGGTCTAATGCAGCTTACGGGTTACCCGGAAACCCCACCAACTATTACCACCATGCCTATTATTGACCGTATCACGGCGTTGCATGGCACTATTGGCGTGCTTGCGGCACTTCGCGAGCGGGAACTCTCCGGAAAGGGGCAGGAGATAGACGTCTGCCTGGCTGATACCGGCTTCAGCCTTACCGAGATACCGATAGCCACCTACCTGGGGAATGGCAGCGTTCCTGAGCGCCAGGGGAGCCGAAATGCCGGTGCCCTGTGTAATGTCTACCGGACCACTGACGGCTGGGCACTCCTGGTGGCCCCCAACCAGAATATCTGGCCCAGGCTCTGTGAGATTCTGGATAAGCCGGAGTGGGTGGACGACCCCCGTTTCGCCAGCCGCGCGGAACGGGCAAAGAATGCCGTCGTGGTGGAGGATGAGCTGGCCCGGTGGTTCGCCACCTTGACTACAACGGAAGCGGTAGACACCATGTCTGAGGCCAGTATCCCCTGTGCCCCGGTGAACGATATACCGCAGGCGGCAGAGAGTGCCCAACTCTGGGAGCGGGAGTTGCTCGTGGAGGTCCCCGATGCAGTCGCCGGTACGGCACATGCCAGCGGGAAGCTCATCAAGCTCAGCCGCAGCGAGACAATAGTGGGCACGACACCCACCGTGGGGCAGCACACCGAAGAAATCCTGCGTGACCTGCTCAACTACACGCCGCAGCAGATACAGCAGTTACGTGATGAGCAGGTGGTAAGATGACGGCTCAGATACAAAAACTTGACATTTTCACGTTTACCCTTTTATAATCAGATATTACTTGGTTCCTGTTTCTCTATTCCCACGAACTCACCATACACACGGTCACTCCATAACCTGATAGTTTGATTCCCCTTATGTCGAAGTACATCTTTGTAACCGGTGGCGTAGTTAGTTCCGTTGGCAAGGGAATAACTGTCGCTTCGATTGGTACACTCCTGAAGAGCCGTCAGATTACCGTGTCTATCCAGAAGCTGGACCCGTATCTCAATGTTGACCCGGGAACGATGTCACCCTATCAGCATGGTGAGGTCTTCGTTACCCAGGATGGCGCCGAGACCGACCTTGACCTCGGTAACTACGAACGTTTCGTTGACACTAACCTTACCGCGGACTCTAACGTCACCTCGGGCCAGATTTACAGTGAAGTAATCGCCAAGGAGAGGCGTGGTGACTTCCTTGGGGGCACAATACAGGTGATACCTCACGTTACCGGCGCTATCAAGGACCAGTTCCGGCGACTGGCGGAGCAGTCCCGGGCTGACGTAGTCATCATTGAAGTAGGCGGTACTGTAGGTGATATTGAGGGGCAGCCCTTCCTGGAGGCCTTGCGGCAGATGAGAAACGATGTCGGGCGTGACAATGTACTCTATGTCCACGTTACCCTGTTGCCATACCTGAAATCTACCCAGGAACTGAAGACGAAGCCTACCCAGCACAGCGTCAATGAACTGCGCCGCATCGGTATCCAGCCGGACATCATAGTATGCCGCAGTGACCTTCCCATATCCGAGGGAATCAGGGACAAGATATCACTGTTCTGTGACGTCGAGAGGGAAGCGGTAATACCCCTGCCAACCGTCCCTACTATCTACGAGGTACCGCTGCTCCTCGAGGAGGAAGGTCTGGGCCAACTGGTTATTAGCAAGCTCGGGCTTGACGCCAGGAAAGCCGAACTGAGCGAGTGGGAGGAGATGGTCAAGCGCCTCAAGGAACCGCATGAACCGGTCAACATAGTCTTGGTAGGGAAATATGTGGAGTTGAAGGACGCCTACTTCTCGGTGCGTGAGGCACTACATCATGCCGCCCTTTACCACGATAGAGACCTTAATCTCTCCTGGGTACAGTCGGAAAACCTGGAAGAAGGTGATGTCCAGGCGGCACTACGCTCGGCTCAGGGAATTATCGTCCCCGGTGGTTTTGGTATCAGAGGGATAGAAGGCATGGTCAAGGCGGCCGGCTATGCACGGACGAATAACATCCCGTACCTCGGGCTGTGCCTCGGTCTACACGTGATGGTCATTGAGTTCGCCCGCTATGCCCTGGAGTCGGACAGACCGAACTCAAGTGAGTTTGATGAAACTACGCCGTATCCGGTCATTGACCTGATGCCGGAACAACAGGATATGCAGGACAAGGGCGGTACCATGCGCCTGGGCAACTACCCGTGCCGCTTGCTTGACCACAGTCGCGCTGCCGCCGCTTACGACGAGAGCCTGATTCAGGAACGCCACCGGCATCGCTACGAGTTCAATAATGATTTCCGCACCCAACTGGAAGAGAAAGGTATGATTCTGAGCGGGCTATCGCCCGATAACAAACTTGTGGAGATATGCGAACTGGCTGACCACCCGTGGATGCTTGGCTGCCAGTTCCACCCGGAGTTCGGCTCTCGTCCGAACCGTCCTCACCCACTGTTCCGTGATTTCATCGGTGCTGCTAAAGGCGTACTCCGGGAAGGGGACCAGCCATTGCTGCCTCTTTCCTAGTTACCTACAAGAAAATATTCCCGGTAAGCCTTCGAGCCTTCGCTTCGCCCGACCAGAAGTTGCCTGAAGAAGCACGTATCGTTGCCGGGACTGACAGAAACAGACATTATAATCGCTGAGGTGGAAACTTAGATGCTTATCTTCCTGGACACAGCCAATATCGATGAAATAAGGGAAGCAGCCAGTCTGGGCGTAATCAGTGGTGTGACCACTAATCCCAGTCTGGTATCGAAGGAAGCCACCGCGGACTATGAAACAGTGGTGAAGACCATCTGCTCCATCGTCAGCGGGTCAGTTTCCGCCGAAGTGCTTGTCGAAGATGCGGAATCCATGGTCGAAGAGGCCCGGGTCAAAGCCTCCTGGGCACCAAACGTGACCGTCAAGATTCCCATCACTGCCGACGGGCTGAAGGCAACGTCCACGCTTAGCAAGGAGAACATCAAGATAAACATGACCCTGTGCTTCTCGGTGAACCAGGCACTGCTCGCAGCCCGTGCCGGGGCTGCTTATGTCAGCCCGTTCGTCGGTCGACTTGATGACATCGGGCACGACGGCATGGAGTTGGTAGCCGATATTGTTGAGATGTACGGGTACTACGAATTGCCCACCAAGGTTATTGCCGCCAGTATTCGTCACCCGCTGCACTGCGTGACGGCGGCCAGGGCAGGGGCAGACATCGCCACGGTGCCCTACAAGGTGCTGATGCAGATGATAAAGCACCCGCTTACCGATACAGGAATCGCCCGTTTCCTCGAAGACTGGCGACGCGTTTCACAGCAATGATACGGAATCGGCGGTCCGGTTTCAAAAACCCGGCCAGAAAGGCCGGACCAGACGGAACCACTTCCCCCAGGCAGGAGGATAGTAGCCGCTACAAACACAAGGGAGTCAACTAACATGGATATCAGTCAACTGGAAAACAAGAGCAAAGATGAACTAATGGAGATGGCCAAGGAACTGGAAGTCCCTAACCTCTCCAAACTCAGCAAGCAAGACCTCACCATGCGCTTGCTCCAGGCGGATGCCGCACAGCAGGGCAACGTCTTCTGCAGCGGTATACTGGAAATCATGAGTGAGGGCTACGGTTTCCTGCGGCAAGCCTCTCTCCTGCCCAGCTCCTCCGATATCTACGTGTCCCAGTCACAAATCCGCAGATTCGGACTGCGTATCGGAGACATGGTTGCCGGGCAGGGCAGACCGGCCCGGGCTGGCGAGAAATACTTCAGCCTGCTCCGAATCGAGGCGGTCAATGATATTAACCCGGAACTTGCCAAGAACCGGCCGCATTTCGGATCGCTGACACCCACGTTTCCTGACAGGCTGGTCGATCTCGAATTGCCGAACGACAGCCTGTCAACCCGATTACTCAACCTGATAGCCCCCATCGGTCGGGGCCAACGTGGCCTGATAGTGTCACCGCCCAAGGCTGGTAAAACGCTGCTGCTCAAAGCGATAGCCACCGCTGTCACGACAAACTACAAGGACATTCACCTGATGGTGTGCCTCATCGGCGAGCGTCCGGAGGAAGTGACCGATATGAGGCGTTCCGTCAGGGGGGAGGTAATCGCCGCCACGTTCGATGAGCAGGTGGAGAACCACACCCGTGTCGCCGAGTTGGCCCAGGAGAGAGCCAAGCGGCTCGTGGAGAGCGGTCGTGACGTTATGATACTCCTTGATGGTATCACCCGCCTTACCCGGTCCTACAACCTGGCAATGCCCTCCAGCGGCCGGACCCTTTCCGGTGGAATCGACCCCGGGGCCCTGTATCCGGGCAAGCACTTCTTTGGCGCGGCGCGTAACACTGAGGAGGGTGGCAGCCTGACAATTATAGCTACCTGCCTGGTGGATACCGGCAGCCGCATGGATGACCTCATCTACGAAGAGTTCAAGGGTACGGGTAACATGGAAGTCCACCTCGACCGTCGCCTGGCCCAGCGCAGGATATACCCGTCAATTGATATCGAGCTTAGCGGTACCCGTCGCGAGGAACTACTTCTTGACGAAGACACCCTGAAACAGGTCTGGCTGCTCCGACGTATGGTGGGCCTGATTTCTTCTGACTCTACCCACTTCGTAGACGCCACCGAGCGTGTCCTCGAACGCCTGCGCAAGACCAAGACCAACGCCGAGTTCCTGGCCGGTCTGAGCAGGGACGCCGGGTAGCCGTCGCTCAAGAACGCGACGGCCGCCGTGACCGGTCTGCCGGTGATTCCCGTTCCCCGGAATACGAGCCTGGTCGGTAGGAAGGTGAGCATGGCTGGCCAGCAGACCCCGGGTGAGAAGACCTTGACCAGCAACCTTATAGGCGAGCAACTGAAGCAGCTACCGGCCAGCCCCGGCGTGTATCTGCTGAGGAACGCCGCAGGCGACATTCTCTACGTTGGCAAAGCGGCTGACCTCAACCAGCGCGTCAAGTCCTAC
>Ga0307378_10013669_pt1 | contig 10262 bp, 13 predicted proteins | sample UN1MG_FD_202238 | JGI IMG/M metagenome (GOLD analysis project Ga0307378, IMG submission 202238) | Soil microbial communities from Risofladan, Vaasa, Finland - UN-1 | ecosystem: Environmental > Terrestrial > Soil > Coastal area > Acid sulfate soil | place: Finland: Risofladan, Vaasa | collected...
AAGTCGGAGTATACGATATCCGGCGGCATCGAGGACGGGGCGCGCGTCTACTGGCGGGTGAAATCGCTCGACGACGGGGGCGGGGAGTATTGGGCCGAGGAGCTGGACTGGTACTTCGACATTGACCTGGGCGGCGGGGTGGACCTCGCCGACTTCGGCGCGGGCGCGACCGACGAGGGCGTTCTCGTAAACTGGCGCCTCTCGGGCGAGGAACCGGCAGGTCTGCGCGTCCTGCGGGGCGCCGGCGAGCCGGAGATGATTTCCGGCAATCTGCCCGGCGATTCATCCAGATACCTCGACCGGGGCGTGGAACCCGGCGGGAGTTACGCCTACTGGCTGGAGGTCATTGACGCGGAAGGCGTGGTCAGCCGCTTCGGCCCCACGGAGGCGGTCTCGGTTCCCGGGGAGACGTTTACTCTCGTCCTCTACGCCGCCTATCCGAGCCCGTCGCGGGATGCCGTCAACTTCGTCTACTCCCTGCCCGACGACGGCCACGCAGTGCTGTCGGTTTACGATTTATCGGGTCGGAGGATTGCGACGCCGGTTGACTCGGAGCTGACCGCCGGGCGTCACGAAGTTTCCTGGTCCTGCGCGGAAATTCCCTCCGGCGTCTACCTCTACCGCCTGGAAACGAGCGCGGGGTCGCTGACGCAGCGGCTGGTCGTCAGCCGGTAGCGGCCTCCCGTCTCGAATCCCACCCGCGCCCTCCGGTACGAGGAGAGCGTAAAAAGACCTTAAATCGAAGACGGGGTTGTTCCCCGCTTTTTTTCTGGGAAGCACAGACCCTTATTTTCCAACGGTTCACCGAATATCTTCTTTTCGGCGTTTTTAAAGGTGACCAGGCGGGTTGACACGGTTACGATTTGGGGTTACATTGACGGCGGATGACATAAGTGATTTGGGGGTGGCGGGATGAAAGCGCTTCACTTTGGCTCGATTCTACTCTTCCTGGTGTCGGCTGCTCCGGCCGGTCTGTGGCATATCGAAGAGGTGGATTACAGCGGCGCGTTAGGTTTCGGAACGTCCCTCGAGCTGGACGCGGACGACCAGCCGCTTATCGCGTACTACATGGATAATCAATTGATGCTCGCCCGGTGGGAGGCGGGGGGATGGAACATCGAGGCGGTTGTAGCAGGTGATTTTGGTGGTGAATCCATTTCCCTGACCCTGGACAGCCTGGACCTACCCCACATAGCTTATGTCGCGAATTGGCCGGCGGTGGACCTTAAATACGCCCACTGGACCGGAACCGAATGGCTGACTGAGACGGTTGACGGTGACGGATCCAGCGGCCCTTACTGTTCCATTGCAGTGGATTCGTCCGATAATCCACACATAGCCTATATGGATGTACAAGCCAACGGTCTGAAATACGCCCGTTGGGACGGCGACGAGTGGCTGCTCGAGATCATAGACACCGATGGCGCTTGTACGGACGTCTCGCTCGCGCTGGATTCGAACGACCGCCCCAACATATCATATACGAACAGGGACGCCGCTGAACTTAAATATGCGCGTTGGGACGGCTCCCAATGGTTGATCGAGACCGTGGACGGCGACGGTCCTTTCCGTACGTTTACTTCGATAGCCCTGGATTCGTCCGAACATCCCCATATCGCCTACGCTTACAACAGCAAAGGCGTCATCTACCAGAAATACGCCTACTGGGACGGGTCGGAGTGGCAGATAGAGAGAGCTGATGGGGGGATTTCGAGTTTGGTTGGTGGTTATTGTTCAATCGCTCTTGATTCCACCGACCAACCCTACATCTCCTATTACAGACAACTTGATACCGTACTCAAATGCGCCCACAATGACGGCTCAGACTGGATTCCCGAGGTTGTGGACCCGGATTCTGGTTCCGGCAGGTATACCTCCATCGAGATTGATTCCCTCGACCAGCCCCATATCAGCTACGAAGGCTCACCTCCCGATTCCAAAGGTCTCCGGTACGCCTGGTACGAGGTCTCCTTTCATCTTTTAAGCCCCGGGAATGGCGATACAGTATACGCATTTCCCATTACGTTTGACTGGGAAGACCACGATCTTGACGGTCTCGAGAGCTACACCCTCTGGTGGGGGACCGATCCGGACTTCATCACCTATAACGAAGTTACGGATATTGACGAGTCGGAGTATACGTTAGTTGGCGGCATCGAGGACGGGGACCGCATCTACTGGCGTGTGAAATCGCTGGACGACGGGGACGGCGAGTACTGGGCCGAGGAGATGAATTGGTACTTCGACGTGGAATTGATCCAATTTCATCTCCTGGATCCAACGAAGGGCGAGGTCGTTGATACTCTTTCGCCACTCCTGGATTGGGAGGATTCCCCCGACTCCGACCACGAATCCTACACCCTCTGGTGGGGAACCGACCCGGACTTCGTTACCTACAATGAGGTTACCGGTATAAACGAATCTAAGTATACGATTCCGAGCGGAATCGGTGATGGGGACCGCGTCTACTGGCGGGTGAAATCACTGGACGACGAGGGCGGCGACTACTGGGCCGAGGAGCTGGACTGGTACTTCGATGTTGACCTGCCCGGCGGGATTGATCTTGCCGATTTCGGCGCGGGCGCGACCGACGAGGGCGTTCTCGTAAACTGGCGCTTCTCTGGCGAAGAGCCCACCGGGGTGCGCGTCCTGCGGGGCGTGGGCGAGCCGGAAGTTATATCAGGAAATTTAACCGGCGATTCATCCAGATACCTCGACCGGGATGTAGAACCCGGCGAGAGTTACGCCTACTGGCTGGAGGTCGTCGAGGCCGACGGGACTGTCGAGCGCTTCGGGCCGACAGAGGCTGTCTCGGTCCCCGAGATAACGTTTGAGCTCGTCCTCTACGCCGCCTACCCGAGCCCGTCGCGGGACACCGTCAACTTCGCCTACTCCCTGCCCGCCGACGGCCGCGTCGTGCTATCGGTTTACGATTTATCGGGTCGGAGGATTGCGACGCTGGTCAACGACGAGCTGACCGCCGGTCGTCACGAGGCGTCCTGGAACTGCGCGGAAATCACCTCCGGCGTGTACCTCTACCGCCTGGAAACGAACGCGGGGTCGCTGACGAAGCGGCTGGTAGTCAGCCGGTAGCGGCTCTCCTCACCCCCGTTTGCGATGACGTAGGGGCCGACCTTTAGGTCGGCCCTTTTTATTAAGACAGCCCTCACCCCCATCCCCGTGCCTCGCAGGCCTCCCACGGGGAGAGGGGGGCCGCGTATATGCCTCTACCCTCACCCTAACCCGTAGGCGAGCCTCTCCCTTAAAGGGAGAGGGGACCGCTACACCCCTCACCCTAGCCCGTCGGCGAGCCGCTCCCTAAAAGGGGGAGGGGACATGCGGCAGCCCTCACCCCTGCCCGTGAGGCTGAGCCTCCTCCCACAGGAAGAGGGTGGGACACCTGCCCCGCGCCTCGCTAGTGGCGATACGTGGGGTGGGGATTCCTAACCCACCACTGTAATTCTCCAATCGCCGACCGGCGGGACCTCGCCGACGCCGGCGATTTTTGCTATAATCTTTTCGTCACGTGTAAGCGAGGTTCCCCATGCCCACCCCGGACCAGATACGCGACGTCATGCTCTTCGCCGGTCTAGACGATTCCGAGCTCGAGGAGGTCGCCTCCCGCATGAAGGAGGAGACCTTCGCCAAGGACGACTTCATCTTCTACGAGGGCGACACCGGGGACAAGTTCTACATCGTGGATTCCGGCATGGTCTCCATCACCCTCGCCATCGAGGGGGTGGGGACCGAGGAGCTTCTGTACCTGGAGCGCCCGGCTTTCTTCGGCGAGATGGCGCTCATAGATGCCGCGCCCCGCTCGGCCTCCGCCGTCTGCCGCAAGGACACCAAGCTCCTCTCCCTGGGCAAGGCGGATTTCGAGAAGCTCATCGTCGAGGACATCGAAATCGGCAATAAAATCATGATCGCCTTCATCCGCACCTTCTGCACCCGCATCCGCAAGTCCAACGAGAAGCTGCGTAACTACTACAAGATTCACAAGGCCTTCGAGGGCTCGTCGTAACCCCGGTCCGGTCCGATTCCCCACGTCCATCCACAGGCGGGTATCTGCACCCGAAGGGAAATCTCGGGCCCGGCCCAGACCGACGTAGAAAACGCGCCCACATCCCCCCAGAGGCGGGAATCCCCGCCTTTTAAAAAAATTTCCATGACCGACCCCGCCCCATTCCCAGGCTCGATTACCGGTGACGAGCTCGCCCGTCTCCTCTCGGGCAGCCCGCCCCTGGTGGAGGGGATGCCCGACCCCCGGACCCAGGTGACCCCGAACGGAGTGGACCTCACCGCGGCCGAGGTGGCCTGGTTTTGCGACGACACTCCCGGCCGCCTGGATTTCGATAACTCCGACCGCCGGCTGCCGGAGACGGAGGTCATCCCCTGGCGGGATGGGCGGCTCATCCTGCCGCCCGGGGTCTACCTCGTCCGTTACTCCGAGAAGGTCAACCTGCCGCGGGACGTTCTGGCGCTGGGGAAGCCGCGCTCGAGCCTGTTGCGCTGCGGGGCGCACCTGGGCAGCGCGGTGTGGGACGCGGGTTACTCGGGGCGCGGACAGGGGCTCCTCGCCGTTTTCAACCCCGCCGGTCTGGAACTCGCCGAGCGGGCCCGGGTTTTACAACTTCTGTTTTTCCGCCTGAATGGGGAGACCGCAGGCTATCGGGGCGGCTACCAGGGCGAGGGCGGGTAGAAGATGGGCGACGAACCGAAGAACGCTGGACGCCTGGGGCCGGTGGCCCGGGGGTTTCTCATCGCCGCCGGCTCGCTCTGTCTGGGTCTTGGCGTTCTGGGCATCTTCCTCCCGGTCCTCCCCACCACGCCGTTCCTTTTACTGACCGCCGTCTGCTACGCCCACGGCTCCAAGAGGCTCCACGACTGGCTCATGGGCACCCGCCTCGGGGCCTACATCAGCGCCTGGCGCGAGAAGAAAGCCATCCCCCTCCGCTTGAAAATTTGGACCCTAACCCTGATGGCGACGTTCATAACCGTCTCCGCCGTCTTCTTCGTCGAGGCGCTCTGGCTGCGCATTCTTTTGGGCGTCGTCCTGGTCGCCGTCGGCATCCACATCCTTTCCATCCCCACGGCCCGTTAACCCCCGCCTCCCGTTGTCAGACCCTGCCGTGGCGTGATATGCTAGGGTCCGCAAATTCCCCCCGCGCATTCAAGGAGTGACCATGGCCATCGAAGTCCTGCAATCCCTCGACAACACGGGCGACGTCCTCGTCGAGCGCGTCCCGCGCGACGGCTCCGGCGACATCGCCTACGGCGCCCAGGTCGTCGTCCACGAGAGCCAGGAGGCCATCTTCTTCCGCGACGGCCAGGCGCTGGACCGCTTCGCCCCCGGACGCCACACCGTCACCTCGGCCAACATCCCGCTCCTGCGGGCGTTGATCAAGCTCCCCTTCGGCGGCCAGACCCCCTTCAAGGTCGAGGTCTACTTCGTCAACCGGAAGGTGTTCACCGACCTCAAGTGGGGGACGCCGCAGCCGGTGGCCTTCCGCGACGCCGAGTTCGGCATCGTCCGCCTCCGCGCTCACGGCATCTACTCCCTGCGCATCACCGACTCCGGCCTATTCGTCAACAAGTACGTGGGCACCGGCAATTTAAAAATGGTCGGCGAGCTCGAGGACTTCCTCCGCGGGATAATCGTCAGCCAGACCTTCGACTTCCTGGGCGAGCAGGTCAAGAGCCTCCTCGATCTCCCCCCGCTCTACGACGAGTTCGCCATTGCGCTCAAGGCCAAGCTCACCGAGGAGGTCGCCACCTACGGGATCGAGCTGGTGGACTTCACCGTGGGGGCGATAACCGCCCCGCCCGAGGTCGAGAAGGCCATGGACGAGCGCGCCAAGATGGGCGCCATCGGCGACATGGACCGCTACACCCGCTACAAGACCGCCGAGGCCATCGGCGACGCGGCCAAGCAGCCCGGCGGCGGGGGGATGGCCGGCATGGGCGCCGGACTCGGCGCGGGCATGGCAATCGGGGGACAGATGGCCGACGCCATGAAGGACAAGGGTGGGTCCAAGGCCGCCCCGGAGAAGGTAATCGTCTGCGGCAAGTGCGGCTTCGAGAACGCGGCGGGGAACAAGTTCTGCGGCAAGTGCGGCGCGCTGCTGCACCCCGTCTGCCCCCACTGCGGCGCCGAGCTCGTCCCCGGCGACAAGTTCTGCGGCAAATGCGGCAAGGAGATTGAACCTTCCTGACGTCGCGGGGTATCCTCAAACGCCGGGCCGGAGGTGGGACCGAATGGCCGAGGCGAAGATAGAGCTAAAGAGAGGCGTGAACTTCACCGCGGCGCACCTGCGGGGATGGGAGAGCCTGGAGGAGTTCAGCTTTCAGCTTCCGGGGATGAAGGACCGCTATCCGGGGAAGCTGTTCATGAAAGAGCCGCTGGGGCTTACGGGGGTGGAGATGTCGCTCAACCGCCTCCCGCCGGGCGGCGAGATTCCCTTCCTCCACCGTCACCGGAACAACGAGGAGCTGTACATCTTCATCAAGGGGCGGGGGCGATTCCAGGTGGACGGCGAGGTCCTGGAGGTCGGCGAGGGGTCGGTGATACGGGTCGCCCAGGACGGCGTCCGCGCCTGGCGCAACGACTCAGACGAGGACCTGTACTTCATCGTCATTCAGGCCAGGGCCGGCAGCATGCCCGACGCGTGCATCTCCGATGGCGTCGGCGTCAAGGGAAAGGCTGAGTGGGATTAGCCCCTTGCTCGGCCACCATCTCCAACCCGCCTGCCCGACCGCGGCGCCTTTCTCACCCCCGGCGACAAATTCCGCGGCAAGTGCGGCAAGGAGCTGAAAGAGTAAAAAGAAGCTCACAAAGAACAGCGAGATAGACGGTTCATGTTTCCGCGAAACATTTTCGAGGTATGGTGTTGGCATGTGCAAGAAGGCAGATGATATAGTCGTTTATGCCTGTGATGTAGGCTCAACAAGAGGAGAAAACTTCGGATGGGCCAAATGCGAGAATGGAGAGATAAAATTAGGTACAAACAAAATAGATGAATTGGTAAATGAACTTTCCAAGTCACTTTATAAGAAACCCGTGGCACTAGGTTTCGAATGTCCCTGTTTCCTGCCTATCCCTGGAAAATCCGCCCAATTGAGTAAGGGGCGAGTTAATGAACACGACAGGTCATGCTTCGCTCCCGCAGGCGGCTATGTAGCTACACTCGGTATACACCAAATGGCATTTATATTCGATAATATAAAACAAAATGTTTTAAAAGTATCAGTTAATTATAGTGAATGGGATAAAGAACCTAAGTCACTTTTTATTTGGGAGGCATTTGTATCTGGAGCTGCTCACAGCGATGACAACAACCATATGCAAGACGCAGCCACAGCGGTTGATGAGTTTATAAAGAGGTATAACAATGGTTCACTGGGAAATAGCGATGTAACAATCCCAGTTGGCTCAGAGTGCATTTCACTAGCTGGTCTGGCTTGTAGATGGTCCAATCTGCCATACACTAATGACGTGTTACGCGAAGAACTGATGGTTATTAAACCTACCGAGCAATATAAGAACGAAATTGAAAATAGCTAACTAACCTGCTAAGTTTCCCAGCGAAGGAATACGCACCACCGGAGCCACCATGTGCCTCTCCGTGCCGATGAGAATCATAGAGGTCGAGGGGGATAAGGCCGTCGTCGAGCTGGGCGGCGCCACCCAGGAAATCTCCGTCGTCCTCGTGGACCCACCGCCCGTCCCCGGCCAGTACGCCATCGTCCACGCCGGTTTCGCCCTCAACGTGATAGACGAGGACGAGGCGCGGGAGAACCTGGCCCTTTTGGAAGAGCTGGCCGAGCACCACCAGCGCGAGCTCGACGCCCGGGGGGAGGGGTAGTTGCGCCACCTGGATGAGTACCGGCGGAAGGGGCTGGTGCGGGGTTTGGCGGCGGCGATTACGGTCGAGGCCGACCCCGAAAAAATCTACACCCTGATGGAGGTCTGCGGGACGCACACCATGAGCGTGGCCCGCACCGGCCTGCGGAAGCTCCTGCCGAAGAATATCAAGCTCCTCTCCGGACCGGGCTGCCCGGTGTGCGTGACCGGCGTGGGCTTCGTGGACGCCGCGGTCGCCTACGCCCGGCGGCCGGAAACCATCGTCTGCACCTTCGGCGATATGGTGAAGGTGCCGGGGTCTTCGGGCTCCCTGGCGACGGAGCGTGCCCGGGGCGCCGACGTCCGCGTCCTCTACTCCCCCGCCGAGGCACTTGCAATCGCGGGGGAAAACCCGGATAAGCTCGTCCTCTTCCTCGGTGTGGGCTTCGAGACGACCACGCCCACCGTGGCCGCCCTGGTGGACGCGGCGGTCAAGGGGAGCGTTAAAAATTTCGCCCTCCTCTCGGCGCACAAGACCATGCCGCAGGCGCTGCGGGCGCTCTGCACCGGCGGGGTGAAGCTGGACGGATTTCTGCTGCCCGGCCACGTGAGCGTCGTCACCGGCCTGGGCATCTACCGCTTCGTCCCGGAGGAGTTCGGCCTGGCGTGCGCGGTGACCGGCTTCGAGGCGGCGGACATTTTGAGCGGAATCCTGGCCCTGGTGCGACAGGTGAACGCCGGCGAACCGAAGGTGGAGAACGCCTACCCCCGGGCGGTGACCGAGGGGGGCAACCCCAAGGCCCGGGCGCTGGTGGCGAAATATTTCCAGGCGTGCGACGCCGACTGGCGCGGCCTGGGCGTCATCCCCGGCTCCGGCCTCGAGCTGCGGGAGGAATATGTGAATTACGACGCGCTCAAGGCGTATCCCGTGGAGGTCGGGGAGCCGATGGAACCGGCGGGCTGCCGCTGCGGCGACGTCCTGCGCGGGCTGATCCACCCCACCGAATGCCCGCTATTCGAGAATCCCTGCAACCCCGGGGAGCCGATGGGCGCCTGCATGGTCTCCAGCGAGGGCGCCTGCGCCGCGGCCTACCGATACGGAGCGCGGACATGAACGTCGCGGAGCTCGCCGAGGCGCTGTGGGTCATCGGCCTCTCCCTGGCGGCCAACGGCCTGTTGTGGTATTTCATCGGCGGCTGGAACGTGAAGAACGAAAAAGGTAAGACCATCGGCCCGCCGGGGTCTAATTTCAAGAAAATCGAGGTCGAGGGGGCCGACGCGGTGAAGCTCGGTCAGCGGCGGCGGAAGTGGAGCCAGGTGATGTTCATGGCCGGTATCGCGGCGCTGGTGTCCTGGGCCATAACGTGGATGGGTGGTTAGCGCCGCCCTTGACGGAAACCCCGAGACGTACTATATTGGTCCATGGAGAAATACATCCAGGGATGTTTTTTATATGACCAGAGCCCGGTGGATTGGTCTGTTCGCGGTCCTGTTGGCCCTCGCGGGCTGCACGGAACCGGCGGAGCTGGATACAAGCGCGCCCGAGCTTCTCTACGAGGGACCGGTCGGCTGGTCGCCCGAATTATCCCCGGACGGCACGTATCTGGCTATCCCTGAAGGCGTCAGTTACGGTGACGATGAAGCCGTGGACATGCTGCTCCTGGACATGGAATCCGGCGAGATAACGAACTTGACGCAGTACAACCCCCTGGATGGAATAACCCAAGACGCTCGTTATCCCTGTTGGTCGCCCGATGGGGAATACGTCTACTTCATCCAGGTCGAGGGATGGGATCCCATCTATAGCGTCTGTCGCATCCCCTCCGCCGGCGGCGATATAGAGACCATCCTCACCCTGCCCGAAGCACGCCTCCTCGGCGTCAACGGCGCCGGCACCGAACTGGCCTTCTACTACCGGGACGATAACTATTCGTACCACATTGGCAGGTACGACCTCACTTCCGGTGGGCTGACCGACGTCCCCGGCGGGGACGACCTGGGGTGAAGAGCCTGAGGTACACGCCCGACGGGGAGTCCCTCATGGCGACAATCGAGCGGAGCCCGGACATCCCCTACCGCTCGGACGTGGTCCTCTTTCCCCTTGTAGACGGCGAACCGGTGGAGCTGGACTTAGATTTCGACTGGTCGCCCAGCCGTCTCTCCTTCTCGCCGGAGGGCGACCGTTGCCTTTTCCAGTGTTTCCAGTACCACTGTATCGTCCCGATTACCGGAGGCGAAGGCGCGTACTATCTCCCCGACGTGTGGGGGGAAATCACACGGGGGGCTTGGTTCTCATACGGTTACATCTACTTCGTCCTCGACGGGTACGAGGTCTGGCGGTACAAGCCTGAATAGCGGCGGTGGTGCGGTGCATAAAAAGAGCGGGCCGCGGCCCGCCTCTTTTTTACGACATCCCGAGGAT
>Ga0307378_10013671_pt1 | contig 10260 bp, 3 predicted proteins | sample UN1MG_FD_202238 | JGI IMG/M metagenome (GOLD analysis project Ga0307378, IMG submission 202238) | Soil microbial communities from Risofladan, Vaasa, Finland - UN-1 | ecosystem: Environmental > Terrestrial > Soil > Coastal area > Acid sulfate soil | place: Finland: Risofladan, Vaasa | collected...
GTCCGCCGGATCGTCGGATGCCACGCTGCGGACGCCCTGTGTGGCGATCCAAGCGTGCTCGGCCTGGCACCAGAACAGGCTGCCGGGCGCCGCGGCATCGCGAATGGCCGACCAGCCGCCGATCGCCACCTCCGCCTGCCATTCGTTCCACCGGACCGCGAGCCGGTCGCGGAGGATCTGCCTCGCCTCGCCCATCGTCTGCGGGTGGAATGCGGTTACGGCCGGCGCGTCGTTCGCGGCCAGCCACTCGCGGAACGCCGACAGCGTGTTCCAGTTCAGCGGCACCCAGTAGTTCACCCAGAAATCAGCCACCTCGTAGCGGGCCGGGCCGATGTGCTGGCGGCGGAGGCCGTCGGCCAGGTAATGCATCACCGGCTGGCCGTTGGGGAGCACGCTCATCTGGTCGGGCGCGTTGAACGCGGGCCGGTAGAACGGCCCCCATCCGAAGCCCTGCGTGAGTCCGTTGTAGCCGTTCACGCCGCCGCCGTGGCCCTGGGTGCCGGTGCCGGTGGCGATCCACCACTCGAGCAGTTCGGGGAACGGCCCGGGCACGTGCGGGTCGCGATGAATCTTGTACTGCTCCGACGGGATGATGTTGTCGGGCTGCTGAAGGTACGAGAACGGGATGTAGCAATTGAAGCTGATGCCGCCGTCGCGGGGGGCGCTGTCGATGTTGAAGCAGCGCTTCCACGGCTTCACCGCGTACAGCGCGCGGCTGGCGGCGGGGCGGCCATCGACGCTGACGCGCAGCAGGTACGGCTCGAAACCGCCGGTGAGCGGGTGCTCGAACTCCTGCGACAAGCGTTGCCCCGGCGCGAAGGCCAGGTTGAACTGGAGCCGCATCTCGACTTCCCGCCGGCCCTGCGCCGTCAGCTCGATCGCCATCTTCGCGACGCGCGGCTCGGCCGTCGTGTTGGTGAAGGCGAGCCGGAAGTGTGCGGTCTCGCCGTCGAGGTAGACCATCGAGCCTGGGTCTTCATAGAGCAGCGGCCACCAGAGATGCCGGCCGCGGAAATCGGGGTTGTAGGGCAGCCGCTCGGGAATGGCTCCGGCGGCGACGCGTGCCGCCAGGGAATCCGTTTCGATGGTCGCTCGGATGGCAGGCGGAAGCTCGAAGACCTTCTCGATGTAGGCGAGGCCGGCGGCGCCGTCGGCAGTGCGGAGGCTGGCCCGAATGGCAAACTCGTCCTTCATAGCCTCGCCGGCGAAGCCCGACGTCGGCACAAACACCTTCACGGCATTCCGGCCTTGGGCAAGTTTCAGTGGCGTCTGCGTTGACGCAATGATCGAGCACTGCCAGTTGAGCACGCGGCTGGCGAGGATGGCATCGCCGGCTTCGCCGGGATTCTCGATGGTCAGCTCAACCTCGCGCGAGGCGGGCAGGGGACGCACGTCGACCAGCCTCGGGCCGCCGGCGGCGAGCTTGCGGGCAAGGATGGCCGACAGCAGCGGGGCAGCGTTCTCGCACAGCAGCGAGTCCCCGCGCGGGATGCCGTCGCCCGACTGGTAGTCCCACGGCCCGGCCGTCTCCCACGGGACCTGCCACCGGTGCACGATCGCGGCGTTGAGCTGGGCGGCGATGTCGGAGGTGAACGCGAACACGCCGTCATGTTCCACCAGTGCCGGTCGGCCGTCGTTCCATCGCAGCAGCACACGGGCGCCGGGCATTGCGGCTCGGACGGCGCCGGGCTTGAACAGCCGGTTGGGCACGAGTGGCCGCAGCTCGGGATCCTCTGCGACCAGGGCTTGCAGGTCGCCGGTGAATTCCAGCCGCGGCAGGCCGCACGGGACCAGCGTTTCGGGCGACACCGGGTAGTCGAGGTTACGCAGGCGGGTGAGATCGGGGCGGAATCGCACCGTGTTGTCGCCAGCCTTCAGCACGCCATCGAGCAGGAACGCCGTGGTGTTGCCGCCGCTCACGCCGTCCCACGCGCCCTGCGCGATCCGGTCGATGGGCTTGCCGTTGACCGTGACCGTACGGATGAGGCCGGGCTCGTCCAGCAGCAGCAGCGGCGTCCGGCCGGCCTGCTCCTCGGTGAGGCTGAGGGTGAGCAGCCAATCACGGTCGCCCTCGGCCCGAGTACGGAACAGCACGGGGGCGTCGGCGGGCAGTTTGGAGCACGCCCCGCGCGTCACGTCGGTCGGCCCGGCAAAGCCCCACGTCGAGCCCCATGACTGCCGCGGGGCGGCGGACGGCGGGCGCACCTCGGCCGTGACCGCCAGCAGCCCGTGGTTGTCGTACAGCTCGCGGCTGCCCTGCCAGTAGGACCCGCCGCCCGCGTCGTAGACGCGGATGGCCAGCACGTGCTCGCCGGGCTTGACGCCGTCCAGCCGCAGCGACCAGCCGTCCAGTTTCTGCTCCTCACCGTCGATCCATGCCCGCAGTTGCGATCGGAACAGGCTTTGACGGACCCGGAAGGTCCACGCGAAATGCGGCGGCACGGCCGGCGGCAGGTTGATGTGCGCACGATACCACAGGGCGCCGGTAAACGGCACCTGCTTGCCGCCGATTTTCTGCGCGGCGTCGCCCCCCGGGCGCGTTTCCCACGCGGCGTCGTCGAAGTCGCGGGCGCACCATTTCTCCAGCATGTCGTGCTGGAATGTGACGGAGTTCGTAGCCCTGAACTTCCACTGCGCGGGCGGCAGCAGGGGGACGTCCTTCACCTCGGTTGCACTGGACTGCGGTGCGGCCTTCGCCGCGGCCTTGGACGGCGGTGCGGCGGCGCCGAACGTTATCGGCGGCATTGCGGGCGCGGCGGCAGGCTCCGGCGCCAGCGGTGATCGTGCCTTGAGCGCACCGTCGAGCGCCTTCGGATCGCACACCACTAGCGGCTTGCCGGCGGCGGCGAGGCGGGCGAGGTCGGCGTCGCGCTCGGGCTCCGCCTTCAGCACGATGGCGGCCTGCGCCGAGGCGGGATCGGTCGCATGGCTCAAGCCGGATTCCGCCAATGGATACGACACCGTCTGCACGAACTTCCACGGTCCGGCGGCGTCGCCCTTGGGATTGTCCACCGCGTCGCCCACCACCCACACGGCCGGTTGCGGCGCGGCGATCTTGCCCGCCCCGGCCGCCCACGCCACGATCTGCCGCCACAGCAGTGCGAAGCCCTGCCACTGCGTGAACGGTGCGGGCACGTCGGACTTGTTGGGATCACCGCCGAGCCCCACACCCCACACCAGCACGCGGCCGCGGCCGAACGTGCCCGCGACGGCCACCGGCGTGCGCTCGGCGTCGTCAGCAACGAGAATCTCGGCCCAGTTCGCGTTTGCCGACGGCTTGAGCAGATCCTCGCGCGGCCCGAGCATCTGCAGGGCGCCGCGGAAGAAATCACTGTCCGGGGCCGGTGTGCGCCACACGACGCTCACCGGCGGGGCATCGGCCCAATCCAGCCCCGCAACCGCGGGATGCTCGCCCGTCGGCTGCAGTTTCACGCTCCGGCAGGCAGCAGCCGTGCCCCATCCCGGGCCGGGCCGGTAAAACGTGGTGGGCAGGGCGAGGCTGATCGGCGTGTTCTGCCACAGATGCTGGTCGGCCGTGACGACGAGTATCAGGCCGCCGCCCTGGCGCACGAACTCGATCAGCGCCTGCTGGAACGCCGGCTCGAGCACGCCCTGCTGCGCGCTGCGCGTGGTCATCGCCACGGCATCAAACGACCCGAGCATCTGCGCGGCCATGAGCTGCGGCGGCTGCGCCGGCGATTCGATCGCGTAGCCGCCCGACCCCATTGCGGCCAGCCACACCGAGAACTGGGCATTCCACGTGCCGCGTTCCCAGCCCATCAGCGGCACCAGCACGCGCTTCGCGGGCGGAAGCGCACCCGCATGCGCCACCGGCTGGACCGGCCCTGCAAGGCTGACCAGCACGATGACCAACAAGGCAAACTGGCTCACGCGGCATGCCTGCATCATTTTCCCATCCTCCCCACCGCCTCGGCGATGATCCTGGCGCCCAGCGGCTCCGGCAGCGTTTCCATCAGCACAAACGAGCCGGCCGCGGCGAGGTGAAAATCACCGGCACGCTGCGCCTGGACCGCACCGAGTTTCACCGTCTCAAACTTCATCTCGTGCGGTTTCTCGGACAGAACGCGAGCCAGCGCGTCGACCGCGCCGGCCGCATCCGCGGGCGATGCCAACTCCGCGATGAACAGCTCATTGGCGGTCGACAGGCGGTGCGGTGCGGCGTCGAAGCCGGCGACCCCGGCATCCGTGATGTATTTCACCCGCCACGCTCGGACCGCTGCCTTGCCGCTCGCCTGCAGGAATGCGGCGTACTCGGTGGCATCGGGCAGTATCCAGCCCAGCATGCCGCCGCGCGGCGCACACTCGGGCAGCGCGGGCGTGTAGCGGCCGCGTGCAAGCAGGAAGGCGTCGCCCTTGTCGGGCAGCGGCTCGTCGGCGGCGGGGATCACGCCGCCCAGCAGGCCCGACTGCACGAACGCGCGGGCCGCGCGGGCAACACCGGCCGAATCGACCCCCGTGACGTTGATGCGGATGCGATACGGCGGCTTCTCGGGCGTGTCGAGGGCGTGCGGCACGAGGCTGAGGTCATTGCGGCCGCCCTCGACGTAGGCAGTCGATTTCTCGAACGTGCCGAAGCCATGCACGAAGAACCCGCGTGTGGGCATGCCGGCGTAGAAGGCGGGGCGCGGCGCGTCGGTAGGCACGGCCGCCTCGCGAGTCCACGCCGGGCGGTCGATGGCCGCATGCCCCCATTGCTGGTGCAGCAGCTCATTCGAGCCGTAGGTGCCCACGAGCACCAGGTGGCGGAATGCGGCGAGGTTGAGGTCGGCGAGAGCGGCGTAGTCGTCGATGAGGTTGCCTGCAGGCGCTCCGTGCGCTCGAAATGCGGCCGCGATTTCCTCGGCGGCGGCGCGCTCTGCGGCCGGGGCAGCGTGACCGGCGACTACCACGAACTCCGGCGCCAGCGCGGCCAGACCTTCCGGCAGTTGCCCGGCAGAGGCCGCAGCAGCCAGTCCAAACGCGAAGGCGCCCGAGAGGACAATCGCCATCTTTCCGCAGCAACTGATCATGGTGTCGATTCTCCGCAAGGCCGCGGATCATGCGAAGCGAACGGCGGGAGACGAATAGTATAAGTCTCCGGCGCCCACAGTGCAAGTGTTTTCACAACCACCCAAACCGGAGGGTAGGCTGATTAAGCCTATTACGGATGAAGATCAGATCGAGAGTGTTCACCTTGCAGTCGCGGTTGGCATCGCCAAGGACGGTCATGTCGCTGATGCGGGCAACGATGCCACGGCGAGCGGCCTCGACCGCAATGTCGGCGCTGGTCAGGCTGGAGCAGGGGACGCCAAGCTCCCTTGGCAACTGGCAAGCGAGAGCCTTGATCTCAACGACAACCCGAGGGGGAAAAAGAGCGCGGTCACCCTCGGCGTGGCCGGCTCTCGAGGCCAGCCAGGCGTTCGCGAAAGAGCCGCTTGCGCCACTTCGAGACGATCTGCCGTGGCAGGTCGAGGCGTTCTCCGATCTCCTTGTCCTGCAACCCCTGCGCGGCGTACAGGATGGCTTTTGCCCGCGCGGCATCGCAATACGGTGACGTATTGAACAAAACCGATTCGACAGCATCTTGACAAATGTGAGCCGCCCGCTATAATGAGGAGCAACTTATGTACCATAGACTACGATAGGTGTGGTTCCTGAGGGCAAAGAAGTGCGTCCCATCATCAAAGTCGTACAGCGGCTGGCCCCCAAGCAAAGCGAAATAGTTGACTATCTGCTGCGCCGCATCATCTCCGGCGAGTTGCCGCCCGGATCAAGAATTCCGTCGCTGAACGAGATGACCATTCAGTTCAGGACCACGGCGAACACGGCGCAACTCGCGGTCAATCGCCTTCGACAGGAAGGCTACGTGACCACGGTTCAAGGCAAGGGGAAATACGTTGCGGACAACCCGCCGCATCTGACGAACTTCGGGCTCGTCTTCGAGCCGGAACCTCAGAGCTCGCGCTATCTCGAGGCTTGGCAGAAGGAAGCCGAACGCGCAAACGCGCACCCCGCCGGCAGTCCGAGGCGCCGCGTGGTCACGTATTGCATGTCCGACAGAGCGTCCGCGATCAAGGCGCACGAGGAGTTGGTGGCAGCCTTGAGGGCGTGCCGGCTGGCGGGGCTGATCTTCCCGTTCCATCCATTAGCTTTTGCCGGTACCCCGGTGCTGGACGAGCCCGATGTGCCGAGGGTGACGGTGGCCGACGTAGCCTTGCCTGACGTTCACTGCATCAGGCTTGAGCCTGTGCGCGGCAAGATGCTGGACTACCTGGCCAGACACGGGCGACGCCGCATCGCATCCTTGTTCATCAGCGTCCCCTGGGATACATCCGGCGACATCAGCAAGCTCATTGAGGAAGCGTCGGCACGCGGCATGGTCATCAAACGCCATTGGGTCCAGGGTGTAAGCCATTACCCGCCGTGCTGGGCGGCCAACTGCGCCGAACTGCTGATGCGCTGCGATCCGTCAGATCGGCCCGACGCCCTCATGATAATGGATGAGAATCTCGTTCCCGCTGCCACCGCCGGCCTTCTGGCAGCGGGGGTGCGCGTGCCTGAGGACGTGCTGGTGGTTGCACGTACCAGTTTCCCCTATCCCACGCCGTCGGCCGTGCCGGCCAAACGGATCGGCTACAATATCCGCTAGATGCTCGGCACGTGCTTGAACATCATCGACCGATGCCGCCGCGGCGGGAACGTGCCCCAGGTGACAGTGGCGAAGGCGTATTGGGATGATGAGCTTCAAGCGAGTTTTGGTGAAGCAAACGGCGAAAGCGACACCGCAAGATGACCAGAAGACAGAGGCTGCTGAACCAGATTCGTGGCGAAGAGATCGACCGCGTCCCGATGGTCGGCGGCTGGAATCTTGGCGTACGGAACCTCGCCGACCTGGCCGGCATCACGATCGAGGAGTACCTGCACGACCCGCTGCGGGGCGTGGTGCGGGCGAACCAGTGCCTCGGCGTGGACGCCATGGTGGAACCGATCGTGCCGAAGGACATTCACGCCATCCGTGAAGGCTCGGTTCAGGAGCAGCAGTTCTCCCACGTCGAGCCGGAGGCGCTCGTGGCTCGAGCCGAAGCGATACCGGATACGGAGGAGAAGGTCCTGGCGGCCGTCGCGTTGTATCCCGATGCGGTTGAGCGGATCTACTGGGAAAGCTCAGTTCTCTCGCGGGAGCGCAACAAGATCGTGATCCGACTGATGCGGGAGTATGGCCTGCCGCCGATGCTGCTGTGCGGCGAAGACATCTGCGTCAATCGCGGCCCGATGGTCTCGCCCGATTTCTTGCGGCAGCGCTACTGGCCGCACGACCGTTACGCGCTGGAGCCGTTCCTCGACGCGGGCATTCGGCTGATCCATCACTGCGACGGCAACGTGATGCCGCTGGTAGACGACATGATCGAAACTGGTTTCTCGGGATTCCAGGGCTTCCAATACGAATGCGGGGTCGATCCGCGCGAACTGCGGCAACGACGCAGCCGACTTGGTGAGGAGCCGCTGTTGTTGGGCGGGCTTTCGGTTACCCGCACGCTGCCCTTGGGCGGACCAGCCGATGTGATCGAAGAGGTCGAGTACTGCCTGGACTGCACCGATGCTGGCCGAGGCTTCTTCCTCTTCACGAGCAATGTGACCGGTGTGGAGGTTCCGCCGGAGAACGTCCGCACAGCGTATTGGCACCTGGCGGCATACGATCCGCGCAGGCCGCGTGGTAAGCGCGGCCGACAGGTGTGGCCGTGGAGAAAGAAGCATCCTGAATGACAATCGCGCTGCTTCAAGCTCGAAAGCTTGTGGCCAGTCTGAAGCTTGGCTGAAACGCAACTGAAGGAAAGGTGACCTATGACGCTCAGGCAATATGCAGGTGTACTCGTGGTGGCGATGGTGAGCTGCTTCGCGGCAGCGGCCGATCCCAATCTTCCGGAGCTTCTTGCCGCGGCCAAACCCGGCCAGACGGTGGAGCTTCCGGCGGGAGAATTCCGTGGCGGCGCCACGCTGCCGCCCGGCGTGAGCCTCAAGGGCGCGGGTTACGCCAAGACCGTCATCAACGCCGTCGGGACCGAGCACGGTATCTCGATCACCGACGGTAGCGGGGCGACAATCAGCGGTCTCACCGTGCGCGGCGCGGCCGTGGCCAACGTGCTCGTGCAGGGCGCGAAGAAGGTGACGTTGCAGCGCCTGCGCGCCACGGCTGGCTTGATCGGCGTGAGTGTCCAAGGCGGGCATGCCGTGCGCGTCGAGAACGTGCTCAGCGACGCCAACCGCTACGGCATCATCGTAGCCGGCGGCGAGGACAACACGGTGGTCAACTGCACGGCCGTGGGCAACGCGACAATGGGCTTGAGTTTCCCGTCGGGCAAGGGCACGGTGGCGTTCAACAACCTGGTGACCGATGGCACGGTCGCCGTGAACGTGGGGCAGGATTCGAGCGACATCGTGCTCGATTACAACTTGTACCTGGGAGTGAGCGTCGGCAAGTGCGGCCGAAGGGCCGAGCCGCGAGAGACCCTGAATGATTGGCGGTACTCCAGCGGTCTGGACGAACATTCGGTGAGTCTGCCGGTGAAGTTTGCGGACGCCGCGAGTGCGCGATTCGCAGTGACGAACGTCTTGGAATGGGCGCTGGATCGAACCGTGACGGCCGGCTGGGGGACGGCCAAGCTGGCGGGCCGCAAAGCGCCGCGGCAGGACATAGACGGCGTGAAGCGGCCGGCGGATTCCTATCCGCACGCGCCCGGATTGGGCGCGTTCGAGACTTCCGCCACGCCCCCGCGGCCGGCCGACGGCACCTTCACCGTACCATCCGGCAAGGGATTGGTCAGCGCGGGCGCGTTTGACAAGAACGGGCGGCTGGTGTCGTATCTGTTCCAAACGCTGCCGCTGCCCGAAGGCAAGCACCCGTTCTGGCTGCCGCCGCGTTCGTACATCGGGAAACCGATTGACCCCGGCGACTACGAGGTGCGCGTGGTGAAAGGCGATCTCGAATGGCAGTACCTGGGCTGGTTCGGCAACACCGGGCGCAAGGATTCCATGGGCTACGGCGCGCCGTGCACACACGACGGCTTGGCGTTCGACAACGATGGCCATTTCTTTGTGGGCGGTGCGGCCTCGGACACGTTCAGGAATCTGCGTGCGGCGGACGCGGCCACGGGCCAGTGGTTGTGGACCCTGTTTGGGGGCGGGAGCATGCCCGGCGCGACCTTGGCCATAGCAGCCGACGGGCTTCTGTACATCATGCGTAACATGGGCGGCCAGGGAATGTGCATCACTCGCATCCAGCCTGCCACCGGAAAAGTGGTGATGGATGGAACGGCCAGCGGCCACATCGTTCTCAAGGAGGGCGCGACGTTCAACGGATTTGCGGCGCTGGGCGAACGCCTCTGCTACACGGATCTCAAGGGCGACGCCGTGCGGTTCGGAACGATCAAGTCGCCGGAGCCAACGACGTCCGTGACGGTGAAGGCACCGAAGTACCCGGCGGCGGACGCGAAGGCCGGCGTGGTGTGGGTGATCAGCGGCGGCGAGAAGCTCGTGGCGGTGTCGCCCGAGGGCAAGATCGTGGCGGAGGTGCAGCCGGTGCCGGCGCCGGTGGCGTTGGCGGCGCGCGACGGCCTGCTGGCCGTGGCTTCGACCAAGACCGGCAAGGTGCACCTGTTCGACGCGTCGAACCCGGCCGAATTGAGGCCCTTGCGCACGATTGGCCGCGGCGATGGCCCGGATGGCCGCGTCCTGTCTGACCGATTCTTCTTCCAGGACAACCCGACCTTGGCCACGGATCTGGCGATCGGCCCGCGCCAGGAAATCGCGGTCGCCGACTTCTGGCGGATTCAGGTTTTCGAGCGCGACGGGAAAGTGCGCTGGTCTTCGTGGGGCATGTGGGGCGGCGGCAATGTCACGTCGAAGGCAGCGATGGGGCGCGTCTACGACGATTACGGGTTCTCATACCTGCTCGACGGCGAGAAGGGCACGTGGCAGCCGGAATCGTACAACCGGGCGTTGGTGGGTGGCGTGATGGGTGATTGCGTGATCGGCGGCCAGGCGTTTGTCCTCCTCTGGGGCCCCGGCTGGAAGGAGACGCTTGTGCGCTGGGCGCCGGACAAGGCCGAGCAGGTGCTGTCGGTGGAAGCGACCGGCCAGGTCGGAAAGCTTCAACAGCGTCGGGACACCAACGGCGATGGCCGGATCGACGACCGCGACACGGCAGAACCCGTGCTCGACGCGGAGGGCAAGCCGCTGCCGAACATGCAGGCGTTTCATCAC
>Ga0307378_10013673_pt1 | contig 10259 bp, 10 predicted proteins | sample UN1MG_FD_202238 | JGI IMG/M metagenome (GOLD analysis project Ga0307378, IMG submission 202238) | Soil microbial communities from Risofladan, Vaasa, Finland - UN-1 | ecosystem: Environmental > Terrestrial > Soil > Coastal area > Acid sulfate soil | place: Finland: Risofladan, Vaasa | collected...
CGCACCAAAAAAACAGCTGTCTGATATGAAAATTCAGCAATATCATTTTAAATATGGTGAGTTGGTTTCACAAACGGCGGGATGCTGGATTGTCCGAAATATTGTTTTTAAAAAAAATAAGTTGACAAGCAGATAGTTTTGATATAATATAGTAGTAGCATGAGCTACAAATATGAAGAAAATGAAGAGTTCTAAAAACGCAATCAACCCCCTGATGGAGTTGGGCTTGACCGGCTTGGAGTCCCAGATCTACGCGTTCCTGGTCGAGAATTCCCCGGCCACGGGCTACCGCATCGCCAATGGGATCAACAAGCCGACGGCCAACACCTACAAGGCCCTGCACGAACTTTTGGCCAAGGGCATCGTCATCGGCGAGGACAGCACACCCCGGGCGTTCCGCGCCGTGCCGATCGCCGCACTGCTGGAACGACTGGAAAAACGCTTCCAGAAGATGAAAGCGCTGGCCGCGGTCGAGCTCGCTCAACTGAAGCCGGCCGTCGAGGACGAAAAAATATACCGCCTGCAGACCGCCGAGCATGTTTATGAGCGCTTCCGCGAGATGCTGATGCGCGCCGAGAAAATCGTGCTCCTGGATCTCTTTCCTGCCGCACTGGCCGAGCTCAAAGATGAGGTCGAGGCAACGGCTGAGCGGGGGGTGCATGTCGTCCTGAAGCTGTACCGGCCGGCGGACCTGCGCGGCTGCATCATGGTCGTGGAGCCGTCGGGCCCGGAAGTGATTGCACGCTGGCCTGGGGTGGCGGCCAACGCCATTGTCGACGGCCGCGAGCACCTGATCGCCTTCCTCTCCCCTGACCAACACCGCGTGCACGATGCGATATGGAGTCGCAACACCGTGATCTCGGCGAATTTCCATGGCGCCCTTTTTGCGGGAATCCTGCTGCTGGCCTGCACGGAAGGCCGGGCGGGATCTGCGGCGGGGCAGCCGAAAAAATACCGGCAACTGCTTGCACTAAAGGGACAGGGGGTCCCCGGGTTTACGGTCCTGCGCAAGCGCTATCAGGAAAACAGGGGGAGTGGAGATCGAAATAAATGACGGTAACACCGAAAAAGATATTGAATAACGTACGCTTCGTAAAAAAGAATCAACCGGATTTTAAATGAGGAGAATAAACATGAAAAAAAAGAAATTCCGGGTCATGGCGTTCATCCCAATTACTTTGTCCTGCCTGCTGTTGGCCAGCGGCCTGGCTGCCCAGGAAAAGAGCCAGGAATTGGACAGGCTCTTCAGCTACTATCACGAAAACGGCATGTTCAACGGAGCCGTCCTGGCCGCTGAAAATGGCAAGGTGATCTATTCCAAGACGTTTGGATTTTCCGATTTCGAGAATAAAAAATCGCTGGATGCATCCTCCGTCTTCAATATCGCCTCGACAACCAAGCCATTTACCGCCCTGGGCATCATGATGCTGCAGGAGCGCGGCAAACTATCGTATGCTGACAAATTGAGCGACTATTTTCCGGAATTCCCGGCCTACGCCAAAGGCATCACCATCCGGCATCTGCTGACGCATACGTCGGGAATGATCGACTTTCTAAACGATCTGCATCTGCATTTTCAACACCCGGTGCTGACCACCCGTATGGCTTTCGATGCTCTGGTCCGCCAGCCGGCGCTGAAATTCAAAAGCGGCGAGAAGTTCGCTTACAGCAACAGCGGCTATCTTCTCCTGGCCATGATCATCGAAAAGGTCAGCGGCAAGACCTACCGGGAATTCATGGCCGAGAACATCTTCCAGCCGCTGGGCATGACCCACACCTGCGCCTATGATGAGACCACGGCCACGCCTGCCAGCCGGGTTAATGCCTATCGAAACATCTGGCAGAAGAGCGAAGTGGACCTCGAGATCCAATCGATCGGCGACGGCAATATCTTTAGCACTACAGGCGATCTCTTTCTGTTCGATCAGGCTCTGTACGGCGAGACCCTGGTGCGCCAGAGCACGCTGCGGGAAGCGTACGATACGACGCGTCTAACCGCGTATAATAAACGGGGCGATACATACGGTTTCGGCTGGCACATCCAAGGCGGTGAAAAAGGCCAGGTCGTTTATCATCATGGGGGAGCGGGGGGATTCCGCTGCCAGTATTGGAGAAATCTGAGCAAGAAAGACACCCTGATTATTCTCGGCAACAACACCTGGCTGTCAGCTTGTCCCGAGATCATGTCCGGAGCGCAGAACATCATGCTGGCAAGGCCCTTTGCGTTCGCCAAAGTATCCATCACCGAGAAGTTCTTCGAACTTTGGTACCTGAGAGGCTTCGAGCTGGCCATAAAAGTGCTTCGGGACGCCATGGCCAATGCCCGCGCCCAGTATGATTTTTCTGAAGGAAGCATCAACGACCTGGGATATACATTCATCAACCGCAGTGAATTCCGCCGGGCCGTCGAAATCTTCACGATCAATACGGAGCTCTATCCTGAATCGGCCAATACCTTCGACAGCCTGGGCGAAGCATATCTGAAAGCGGGGGACAAGGAAAGGGCGATCGTGAATTATGAAAAATCCTTGCAGCTCGATCCGCAGAATGCCGGGGCGGCTGAAATCCTGAAAAAGCTGCGGGAAAACAATTGATCGTCCGGCCATTCCGCGTTGGCTATGGAGTGAAAGCATAGGGGCGGTTCCCCGTGGCGGGGACAAGGAAATAGGGTCAGGTCTTGAATTATAAGGTCGGTAATTGACTCATCTCATCTATCCACAGAGCCAAGCTTATATTTGAATACTGATCATTTCTGGGATACTCCATCTGTCACGATTGCAGCATTTCCTGGAACCATCCAAATAAAATCTGCTAATTCAAGCCCTGACCCTATCTCACCCTATTTTTCCGCCGGTTTGAGCAGCAGGTCGGTGAAGTCGAAGCTGAAATCGGTTTCCGGGGAGACGGGGCTCATCCGGGCCTGGTTGATGCTGCCGTCGGGATTGAGCGCGAAGGCCACATAGGCGTCGGCGCGCAATTCGCGGTCGCGCCAGCACACGATGAACGTGTCGTACTGCCAATGCTCCAGGTCGCCGACCATCCCGGGCGTATGAGCGAAGCGCATCACCGCCTTGCCATCCTCCATGGCGATGGCAATGTCGCCGTACCAAGAGTCGCGATAAAGGCCGCAGTATTTTTCGAGAGGCAGGGACGGCTGCGATCCGGATGCGCGGGCGGCGGCGGCTTTTTTTAAAGCGTCGGATGTTTCTTTTTCCACCCGGGCGCGCACCTTGCGAAAGGCCCCGATCCAGTCGGTTGCCGGGGCATCCAGGTAATGGTCGACGATGTGACAAGTAATGGCGTTGAACGCATCGCTCGACTCCTGGTTGGTCAGTACGGCTACCCCCAGCCCCAGTTTGGGCAGCAGGGTGATCTTGGACAAGTAGCCGGGCAGGCCGCCGGTATGGGAGAGCACCGGATGGCCGCGGTAGTCCTGGACGCCAAGGCCCAGGGCATAGCCGCGAAAGTTGGCCTTCATGGAAGCCAGTTCCGCCGCCGGCGCCGCAATGGGTATGGGCGTGACCAGCGTGGTCAATTTCTGCGCCGTCTGTTCGCTGAACAATCGCGTGCCGTCGGCCAGCTTGCCATAGTTAAGATGGAGCAGAAGCCATTTACTTATTTCTTCCGCGCTGGAGCGCATGCCGCCGGCGGGATTGGTGTTGTTACTGGCGAACGGGGCTACCGGCCGGACAATCCCGTCCACTCGGGCGTGCGGCCAGGCCTCGTTTCCGCCCCGGCCGGTGGCCGACGCATGGACGGTCGTAGCGGACATGCCCAGCCGGAACAGGATGCGTTCGGAGACGAACTCCTCCCAGGTTTTTCCGCTCACCGCCTCGATCAGCTCCCCGGCCGCCAGGTACAGCACGTTGTCATATGCATAGGCGCTGCGGAAGGAGGTGGCGGGCTTGAGGTAACGCAGGCGCTTGACGATTTCCTTGCGCGTGTAAGTGGATGGCGGCCACCACAAGAGGTCGCCGGCTCCCAGGCCGAGCCCGCTGCGGTGCACGAGCAGGTCGCGCACGGTCAGCTCACGGGTGACGTATGGGTCCCACATGCAGAAGCCGGGCAGATAGTTGATGACCGGCGCATCCCAGGCGAGGCGGCCCTCCTCCACCAGAAGGCCGAGGGCAACGGCCGTGAAGAACTTCGTGTTGGAAGCGATGGCAAACAGCGTTCGGGCGTCCGTTTTCTCCGTGCCGCCCAGCTTTTTCACACCGAAACCGCGGGCGGCGATCACCCGGCCGTCCTTGACCACGGCCAGCGCGATGCCGGGGACGTCGAAGACCTTCATGGTCCGCGCCACATAGGCGTCCAGGTCCGGGGGGATCGAACAGCGCGGCTTGGCTTCCGCCGTCCCGAAGCTCAGCAAGAACAGCGCCGCGGCGATCAGCGCGGCAAAAAAAGTCGATTGTTTGCGTCTTAATGGTTTCATGAGCTTCTCCCTTGAAGCTTGGATTATCCGGATTCCGTAAAAAAAATGCAAGGCATTTGCGGACCCAGCCTGGCATGATGACGATGGGCCGGGGGGAAGTGCTGCTTCATTCTGGGGCGGGCAAATAGATTTTCGATTTTACGATCCGGCCCCTGGTTGCTCAGGCTTTCCTTTTCCTGTCGAAATTGTCGAACTTTTCCACGACCATGCTGATGATCCCCAGTGCGATCTCCAATATGACCAGCCATCTCAGGGAACTGGGGACGGTGCAGGCATGTGTGCAAACACAGAAGCGGGTAACCAAGGCGGCAACGGGGACAGGATTTAATATTATATGTTTGCCAGGAGCCGCTGCCGGCGCTCTCCGGTGCCTTGGACAAATTCCGGAAAATCATGCCCGCACAAAGCGCTTATGTCTAAAATCGAGACTCGACCCTGGAGGGGCCAAATTTACAAATTTACAAAGACCGTCCCCAAATAGCTTCTGGTTGAAAAAGCATAGTAACTATGATAGAAAAAGCTTTGTATGGGGAAGGGGGGCAATCATGCCTTGTCACGGCGGGTACTATAAAATAAGTAATCGAAAGAGGTACTGGATGTTCATCGGGCTGCTGCTTTTGCTTGTCCTGCCAGCGGGCGCGGAGAAGAAAGGCAAGTTCGTTTTCGGGGCATATGGCGGCTGGTCCTTCGGCCTGGGAGATGAATTCCGCTGGTACGGCAGAAGCTTTTATTCCTATGTTTACGACCTCCGCTATCATTTTGGCGGGTATGTCCAGTATGACCTTTCCGGGCGGTTCGGACTGCAGCTCAACGTGAATTACCAGGGCGTCACCCACCGCTGGATCCATGCCAGCAATCAGTTAACCGGGCCCGTATCCGGCAGTGACGGAACGCACGTCACCTCCTTCAACCTGAACGCCGTGGTCAATTGCCTTAGATTGAAGAGGGCGCTATTTTATCTCCTGGGCGGGGCCGGGATCTGCGACGGCCAATTGTACAGGTTGTATGGTTCATTTATGAATTTTACCGGAGGCACGGGAGTGAAAGTTTACTTGCAGGCGAATTCGCGCTCGGCCATAAACCTGGGAGGTTCATTCCATCACCTGCTGAAACCGGAGAAGCATGCCAATGTTCCCGACGCCCACGCGGATTACTTGAGGTTCCAGGTCGGGTACGAATTCTCTCCCAAGTAATCCTCATGGCCGGTGCCGGCAACCGCGCCAAAACGCTCGCCATGTTTTGCTTGATGAATAGCGGAATTTTACCTTATTGCAATCCGTCCCCGGTTTGCTCCGACAGTACGTCTCGCTGCACTGGGTGACGCCTCCCAGTTAATTCCATGGATCAGCAGGTAGAGGAGGGAGAGAGCGACATAGCCGATAATGACGAAGATGATGATGCGCGTTGGGCTTTTTTTCTGGCCTGGGTCCATTCGGGCCCTTGCTGCTCGATGAAGCCCGGTGGCCTGATCGATGCTTGCCGAACTGAGTTGCTCCGTCGTGTTGGCGGCGGCCAGGGGCATGGTCGAAACCTGCAGCAGCCAGGCGAATGTTATTGTCAGCAGCAATGTGGTCCATTTTTGATGTTTTTTTAACATGCGTGTTCACCCTTTTTCCTGTTATGGATTCATTCATATAGGTTGAACACTTCAAGCTGATCGCGGGAGCACTTTTTTAATTTTAAGTTGAGGGAGAGCGATGATAGATCGAATGCACTGCTAATTCCAGAATGGCAAAAATGTAGTTATTTACAATCTATCTGCAGTTTGACTTTAGTTTTGCGCAAATGCCCCAACACTATATTCATGTTTATTATGAGCGAGGCGATAGCTGCGACCGCAGCACAGAAAAGTGAGATGAACAACATGTATTCCCATGTATCCCCTATGTCGTGGGCAGTGGAAGCGAAAGTGCACGCGAATAAAACCGTTACGAACACCAGGGCTCCAATGATGATGACCTTAATGATTTCCAGCGCCATGATTTTTGTCTGTTGCGTAAGGAGGTGAAAAGCTGTTCCGATGAACAGCCCAGTCAGCATGAAGAACAGATCGCCGAGAGGGAATACCTTGACATACCGCCGGACGACGACCAGGATGAGCAGCAGGGAAATCAAAGAGGATATTGAGGCGCAAAGGTACCAGAGATGGCGCGCTTTTTCATCAGCGTTGCCTGTTCGGTGTATCCAGATGAACAGGGATGTTCCCAGGGATAAAACGAACATGGTAATGATCCCCCAAAAACCGATAGAAGAAAAATCGAACATCATGAAAAATCGCGTGATCACATCTTCGCTTGACGATTCAATTCCCTGCAGCAATGAACAGGATACGGTGAAAATAACGATCACCCACAGTCCAGTCAAAATAATTCGTTTACTATTCATTTTGTTCGCAATAGATCTATTTTTTCTTGCTTTCCCACTTTGGCTTCGTCTTTCTGGAACGTACAGCTTGTGCTTAGCGCGATGATCTCGATAAAGATGATGACAATGCCAAATCCAAGGAAAATCCGCGCTCCTCCTCCACCGTCACCGCCGAGACTCAACCCCGGATTGCTTTTGCCGGTCATGAAAATGATAATAAAATATAATGCACAAGCCGATATTCCCGCGGCGAGAATTTTAACAAAATTCAATGCAACAAAACGGGTTCGCTTTTTGAAATACGCATACGTCATGATTATCGCAACAGGCGGTGCATAGAACATGATATTGAAGGTGGCCAATGCGATCGAGCGAATCAAAATCATCGGGAATAATAGAATCGCCAAGATTCCAGCTGCAATGGAAACGGACATTTTATTTCTGATAAAAACTAATGCGACGTTTCCTCCCGCCCGGGCGAGGAAGAGTATGAACAAAACATAGATTCCTGAACTATAGGGATTCCAGGTTTTTATTTTTAGAAACCAATAGATTGGCATCATCAGCGAGAATAGGATGAGGGTCAAAGAATAAACGGCGGTCTTTTCATTTTTCACGTTATTTGATCGTCGCGGATTTCTGATGCCCCGGCAGTGGTATTGGCACTTTTCTCCGCAGCCAAGCGTTTTTTCCAGGCTTTGTTGGCGAAGACCAATGCAATGATGGTCGCAATCCCGCCGCCAAAGACTACATCAAGGAGAATTGCTATGCCGCCTTCACTTTGGGTAGGATGGAAATACAGCGCCGATATGCCATATGTCAGTCCTATGCAACCTGCCGCATCCAGGAAAGAAAGCGTGAGCCCCCATCGTTGGGAGCTACGGTCGACAAGTGCCCGGATCCCGGCTAAAGACATCAGCAGAGCTGCCAAAGGCGGCAGGGAGAAGAGAAAGAATACCGACCCCATATCGTCTCCAAAAGAAACCCTGCCTGTTTCTCCCAGCCAAAGGCAAAAAACCATGAACAACAGCATACCGAAAAAGGCCAGCAAATGTCTCTTGGTAGATTTAGTAGGCTTATATAAGCTGCAAAAAAAAGTCAACAGTGTGACCAGCCCGAGAACTCCGAAGAATAAATAGAAGATCAAATAAAAATACATTATTCTCCCCGCTATGGGTACCAGTAATGACCCATTGATGATTATAGCGAGTTTTTACCTTATTGCAATCCGCTCACGGTTCGCTTCCGAAGTGCTCATCCCTTTGCGGGGCGCGGCATCAGGGCTGAACCCGTGTGTATCAAAGCCGTGATGAGAGCGTAAACGACAACGGCGATGACTATGATGAACACGATATTTTTCTTTACGGGTCGGTTCCATTCAGGCCCTTGCTGCTCAATGAAGCCAGGCGCCTGATCGACGCTTGCCGAGCTGGCCTGTTCCGTTGTGCTCGCGGCGGCCAGGGGCATGGTCGAAACCTGCAGCAGCCAGGCGAATGTAAGAGTCATCAGCAGCGCGATCCATTTTTGTTGTTTTTTTAACATGCTCAGTCATCCTTTTTCTAATTTTGGATTTATTCATATAGCTTAAACACAATTTCTCGGTTGCGGGAACACTTTATTTATTTTATTAAAACGGTAGAAGAAACGATGATCGTCTTATAGGAAGAATGTGCCGCTGCCGGGCAAATAGATTTACAATTTCACGGTCCGGGCCTAAGTTTTCCAATAAAAAGAACAAAGTCACAAAGTCAGGCACCGTCCCCAAATGACTCCGTTTTTTGTCTTGACAAATGAAAAATCCAACCTTATACTTAAAAAAATCAAATAAACAAAAAGAGAATGTTGATCATGAGGAAAATAAGGAGATAAAACGTTGACCACTAACCCAGAAGAACTAAAAATGAAAACAAAGACGGCACTCCCCATTTGGCTCCTTACAACAATCTTTATCACACTTGTCGTTGGAGTTGTCTCTGGTTTGCTTTTGCGCAATATGTTTTCCTCACATCAGGTTTCGCTGTCCGGTCCTGGCCTGATTTCCTTCGTTTTCACGGTTGCCTTGGGTGCAGCTTCCATTATCCTCGCAATCATTACAATGATCCTAAGTAGGCAGGCCGAGGATGCTTTAACCAGGCGAAGTGATGAAGGTATCCGACTTCAGAGTGACGTATTCGTAAAAACAAATGAAGTTCTCAGTAAGATCCAGGCATCTACGGGTGTAACAGAAAAGCGAATCGAAGACATCATCTCTGGAAGGACCAACATTATAGCGCAGGAAGTACTCGAAAAGTCCTTCCCTGGGAAACGAGATCTTAGCGAAAAGGCTATTGAAAAACTGAAGGAGGATCTCGCTGCGTCATTGAAATCCGAGTTACTTCCTTTTATATCTACTGAGCCTCGAATATCAATTGAACGCCTCGAAGAGATGGAGAAAAAGCAGCAGGAAAGGCAGAAGATTTCAGAGGAATGGAAAGAGTTCAGAACGACTGTTGTGAATGCTGTGCAGAGGGCTCCTGGAGTCCAGTTGATATCAGAAACGGAAGGAAATATTATTGCGGAGGAACCTGAAGAATTCTGGGATGCGATCTTCAACATTAAGGGCAGGAAAGTAGGATTCGATATTCATACAGTTCGTCAATACACCGAGAAACTTGGAAGCTTATACGATGTATTTCAGTCGGTTAAAGGTAGAAAGAGATTCTATTCGATGATAAGTGCTCGCGCGATTCAGGACGAACTCGTTGCGGTTGCCTTGGTGTTTAACGAAAATGTAAGCGAGGACAAAAACTTCACGCAACTTATGTTGCTGTTTGAGAAAATGGGATCACTGTTTAAGACTGTTCTAATTACTGGGACACCAGAACAGATTGTGCAAGTACTGGAGAAGCAAGAATGGGCGAACTCAGACGATAAGCCGAAAAAAATCCTACAAACAACTCAAAAACCCACGCCGAGTGCAGGGTCCGAAGTGCCTAAGGGCTGACTGTGTGCCGAGGCGGGAAGCAGATCAATTTGCCTCAAGCCGGCGGCAGGGCGGGCAGTGAATCTCCAGCCCGCACTCCGCCAGCTCGCGGTCGAGGTCGTCGACCGCATGGTGGCCGGCATGCTCATTTCAGCGCGCCTTCTACCAATTGATCGTTCTTTTAGCCGGGAACAACATGCTCGAGGCTGCGCATTTCCGGCTGAGGCAGTTTGATTAGCAGTTTCCGAAGTCGGAGCTGGTCAAAGCCGTTGAGGATAAATTCGTTGAAGTTTTAAAGAGTTGAAGAATTAAAGGGAAACCGCAAAGATCGGACTTTTGCTGCTGATCTTTGGTTTTAACCCGTCCACCCGTTAACCCTTCAACCCTTCAACAATTCAATGTTCTTTATTTTCCTTCCCCCTATGACATCATTTGTCATACCCCCGATATTATCATTGTGGCAGGAGCAAAAAATGCAAAAACAAAAAGTGTTTTATTTCG
>Ga0307378_10013674_pt1 | contig 10259 bp, 5 predicted proteins | sample UN1MG_FD_202238 | JGI IMG/M metagenome (GOLD analysis project Ga0307378, IMG submission 202238) | Soil microbial communities from Risofladan, Vaasa, Finland - UN-1 | ecosystem: Environmental > Terrestrial > Soil > Coastal area > Acid sulfate soil | place: Finland: Risofladan, Vaasa | collected...
TATCCTCAACGCCCAAGGCGTTGTGGTCGTGGAGAACAACAACACCCTCGAACTGATCGTGGATGGCGTCGAGGCCACCATCATCCTCCCGCCCCGGACCAACTACACGATGGCCCAGGTCGCGGCAGCGATCACCGCCGCCCAGGTCGGGACGATGACGGGTTCGACCTTCTCGAACCAGTACGGGCAGTCGGCCCTTCAGCTCAACGCCGACCACAGCATCGTCATCAAGAATGGCACCGCCAATGGGCCGCTGGGTCTCGTCTCGGGCATGGCCGACAACCGCGTGGCGACCTTCTACACCTTCGAGGGTCCCATCGTGGACGGTTCCAACGGTGGTATCACCACCACCGACCCGTCCCACGTCACCGTCAAGGTGGACGGCACCCAGGTCATCCCGGTCGCCTTGGATGGCGCGAGCCGGGCCGTGACCCTGGCGGTTGCCCCCGAGGCCGGTGCCACTGTCACCATCCAGTACTACTTCAACACCTGGCAGGACACCTTCGACTACCTGGCCCACGTCGGCGTGACCAGCGTTCAGCGGTGTGGCGACGCGCCGGGGTCCAATTCCTACACCCAGGAAGCGGACTTCATCCTGAAGGATGACAAGATCCTCTGGGGCACCGCCTACACCATCGAGTCGGGCATCAACACGCAGGGGTCCGAGTACTTCGATGACACCCAGATCACCGCGACTCTGATCGACAACCGGACCTTCCTGTCCGAGTGCAACCCGGTCGTGACCAGCAGCGGCGGCGTGGCGACGGACAGCCGGACCCAGTTCCAGCTTGCCTTCCAACCGACGCTGGGCAACGGGCGCGACACCCCGCTGGGTCAGAGCCTCTTCCAGACCGTCTCGAACAGCCGCATCGACGTGCCGACCAACCGGCCCGATGTCGTCTGGGCCTACTGGGGCTTCAGTGTCCAGGACGCCCTGGAGCGTGGTCGGGTCGATGTCGTCAAGGTCGAGGGCAATGTCATCAGCCTCTCCAGCCCGGTGGACCCTGGTGCGACCGTCTACGCCACACAGTACTACAACCTGCTGACGGACAACGAGTTCACCCTGATGTGCCAGGTCGCTGGCGTGTCCGGCACCGGCACCTACACCATCCAGGACAAGGGCAACAACGATGTCTACGGGCCGATCTTCAACACCGGCTCCAAGGGCGCGTCCCTCAACGGCATCACCATCGAGTTCCCGTCCGGCTCCGAGCTGTCTCCCGACCTGCGCTTTGAGTCCGGGTCGGGCAGCAGCTTCAACGGCCCCATCGAGGAGATCGTCACGGTCGAGTTCGCCAGCCGCAACGCGACCCCGGCGAAGTACTCGGTTCCGGGCGGTGGTCCCTACGAGTTCATCTCGGGCCACTCGGATCGCTTGCGCGTCCTGGTCCACGGCAACGACCTGACTTCGAGTGCAGGTCTCGACCTGGACAACCCCTCGTCCTTCGGTGGTGGCTTCTTCGGCTCCCTCGTCGGTGACGAGGTGGTGTACACGGGTGGCACTGTCGCGGTGGCAGGCCAGGCCTACGACATCACGGCTTCCGAGCGCATGTTCCTCGACATCGATGGCGCGGACGTGGACGTGACCACGGCCCACACCCAGACCGACCAGACCATCGAGTTCTTCGCCACGGCCATCAACGAGGCTGCGTCGGGTCGTGCAGGACTGGCAGCGGGCGGCGCAGCAGCGTCCATCACCCTCGACCCGCTCACCCGCTCCAACGTGGATGACATCTACGTCAACTGGCGGGTGGTCATCGGCAACGGAGCTTTCGCGGCCACGGCGGGTCAGTTCGGCACGGTGACGGCCTACGACGGCACCACGGGTGTCGCCCTCGTGGACGGCAACTGGGCCGGTGGTGCTGTGCAGGCCGCAGACCCCTACACCATCTACAACCCGGCTGCCCGGAGCGCCATGCCTGGTGCAACGGCCTTCGACGCCCCGACGACCATCATCGCGGGTGCCTTCGATGACTTCCAGGTCACCTACACGGGTGACGTGTCCGGTGTTCTGCCGCTGCCCATCACGCTGACGGCTGGCACCTACGGCACCAGCATCCTTCTGGCTGCCGAGATCCAGACCCAGCTCGACCTGGTTGCGACTCCGGGCAACCACGAGGGTCTGCGGGTCGAGTGCGTGGCCAACTCCTCGGCCCAGATGGAGCTTCGGCTCCAGCTTCCTGGCGTGGACAACTCGGGCTTCATTCAGGTCATCAACGCGGCGGGTGGACCGGCCACGGACTTCGCAGTCCTCGCAGGCTTCGACTCCGCAGCGTCGGTGGGTATCGGTCAGGCAACTCTGCTCCAGGGTCCGGTCGCCAAGACCTATGAGGTCCCGGCGCTGGGTCCGCCGAACAAGGACTTCGACCGGCTCATCCTGCGCAACCGGCTCGTGCCGGGCGGCGGGGCGAACAGCTCGATGACCCATCACTTCATCGAGACCTTCGGCACGATCAGCGTCAAGGCGGGCAACACCAAGGCCGCTCTCGCCACGGGCGACACCGCCTACGCAGCGGGCAGTGCGACGGTGCAGGCTGCCACGGCGGCGGGTCGGGTCGGCTTCTCCGGTGCGCAGAATGCCGTCAACGGGCAGCCCCAGGCGACCTTCTACGACGGCACCGGGACGCGGGCTGCCAACGACGAGTTCTCCTTCGAGATGGACGGTGTGCCGGTCAACGTCGTGTTCACGGCGTCGAGCACAGGCACGGCGACGGACCTCGGCCCCGCCACGGGTGCGAGCAACGGCTCCATCATGGACCAGATCATCGATGCGATGGCAGCGGTTCCGGGCGCTCCCTGGGGCACCGCAGCCGCCATCTTCGCAGCGGGCATGGTCCGGCAGGAGGGCGCGGGCTTCCGCCTCGTGGGTGCGCTGTTCAACGAGTCGGCCCGCATCACCATCAACGAGGGTAGCGCGAACGGCGTCCTCGGCTTCATCTCTGGGGCGACCATGCTCCGGACCACGGTCCCGGCTCAGACGCTGGCCTCGGCGCTGATGGCTTCCCGGACGGCGGTCTTCGCGGACTGGATTCTGGACCCCACGGATGTCCAGGCGCTCTTCGCCCGTGACGGCATCGCCTCCGTCGAGGAGGACGAGACCGGCAAGGAGTTCCTCTACCTCCAGGATGCTCCGACCATCGTGGGTGACCTGGGCCAGGGTTCCAGCATCGAGGTGCGGGACACCTTCCAGAGCATCGACAGTGCCCTCGTCCCGTTCACGGGCCTCAACGCTCAGAGCGGCGACGGCTCGACGGGTGAGTCGGCCCTCGATGGCTTCTTCGTCGTGTCCAACGTGGCAGGCGGCTCCGGTTCGACCAACACCTCCCAGCTCAACAACGGCGTGGGCCAGGATGGCATCGTCGGTCAGACCTATCGGGATGTGGTGACGGGCCTGACCTTCACCATCCTCCCGCGCAACTGGGCCGACAACAAGGTGGGTCCGTGGACGGCCTACCCCACGGGGCCGAACGCCACGTTCCGCATCGACGTGAGCAAGACGTTCACCACGAATGCCAACATCCCGCACAACGCCCTCAACGGGATCGAAGTGCGGGTGGCCAACACCGCGAACGTGGGTGTGGGCGACACGGCTCTCGTGGACACCTTCGAGCGTGGTGGCCTGGAGCCTTCGGTCGGGGACCTCTACTACACCTCGTACACCTACACGAAGCAGAACTTCGGGACGGCCTTCTACACCAAGATGGCAGCCATCGAGCAGGCCTACGGTGTCATCAGCCCGGACAACCCGGTGTCGCTGTCGTCCTACCTGGCCATCATCAACGGGGCCATCCTGGTCGGCATCAACCAGGTCCAGCGGGCCGAAGGGAGCAACTACGCTTCCCTGGCCACCTACCGGGACGCCATCGATGAGCTGGAGGGCACGCTGCCTGGCCAGGCCAAGCCCGACATGATCACTCCGCTCCGGGGTGACTCGACGGCCCTCTACCAGTACCTCAAGCGGTCGAACGAGATCATGTCCAGCATCCGGTACAAGTCGGAGCGGACCTCGATCATCGGCATGGCTGCCGGGTCGCTGGTGGAGAACGCCATCACGCTGGCAAAGACGCTGAGCCATCCCCGGATGCGCCTGGTGTACCCGGACATCGCCACCATCTCCCTGACGGATGCCCTGGGCAACGTCAAGGAGTACCTGGTGGATGGTCCGATGGTGGCCTCGGCTCTCACGGGTTCCATCGCCAGCCCGAACTACGACGTGGCGACTCCGTGGACGGGTCGGCGTCTGGTCGGGTTCACGCAGCTCGCCAAGGTGCTCGATGCCGTGGAGCAGAACCAGCTCGCGGTCAACGGCGTCACGGTCATCGAAGACCAGCCTCCGTTCCTGCGGGTGCGGCACGGCCTGACGACCGACATGTCGAACGTCCTGACGAAGGTGCCGACCATCGTGCTGATCGCGGACGAGGTGCAGCGGCAGTCTCGTGTCACCCTGGACCGCTTCATCGGCATCAAGTTCCTGCCGGGCGTGCTCTCGCAGATCGAGGGCAACCTGGCGATGATGCTCAAGGCCCTCGTGGCAGCCGCCATCATCACGGCCTACACGGGCATCGTGGCCAACGTCGCGCCGGATGACCCGACCGTGGCCGAGGTCGAGGCGTACTACAGCCCGGTCTGGCCGCTGCTGTACATCGTCCTGACCTTCCACCTGCGGTCGAGCCTCTAGGATTGAAGGCGGGGGTCACAAAGACCCCCGCCTTTTCACTGGAGCAGAACATGTCTGACCTGGAACGAGCCTGGGGTCCAATGATCAAGAGGTCTGCCGGGTACGAGAAGGTGAAGTTGAAGCGTAAGGCCACAGGCTGGCTGTATCTTGCATTCGGGCAGCAGGATCAGGTCAAGGTCATCTCCAAGTCCGAGTTCCAGAAGAACTCTAGGTACGAGACTTACATCGCGTGGAAGCCGAAAAGCTCCTACATCGCTGAGATGGTGAATATCAGGGGTGAGGCGGAGCAGAAACCCCGCATCACAGTGGACCCCACCAAGGAAACGATGCTGGGTCACACCGGGGAGGAGCCGCCAATCGCTCAGTTTGGTACGCGCACAACCCCGAGACAGTTCTCGTGGCGCACCAAGATGCAACTCATCGTTCCAGACGGGTTGTTCGAGGTAGTCAAGAGCTTGGGCTACTAAAGTCGCAGACCTGCCAGGAAGGCATTCTTAGATATCTGATGTAGGGTGGCCCACCCGGCAAAGTCCCCCGACCGCCGGGTGAGCCTTCCTGCTGTGTCGCGCAGGCCGCTGGGTTAGAACCTAATCAGGCGTCAACCCAGTAACCGCCTCTAGCCCTTCTGTCCTGCCATCCCGTTGATCTGCTCCCAGCCACTCCCACCGTGCGTGGGACACGAGCCAGGGCCATACCAGCGGTCGTTGGAGTTTGTCGTGTGGCCCCTGATCTTCCGGGCCTTGGGGCGCGGAGCCAGCGTCAGGCCGTAGGACTCAAGCTCCCGGCGAAGCTCACGGGCTGGCCGGTGTAGCCGGGTCCGCAGTGCAGTGAGATGCCGGTAGTCGAAGGTGTCCAGTTCCTCTTCCACGAGGAACTCCACCAGGGCTTCCACACTGGCGTACTCGTCGTTCCTGTGGTCAAAGTCCCTCATCCTGCCCTCCACCTAGACTACTCCGGGAAGGGCAGAAGTAAGCCTACGCGGGACCCAGATCCATTCCGTTCAGGAGGGCCTTGATATCTTCGAGGCGGAGGCTGTCCTCGGAGTTCTCGATGGCCTTATTGACGAGGGCCTTGAGATCCTTAAAGGACTGTTCCACATTCTCGATTCGGGGGAGCAGCTTCGTCTGCACCAAGACCCACACGGAATGGCTGACGAGATCGTGGAACTTCTGAGCATCATCGATGTGGATGGAGGCACCAGAGAGGTCCGAGGTCGGCTTGGCTCCGTTGCCGTTCCCATTGCCGTTCCCATTAACCACCTCATGCACTCCGAGGGCAGAGGAAGGCTCGGGGTCGTCCACGGTCTCGGGGGCCTCGCCCTCCTCGTCCTCCTGGTGGGCCTTGGGGGGGAAGTCAGTCGAGTAGGGGAGGGGGTCGGGGTCCCCGTTACCCACGTAGCTGTAGTGCTTTCCGTTCTTCAGGATAATACCTTTGGCCCGCAGAGCCTTCAGACCCTCCCGCACGTTGTTGTCGGAGATCCCGGCGAGGGCCTCCATCTCTCGAACGGTCATGGCTCGTCCTTCGAGGAACAGCACCCTGACAGTCATCCACTCCTTGTAGTCCTTGACGAAGCTGGCGCAGGACACGGGGGTGTCATTTCCCAGAATCTTGAGCACCGCCCAGCCCTTCTTGGCCAAGGAGTACAGCTCAGTGGTTTCGTCATAGAGGAGGAATCCCTCCTCCTCCAGACGAGTCAGGCTTTTCAGAAGGGTCTTCTCGGGGAACTCCCGATAGCAGGTGTGATTGCTCCGTTCCGCCTTCGGGATGTGTTCCCGAAACTCCTGCCGGGCCTCCCGTGCGGCCTTGAGCATGTAGACTCGAATCTGCTTGATGAGCACCCCAGGGCGTCCCGTCAACCACTCATGGCGTCCGATGATACTGATCGCTTCCAAGGTCCGGTGACTGTTCATCGTATCCTCCGTTCGGTTGTGGCAAAGGCAATCCTATAGTGCTGTGCCTTAAATTACTCTACTCCACCCTTGCAAAAATGACCCCCCCTTGCTTTCATTTTTTTCTGTTGCGCGACAAATATCCCAAGCTCATAGATTGAGCCAACTCAAATGGAAATTAATCTATGCCCCTATGTTTCTGATTTCAATACGAAATTATGATATTGGTTCAGGGTGTCCTCTGTTTTACGGTCTTTCTGGGTTGATTCAGTTGCATGTTTCCAGCTTCTCGGTAGCGACCTAACTTGACAGTAAGGATACTAGAGAGGTTATTTAAGGGGTCCACTCTAGTACCCTCTGGGTCGCAGTGGGTCGCAGTGGGTCGCATCCCAGATTTTTTCATCTTTAGTCTTGACAGTTCTTGACAGTGGCGGGTATAGTGTCCGTGCGTTCAAGATGAGGAGCCACAGATGAAGACACTCACGATGACCGAACTTGCAGAACAGTCTGGAGTCCCGGCCCGCACCATCCGGTTCTACGTCACCAGCAAGCTCCTCCCTGGCCCGACAAGGCAGGGGCCAGGTGCGCCCTACACCGAAGATCACCTCGCCATCCTCAAACGCATCAAGGAGCTTCAGGGCGAAGGGATGACCCTCGACCAGATTCTCCAGAATCTCTTCGACAACCCCATCAACCTCAAGGGATACATCGCCCAGGTCTTCGAGGTATCAGAAGACGTAGAAGTCCGGGTGAAGCACAACGTGTCACCGCAGAGAAAAGGTGTCATTTTCCGTGCCCTGGAGACGTTCGCCAGGGCCGTACAGACCACGACCGAGAGGGAGGACGACAATGCCTAGCTGGATGACTTCGACGGTAGCCCTGGACACGACCCCGGTGGGGAACGTCCTGACCAACGCCGCCACAGGGGAGGAGATCGCCCTCGCCATGCAGCGGCTTCACCTGTCCGGGCGGGCCAGTCCCGCCGGGGCGTTGCTGCGGGTGACACACGCCTTCAAGTGCGAGGGTGACGCCCCGATGGAGGCGCTCTACACCTTCATGCTCCCGCGTGCGGGGACGCTCCGGCGTTTCATCGTCAAGGGCGAGGACTTCGAGGTGGAGTCCAGCCTCAGCGCCCGCGAGGAGGCCCGCAAGGAGTACGAGGAGGGTGTCAGCAATGGGCACCTGTCCGTGCTGGCCGAGACCTACAACGACGGCATGGTGACGCTCTCCGTGGGCCAGGTGCGCCCTGGTGAGCTGGTCACGGTCATGCTCGACCTGGTGCAGGGGGTCGAGGTCGAGGACGAGAAGTTCCGGCTCCGCTTCCCCTTCACCCTCGCCCCGAGCTACCACGCCAAGGGCAACGCCACCGCGACCGAGGCTGGCGGCAAGATGGAGCTGCCCTCTGACATCTTCGGGGACCTCATCCTGCCCGAGTGGAAGAACGTGCCCGATGGGCTGCACCAGGTCTCCTTCAAGATCCGGGTCGAGACCGGCGGAGACCTCGACTCCGTGGCTTCCCCGTCCCACCGTGTCCTCGTCCGCCCGCTGGGCGACGGGGCAGCGGAGATCGAGCTGGCCGGGAGCGCCGATGTGCCGAACCGCGACCTCGTGGTGGACGTGAAGACCAAGGAGGCCGTCCCGACGATGTTCGCGGACGCCGAACTGGTGTCCAAGACCACCGAGAAGGACGACCCAGCCATCCCGGACAAGGCCCCTCGTTGGACGCTCGCTCTGCCCTCGTCCCTGGTGCCCAAGGCCAAGGACGAGCCTCGCCGGGTGTGCTTCGTGGTGGACCGCTCCGGCTCGATGGGTGGGGTCACGATGGAGCGGGCCAAGCTCGCCTGTGAGGCGTGCATCTCGGCCCTTCAGCCCACGGACTACTTCGGCCTGGTCGCCTTCGACACGTCCCTGGAGAAGTTCGACAAGAAGATGGGGCAGGCCACTGACACCAACCGTCGCCAGGCGAGCAAGTGGCTCGCCAAGATCGATGCCCGTGGTGGCACCGAGATGGCGATGGGCCTGGGTGCGGGCGTGGACGTGCTGGGTGGACCGGGTGGGGACATCTTCCTCATCACGGACGGAGCCATCTACCAGACCGGCCCCCTGGTCGAGCAGGTGGCTGCTGCGGGTACCCGCGTCCACGTTCTCGGCATCGGCACGGCCAGCCAGGACCGCTTCCTGGAGGCGCTGGGTCGTCGTTCGGGCGGTGTGTCCAAGATGATCAGCCCCAACGAGGACGTGGCCACCACGGCTCTCGACATGTTCAACGCGGTGCGGCAGCCCGTCCAGACGGACGTGAAGGCGGTGGTCAAGCTCAAGGGTGGCAAGAAGACCCAGGAGCATGAGGTCGGGACCATCTGGAGCGGTCGGACCATCCTCATCACGGATGACGGCAGCAAGGGCAAGCTCCTGCCCGTCCAGGTCACGCTCAAGTGGGACGGCGGCAAGGTCACCGTCAAGCCCGCCCTGGGTCACGAGACCCCCAACGGCCTGGTCGCCCTCCTGTGGGCCGGGCGTCAGATCGAGGATCTGGAGTCCTCCCTCGACATGTGCCAGCAGGGGCCTGCCAAGTCGGCCATCGAGCGTGACCTCAAGGCCATCTCGACCGCCTACGGCCTCGCCAGCCGGGTGATGTCCCTCTGTGCGGTCGTGAAGCGTCTGGGTGATCAGGCGGGTGAGCAGCCGGAGCAGAAGATCGTGGCCGTGGGGACTCCCGAGAACATGCAGGCAGCGGGCGTGTTCGGTACCCGGAGCAAGGGCGTGATGCGGGGCATCAGTGTCAACTTCTGTGCTTCGGGGCAGTCCCTCGGTCTCGGTGGACTCTCGAACGCGGTCTTCGGATCAGCGGCTATGGGCGGGTCTCCCCGCCGGTCGAGCCGCCGGGCTAAGCTGTCCCTCCAGAGCCGGGACATCCCGATGAACGACAACATCACGCCCATCTGCGAGGATAGCTTCACCCTCTGCTGCAACGACAGCGATGGCTCCAGTGAGCTGGGCTTCGACGCCCCTGACATGGAGAGGACGCAGGACTCGTGCTTCTTCGTGGGTGCCTCTGACGAGAACTCCTGTGGCGATGTGTTCACGACGGACACCCTCTCCATCCCGCCCGGAGCCGACCTCATCACCATCCTGGCCGGTCTGCGGGACGATGGTGGCCTGGAGGGTGCGGACACCCGCACTCGGGTCACTGTGACCGCCCTGGTGGCCATCGAGGTGCTCAAGACGGCCCTGGACAAGGACACGTCGGCCTACGACATGCACCTGGCCCGGATGATCGCCTTCCTCGAAGCCAGCATCGATGACGACGAGACCGAGGAGGTCATCAAGGGCCTCGTGGCGCTGCTCAAGGCCCGGCAGATCAAGCCCTACATGATGACCCACGACTACATCGTGAAGGCCACCTCCATCGTGGCGGGCAACGCCGAGGTGGAGAGCGGCTGGCAGATGGTCGCCGCTGTGGGCACCTCCCGGTAGTTGGCCTTTGGTCTCCCTCTCTGTAGGGAGGCCACATGGGCAAGTACGCAAGCTGCTACTTCTCTCCTCGACGCGGTGCGGCAAGCCAGGTCATCGGATTCATCAAGCGTTGCACGACCTTCATTGACGCTGCTGTCTACTCCATCACTCACGACGAGATTGCCCAGGCGCTCATCGAAGCTCACCAGCGGGGAGTCGCCGTCAGGGTCCTGATGGAC
>Ga0307378_10013677_pt1 | contig 10257 bp, 11 predicted proteins | sample UN1MG_FD_202238 | JGI IMG/M metagenome (GOLD analysis project Ga0307378, IMG submission 202238) | Soil microbial communities from Risofladan, Vaasa, Finland - UN-1 | ecosystem: Environmental > Terrestrial > Soil > Coastal area > Acid sulfate soil | place: Finland: Risofladan, Vaasa | collected...
TCTCGTGGGCATCTTCCCGCAGCACGAAGTCGCCATTGGGTAGCTCGACAGCGTCTCTTTCCAGCGCATAGTCGCCATCGTGGAGCTCGACAACGTTGTCCCGCTCACGGTCATAATCGGTTCTATCGATATGGACGATGTCGTCGCAGGGGATGTAGCTATTGGAGGTACACACCCAAGAAACTTCGTCCTCGTGGTAGTGCCCATCTCGCGCATCGCTGTAACGCGTCTCGGATTCCGGATACTGGTTGCCGCAAGCACACAAGACAAGATCCTCCTGTTCGTCCTGACCTTCGTATCGTCCATCCGTCTGGTTGAGGACGCGGTGATACTCTCCTCGCGCGGATGAGGTGGAGATCCAGCCGTCACGGTAGAGATAGCGCAGGCTGTCGACGTAGGGGTAAGCGTCATACTCGTAGTTATTGCAACGCACCCGCAGGGTGGCGAGGGTGAGGGCGGGGATGAGGCGGGAGGTCTGCTCGAAGACTGCCTTGACGATACCCTCCGCCTTGCAGAAATTGGCAATGGCTTCGACGATGTCTGGACGGGGATCGCTGGACGTCGACGACCTCGGGCAATAGATGCGGTCGAGGTAGAGGTCATCGGGGTTTTGTCCGCACCATACCAAGGCGCGGCCGATGTGATCGCCGGAGTCAGTGTTACTCGCCTTGTGGACTAGCAGCATACGCAGGTGTCCCGCCCTCTGGAGGTCGTCATACAGCTCGAAGTAGTGGGCGTCGCATCCCGTCATGCACGAGGTGAAATCCTGCTGGCGTCCGGTCTCCTCCTGTGAGTAGAGACCGCTGATCGGCTCATCGAGCCACGACACGACGACACGCTCACCATTCAGGTAGGTGGATATTTTCGCGAGCATCTCATTACCCGCCATGGTGTCGAGCAGCGGGAGACCGTAGCTCTTGAGCAGGGTGTTGATCGTGGCAATCGGTCGCCCGAAGCTGCCCGTCCCGCCAGTGAAGGGGCAATCCCACGGCTTCAGATCTGACTTGACGGAGCAATGGGAGGTCTTGTCCGGTTCACGGAGCGTGTAGTTGCGATGGAGAGCGGACATGTTCTCGCCCATCTCCGTCGCCGTAGGGAACGTGTTCCAGTGTCCGGGCGTGGGACGTAGATTCGGAACGCTCACAAACTCCGTTGATCCGGGCTTAGTTGCCCAAGGGAGGGACACGGACGAAGCCACGCCCCGTTCTCGGAACGAGTAGTTAGCATAGGGCTTTCTCGCTTGGACAAGAGTCCCGTAGCCGATGGCGGTGTATCCACCCTCCGGAGCTACGTTATTGTTGACCGCCAATCGCAGGAGCGATGGCGCGAGGGCGAGCTCGCTCACGTCGAGCTCTTCGGGCAGGGCAAAGACATCCTCTCGCACCTCGATCGGGGAGGTGTGAGGGATGCTGTTGACGGCGGCGAGGATGATCTCCTCGATTCTTCTGTGTATGGTAGTTTTCATGTTCTTGTTCTTGCTTAGGTTCAGCTCTGCCGTGCCGTGCTGTTCGGCGTCATGTTAGTGGAAAGGGTTGGCGGTCAATAGGGTATTGACCGCCTTGGTTTTAGATGGAATCCACCGTGAGGCGGGCGAGATCGGGGTGATGGGGCGCGGGCGGGGCGCTCACGTTAGGCATGTCCTCGGGGATGTCGGCGATGGGGAATCTGCCGTAGCTAACGAGGAGAGCTCGCGCTTCCGCGAGGAGAGCTCGCGCTTCCGCGAGGAGGGTTTCAACTTCGGCGCATGTCAGTGTTTTGGTCGTGTTCATATTCATTTTGTTTTGTTTTATGTTAGGGAGAATGGGAGGCGGTCAACAGGGTATTGACCGCCTCGGTTTTGGGTTAGCCTTCTTGCGGGAAAGCAAGGGCGAGGGTGTTCTCCACGCAATGCGTGAAGCGGGCTTGCCGCGCGGCTTTTCGCCCCTCCGGAGTGAGGAGATCGAGCGGGGCGCGGGCGAACATCAGGCGGCAAGCCATGAGCTTGTCGCTGGTGCGGGCTTGGCTACGGGCGGACTGGAACGATGTTTTTACTTTATTTTTCATGCTTTTGTTTTGTGAGATTGGATGGCGGTCAACAGGGTATTGACCGCTTCGGTTTGCGGGCATAGGAAATCGGGAAACGGAAGAAAGCCTCACGCCCTTGTGAGGCGTGAGGCTTCAGGATTCCGGATACAGGCTTCCGGATACAGGTTAGGCAAGCTTGGAAAGCATAGCTTGGAACTTGAGGACGGCGGTTTCGATCTGCTCACCTGTGAAGGTGACGTGGTCGAGCGCCGCGAGGATTTGCTCGGCAGTCAATACCCTGTTGACCGCCTTCTTGTCCTTGCCCTTTCCATGTGCGCCAGCCTTGGCATTACTCACGCCGTCATAGACGGCGGCTGTGAGGACGTGAGTCCTCTGTTTTGACACGAGTCCGGTTGCCTTGATCAAGGCACGGGTTTCTTCCTTCGTTAGCTTCGTGTTGGCGCAGGCTTCCACTAGCAGGCGAGTAGGGAGTCCACCTTCAATTTCACCTCCAATCTCATTCCATGCCAAGCCGATGGCGTGACCTGCTTGCGCTAGGTCACGCGAGGTGGCTTTGAGTAGGGTGACGATCTGCTCTGACAACGCTACGTTGGCTTCATAAGAAGCCCACAGCGTGTTGGCGATTGCGGTTGCGGTTGCGGATACGGTTGTATTTGTTTTTGTGTTCATGTTTTTGTTGGTGTTTGATGTCGCCGATTGTCGGCAAAGTAAATGGCGACTTAGGGGGTTTGCCAAACTCCTACGGAGTTCATGCGTGGTGTGCCCAAGCGTCCTGCATCCGGTGTCCGGAGTCCGGAGTCAACAGGGTATTGACCGCCAACCCTAACCCCTATGGGGTTAGTGGACTAACCGGATAGGCGTAACTCCCTTACCACCAGCGGGTTATGCACCTCCGCCCACTTGGTATTATGTATATTGTCACAAGTTGGCGGAGACACCCTACGGGTGGGTGGTGCATTTTTATCCACGCGCGCATACTAGTATATGAGGGTCTGTAAAAAAAGTATTGGCGATATTTAGGTTGACGGCAAAACGAATAAGGGCAAGGATTGGGCACCACGGAACCCCGGAATGCAAGAAGAGTCATACTACAAGCGCCACCGCGAAGAGCGGAAAGCCTACCAGAAGGCCTACTACGATAAGGTCAAGGAGCAACTGCGCCGGAACCGTGAGGTCGACAAGGCTGTCCGACCTGAAGTCGTGGTGGCAAGAGCCGCCTATCAGGACTCCTACTACCGCAAGAACCGGGATCAGCTACTCGCACGCAAACGCGAAGCCTACGCGCGAAGCAAGGAATCCTGAATCCGGTGACCGGAAGCCGAATCCGGAATCATCTACGCGGAGACCCAAATCGGAGTCGGTCGACGAGTAACATACGACATTCGTGTCGTGTCTCGCGCTTCGTATGTTGCAACGCACGCAGGAAAACCTACTGTTCACACGAATACGGAAACAGGGTTCAGGAGGGTCTTTTTTTCTGTTAGAAAAATAAATTGGAGAGAGCTTTTTACACGGGAGGGAAAAGTGAAAAGTTTTCTAAGGGCGGTTATGTCAATCTTTCAGTTCATTCATTTAGTAATAAAGAACTGAATGAACTGAAAGATTGACATTACCTAGGGGGGAAGAGTTTTATAAGAAGAAGACGTAACTCAAATCTAACAGAAATCGGAGCTTTCTGAATTACGACGAAAATAATTCAGAAAGAAATTGACGATTACCGGAAACGCCGTAGACTTGCCCCATGACGTCACCGTTTGCACCACCGCTTGCTACACCGCCCGCCGATTTGAAATCGCTCGAAGAATTTGGATACTCCCGATACGGGGCCACCCCCGGAGGGGAGGTGTGGCGCATACGGCCGCTGACGCGGGGACGCAATGCGGGAGAGGTTTTTAAGGTTACCCCTGTGATCCACCCTCGCGGCTACCTCTGGAGCGTGCATCTGGTAAACGATGCGGGCAAGCGCACGAGGGTTCCGGTGAACCACATCGTCGAGAAGGTCTTCGGACCGGATTGCGTTTCCTGAAAGGTCAGCGGGTGCTTGAGGAGGCCGCACGCACAAACACTCCTCCGATTGACAGGCGTAACCTGTCACCACATTCCAGCCCACTTTGTTGTGGGCAACCACAATAACCAAACCTCCGGATTCCGATGAAAATAATTCTACAAACCACAGACTCTGACCCTAAATACTCCCACTCCGCAGAGGTGCGTGTCAATTACGACGACCTTAACATCCACGAGGTGTGGGAGGACCTGATTATCCCTACGCTTCTAGCGTTCGGGTTTACGCGAGAATCAATCGACAAGATTAACGAATAGCGAATGGGCACAAACAAAAAACATTACCGATGAGAAACGTCAATCTACCCAAATAATCGCTTGAAATGGCTTCCGGTATCCCTTACACCTAACGGAGCCGTGGCACGCATACCCGAATGGAGTGTAGCGACCAACGAGCAATGGGATGACTGGTGGTGCGACTCCACTGAAATCCTCGGAGACGCCAAATGGGCATACTAACACACACCATGACCTTCAACACCAGCCCCTCAAACCGGACCGGACTCAACGAGTTCGATCTCCTCAACCTTGACCACGATACCGGCAAACCTCCAGAGTCTCGGGTTTCAGACGTGACGGATGCACTATCCATTTTCTCCACTTTGCGACTAGCCGATGAGCCCAGCGCCATCAACCGCGCTCGCACCGATGCCATGTTCGACGGGGCAGAACCCTACGACCGGGCGGCACTCATCTCCACCGGACAAGGTGGCCGAACCAACCTGAACTGGGGTGAGTCGCAACGCTATCTCGACATCGCCATGTCCGCGTTTGTTGACTTGAACTACTCCCTTGAGCGGCTGGTCAACGTCTACGTCAAGGGCGGTGAGTCTACGTTGCGGCAGGAAGCGCAAGACGTCATTTCCGAGGAGATCACACGCACCGTGCGTGCCCATCCGGCTTACCACTCCGCCTACATGCGCCTCTGCACCGAGTTCACCAAGCATGGTGTCGGCGTGGCGTATTTCGACAATCCCGATGACTGGCGTTTCCGCGTATCAGGACTCTCCGATTTCATCATCCCCCGCCAGACGGAAGCGAGTGAGGATAGCGTGGAGGTTGCGTGCAGCCGCCGCCAGTATCTGCTTCACGAACTCTATGCCCTTATCCGGAATCCGGAAAAAGCCAAGGCACTTGGGTGGGACCCCGACGAAGTGATTCGCGTGATTATTGCCAACGCCAAGAACGGGGACACCGCTGCCGGATACTCCAACTGGGAAGACGTGCAGCGCGAGCTCAAGAACAACGACCTCAACACCGGAGTTCGCAACACTACGGTGAGCGTGATCCACATGTGGGTTCGCGAGTTCTCCGGCAAGGTGAGCTTCCTGATGTTCGCCGAGGAGACCCCGAAGACTTTCATGCTCAACCGTCCTGAGATGTTTGCGAAGCCTGAGGAGGCTTTCGTGTTCTTCACCTATGGGGTTGGTTCTAACGGAACCTTCCATTCCGTGCGCGGGTTGGGTCATCGGATTTTCAACCACATCCAAACGTCTAACAGAATGCGCTGCCATCGCGTCGACGCTGCCATGCTTGGTGGGTCGGTGATGCTCCAGCCAGAAACGCAGCGTGCGCTCGACGACCTGAGCTTCACGATGTATGGACCCTATTCGATCCTCTCGCCAAACGTGCGTGTGATCGAGAAAGCGATCCCCAACCTCACCCAGTCGATGGACCCTGCGCTCGCCGATCTGGAAAACCAGCTCGCTGCCAACGTGGATCTGTCGAGCACTTATGGACCTCAACGGTCGAGCCCGTATCGGAATAATCTGCAAACCGAACACGACCTTGCCGTCGCAAGCTCCCTAACCGGATCGACCCTCAACCTTTTCTACGCCGGATGGAACCGCCTCATGCGTGAGGTCACACGGCGCATCGTCAACGGCAAAAAAGAAGACCCCTCTGTCCGTGAATTTTTCGAGCGTTGTGCCGATCGTGGCATTGCCGCCGATGTGGTGAAGTCCCTCGACCACGGCCGCACCAGCGCGGTGCGTGCAATCGGAGCGGGATCAGCAGCCAACCGCCTTCTTGCGTTGCGTGAACTCAACACCATCGCTGGTTCCTACGACGAGGTGGGACGCCGCAACCTCATCCGCGACATCACCTCTGAACGCGTTGGCCGAGACATCGTTGACCGCTACGCGCCACCGACTCCGGAACCCCGCACCACGGCTGAAGCCAAGATTGCCTTCCTCGAAAATCAGATCATGTCGACAGGGCAGGGCGTGCCTGTGTTCGATACCGAGATTCACGGTATGCACCTTCGCACGCACGCCCCGGCGTTGCAGCAGGCTCTCGCGGCGATCCAGTCAGGCGAAGCCGATCCGGTCGCCATGCTTCCGCTTGTCCAAGCGCTCTATCAGCATTGCGTCGAGCATACCAATTTCCTCGCAGGGGATGCCGCCGCCGCCGCCGATGTGGCAGGCATGAAGCAACTCCTCCAGCAAGCCGAAGAGATCATCACCAACTTCTCCCGGAAGATCGAAGCGGATGCCCGCAAGGCCGCCGAGCAAGGCATGGGACAACCCGCCGAAGGACAACCCGCTGAACCAACCGCCGCTGAACTCAAGCTCCGCGATTTCGAGATTCGTCAGGACATCGCGCAGCGTAAGGCGCAGCTCGACATGGACATCAAGCAACGCAAGGCTGACCAAGACCTCGCGCTCAAGGACGCAAAAAGCGCGATGGGTTTGGAGCGCTGAGACTCTATCGAATTAGTTTCAAAAACAATTTGACAAAGGCTGACATCCTCCGGTAATCTCGCCACATGTTCAAGACCAACCCAACACCGCCACTCCCGCTCGAACACTGGTTCGGCGACGCCAACAATGTGGAGGGGCTGCGTGCGATCCTGCACTCTCCGGTTTACGCCAAAGCTGCGGCAACCCTAATCGGTGCCGCTCAGCCTTCGTTCCGTGAGATCATCACCGACGATGACACCGCTCGCCGGAGACAGGCTTGGCTTGCCGGATACAACGACGCTTTCAAAGATCTACTCAAACTCACACAGACCCGGAACACTCCGGATGCGGCAGCCCGCGCCTCCGCCTTGGAAGAGTGGGCTCACATTGTCACCCCAAACCAAAACACATACTAACCAACCATGAGCACAGCCATCGCCGACTCCGCCGTCCTAGCCCCAGAGGTTTCATTGGACACGCCCATCGCCCCCGCATCAGCGGACACCAGCCCGAGCAACTTCATCGACTCCATTGACGCCTTCTTCGATAGCGGCGCGTTGGACCTAGGTGATTCCGCCGTGCCTGAAGTGTTTCGGGAAGAGCCAGAATCCGGCGACGACACCTCCGTCGGGGACGACACCTCCGTCGGGGACGACACCCCGGATGCCAGCGACCCCCTCGCGGAGATTGATCAGGTGGAAGACTTCAAGGGATGGACTCCCGAGGCCGCACGTCGGTTCAAAGAACTCAAGAACGAACTGAAAACCTACAAGGCGCAGACCCGCGAGCTTGAGTCGAACTTCAAGCAACGCGAGTCCCGTCTTGCAGAGCTGGAAGCTACGGCCAAAGATCCTGAATACGCCGCCATGCGTGAACGTCTTGCGGAATACGAGAACAACACCCTTCTCACCCGTCTTGAGGAGAGCTCGGCATACCGAACCCTCGTCACCGAACCGATCGCTGCGCTTGTCGCAGGAGCCGATGAGATCGCTGAACGTCACGGTATCGACCCTAACAGTTTGCTCGACGCAATCGCCATGTCGAATGAGGCTGAACAGGAAGAACGCCTCTCAGAAATTCTTGCCGATGCCAGTGAGCGCGACAAGTTCCGCGTCTACCGCATCATCGAGGACATAAAACCCATCATCGCCCAGCGTGATGCACTCAAGGAGAACTCGCAGGCTGCCCTTGCAGAGGCTCAGGCTTTAGATGAGGAACGCAGCCGCGCCGCGTTCGCGGAACGCGCCAAGGAGCGCCACAGCGCCGCCGTGCAGGTGGCGGACAAGCTCAAGTCGAAGCTCACCTTCCTGTCCAGCATGGAGGGTGTTGACCTCTCCACCATCGCCGCCGATGTGGCTAAGGTCAACCCGGCCGACCTCGACCATGTCGAGGGTTCCTATCAGGCAATGGCGGGCAAACTTCTGCCCAAGGTAGCATCCCGTATCCTTGCCCAGCAGCGGGAGATCGACGCGCTCACCGAGCAGCTTGCCGAATACGCCAGCGCGACACCTCGTGCAGGTGGCGGTTTCGCTCCCGGACCTAACGGCAGCAGACCATCAGGCCCCGCTACGGGCACCTCATTCCTCGACGCGGTGACTCAAGCGTTTGGAGGTTGACTTCTACGCGGCTCTACCTAGTTTACTGCCATGCCCCAACGTGAAAGGAACGAAGACGAGCGCTCTCAAGTAGGCGAGATTACGGAAGATTTCCTACTCGATAAGGTTGAGGAAACTCCTCTCTCCGCCGCCGCAGCCGCAGCCGCAGCCGCCTTTTCAGAACTGAAACAGCGACGCCGGATACAAGATTTTCTGAAAAAGGGCGGTCAGTTGAAACCGACTCTTGCGATACCTAAGACTCCGGTGGGTCCTTTAGCGAAGGCAACGGGTTTCCTGAAACTCGCAGGAGCCTACGGCCCCGCCGCTACGGGGGCCATCGAGGGCGCAAAAGGTCTCTATCTGATCGGTAAAGAGGGAGCCCGAGAGGGTCACGCCGAAGCAGGTGAGGAACTCATGAAGCGCCCAAAGGCTGTTCAGGCTGCCAAACTCGCGTTCAACACGGCGGATAGTATGTCAAAATACGGTGCTGCGATGGAAGCGAGAGACGCTAAGCGGTTTCGTGAACAGACGAAAACCCCTGCATCTCGTGCTTTTGAAGCCCAAGGCAACCGTAGAGCTGACGACATTCGTGAGCTTCTTGCCCGGTCGGGTAGGTGACCTTAATAAAAAATCTCACACGTCCGTCACAATTTGGGTTGACAACTAAATGGATAAGGCGCATGGTCGCCCTGTCCCCGGACAACATGTTGAGCCCATGGCCCGCTTTCGGCCACCCGTAAAGGAAAACGAATTCTAGGAGGAGATAAGTTAGAGAGGGAAATTCTGAAGCAAAGGCCTCTGCGCCTGTCGTCCGCTTCAACGACAACCGCATTCCAACCGTTTCCTAGTTTCCAACAACCAACTTACCAACTACCACTATGGCTTCCAACAATACGCAACTTTTCGACATGGGCTCTGACGGGCTCACTGCAATCGACACGATCCTCACGCAACACGCGAACCAGATCGGTCCCGATATCCACCGCCGCACCGTCCACGTCTCCCCGTGGATGGACCTTATCAAGCAGACTCCCTTTCCTGACGGCATGGGCAATACGCTTGGCACCCTGATCTACGACCGCGCACTGCCGACTACGACAGCTAACGGTTCGACCCTCGGTGTTTCTTGGTCCAGCATCGGAACCAACCCGCAAGATACCGCTCGCACGGACAATACCCTTGATCAGGTGTTTGTCGGCGCTCCCGATACCAACATCGGTGCGCAGACTGGCAAGTCGTTCATCGCCTTTGCCCGCCAGCTCAAGCAATACTCGCTGCGCCGCGCAATCGTTGAGTCCCCACGCATCAACGTGGAAGACCTTCGCTTCGCCGCTTACCGCACCGAGCAGCTCCGCGCTGTAATGGACGCTCTCACCGAGAGCACCCGCTACACTTGGGAAGAGCGCTACCGCGACGAGTATGACCGCATCTGCAAAAACTACGTTGTTTGCAAGACCACCGCGACCTCGATTGTCTCCTCGGGCAAAGAAGGCGTTCAGATCACGGACGTGGACCTCTCCGGTGACCCCTCCGCGAATATCAGCAACAAGATCCTTGATTCCGTCTACTTCCGCCTTGTGCGTGGTGGTGCCGGAACCAACGCCTACGGCCGTGAAAACGCCCGTCCGGTGTTCGGTCTCGTCTGCTCGTCCGAAGCCTCCTACGCCCTGATTACCGAATCCGGTATCCGCGACGACTACCGCTACAACAACGCCAAGGTCAGCGATCTCATCGCACCTCTTGGTATTGAGCGCAGCCACCGCGGCTTCTACCACCTCATCGACGACCTTGCTCCTCGCTTCACAGCGGACACGGACACCGATGGCGGCGGCGCAGACACCGCAGACGGTACCCTCAACCGCGTTCACCCCTACACGGCTACGAGCGGCATC
>Ga0307378_10013678_pt1 | contig 10257 bp, 8 predicted proteins | sample UN1MG_FD_202238 | JGI IMG/M metagenome (GOLD analysis project Ga0307378, IMG submission 202238) | Soil microbial communities from Risofladan, Vaasa, Finland - UN-1 | ecosystem: Environmental > Terrestrial > Soil > Coastal area > Acid sulfate soil | place: Finland: Risofladan, Vaasa | collected...
CGGCATCTCACCGCGCCGCCAACAAAGCCTTGCCAAGACCGAAAAGCCCGCGGTATCTTCTATCCGGCGTCGTAGCGGGCGGTGTGCCTTGTCAACGAAAGGAGCCACCATGCGTCATCTGCTGATCGTCTCGACCTGTTGTGCGGCCGCCATGTTCGTTGCCTCCTGCAAGAAGGAGTCCGCCGGCCCCAAGAGGCTCTCCATCGCCGTCATTCCCAAGGGCACGACGCACGAGTTCTGGCTGTCGGTGAAGGCCGGCGCCGAGCGGGCGGGCAAGGAGTTGGGCGTGGACATTCACTGGATCGGCCCGGAGAAGGAAGACGACCGGAACCAGCAAATCGCCCTCGTGGAGAACATGATCCTGAAGGGCGTGGACGGCATCGTGCTGGCCCCGCTGGATCGCAAGGCCCTGGTCGGCCCGGTGGCCCAGGCCACCAAGAACAAGATCCCCGTCGTGGTGATCGACTCGGGCATGGAGGGTCAGGACTGGATCAGTTTCGTCGCGACGAACAACTTCAAGGGCGGCCAGCTCGGCGGTCAGCGCACGGTGGAGTTGCTGGGGGGCAAGGGCAAGGCGATCATGCTCCGGTACCAGGAGAACTCCGCCAGCACGGAGAACCGCGAGGCGGGCTGGCTCGACGTGGTCAAGAAGAGCCCCGAGATACAGATTCTCAGCGAGGAGCAGCGGGCCGGGGCGACGAAGGAGTCGGCCCAGACCGCCGCCGAGAACCTGCTCGACCGGTTCACCAAGAACGGCAAGCTCGAGTGCGACGTGCTCTTCTGCCCCAACGAGTCCAGCGCGTACGGCATGCTGATGGCCCTGCGGAACAAGCGGTTCGCCGGCAAGGTCAAGTACGTCGGCTTCGACGCGTCCAAGGCGCTGATCCGCGGGCTTTACCGGGGCGAGATTCACGGCCTGGTGCTCCAGAACCCCGAGAAGATGGGCTACCTCGGCGTCAAGACGATGGTGGCGCACCTGGGGGGCAAGCCGATCGAGAAACGCGTCGACACGGGCGTGAAGCTCATCACGAGGGAGGACCTCGACAAGCCCGAGACGAAGGCCCTGGTCCCCCAGGTGGACGAATGGCTGAAGGGCTTGAAGTAGCTTCCGGCCCCGGCGCGGCGGCTTCCCGCCTGGACATGCGGGACGTGCACAAGCGGTTCGGCGCCACCGTCGCCCTGGCGGGTGTCTCCCTGACGGTGGAATCCGGCGAGGTCCACGCCCTGGTCGGCGAGAACGGCGCGGGCAAGAGCACGCTCATGAAGGTCCTCAGCGGGGCGCATCCCGCCGACCGCGGCACGATGCGACTCGACGGCCGGGACTACCGCCCCCGCAACCCGCTGGACGCCCGGCAGGCCGGCGTGGCCATGATCTACCAGGAACTCAGCCTCGCCGGGCACCTGACGGTGGAGGAGAACATCCTGCTGGGCATGGAGCCGCACACGCTCGGCCTCATCCACCGCCGCGAGGTGCGCCGCAAGGCCCTCGAGGCCATCCGGTACTTCGAGCACCCCGAGATCCGCCCGGACGTGCCGGTCGGCCGACTCACCGTCGCCGCCCAACAGCTCGTCGAGGTCGCCCGCGCCCTGGCCGTCGGGTGCCGCGTCCTCGTCCTCGACGAGCCCACCAGCAGCCTCACCCGGCAGGATGTCGAAAGGCTCTTTGCGCTCATCCAGCGCCTGAAGGACCAGGGCCACGCCATCGTCTACATCTCGCACTTCATCGAGGAGGTCAAGCGCGTCGCCGATCGCGTGACGGTCCTGCGCGACGGCAAGAGCGTCGGTGTGGGCGAGGCGAGCGACCTGACCATCGAGCAGATCGTCTCGATGATGGTCGGCCGAACCGTGCAGGACCTGTACCCCAGATCTCCCCGAACGCGAGGCGAGGCGGTCCTGGAGGTCCAGGGCCTCGCGGGTATCGACAAGCCCGTCTCGGCGAGTTTCGCCCTGCACCGCGGCGAGGTCCTGGGGATCGCCGGGCTCGTCGGCGCCGGCCGAACCGAGCTGCTCAGAACCCTCTTCGGGCTCATGCCGGTTCGCAGCGGGACGGTCCGGATCGGGGCGTACTACGGGCCGGCCTCCCCCACGCGACGCTGGGCGCAGGGGGTGGGCATCCTCAGCGAGGACCGCAAGGAGGAGGGCCTGGCGCTGTCCATGAGCGTCGCCGACAACATGACGCTCTCGAAGCTGAAGGGCTTCGGGCCGCTCGGCCTGGTCCTGCCCGGGCGACAGGCCGCCGCCGCCCGGCGATGGGTGGACCGCCTGGACATCCGCTGCCGCGGGCCCCGCCAGAGACTGCTCGACCTGTCCGGCGGAAACCAGCAGAAGGTCGCCGTCGCGCGGATGCTCCAGCACGACGTGGACATCCTGCTGCTGGACGAGCCGACGCGCGGGATCGACGTGGCCGCCAAGGCCACCCTCTACAAGCTCATCGACGAGCTGACGTGCGGCGCCGACGGGCGCGAGCCCAAGGCCGTCCTTATGGTCAGCAGCTACCTGCCCGAGCTGCTGGGGGTCTGCGACCGAATCGCCGTGATGTGTCGCGGGCGGCTCGGACCGGCCCGGAACGCCGCCGACGTCACCGAGAAGGACCTGATGCTCGAAGCCACCGGCCACGGAGACGCCGCATGAGCGCCGAGCCCCTCGAAGACCTGCCGGCCGCCGCGCGAGCCAACTGGCTCCAGTGGGTCAACCGCCTCGGGCCCGTGCTGGCGCTGGCCGTCGTGTACGGGGCCTTCGCCGCCAAGAGTCCCCGGATGTTCTCGCTGGCCGCCGTGGAGACGATCACCATCCAGACCGTCATCGTCGGAACGGCGGCGGTCGGGATGACCCTGGTCATCATCTCCGGCGGGATCGACCTGTCCGTCGGCTCGATGATCGCCATCAGCTCGGTCGCCGGGGCCTACCTGCTGGTGAAGCTCGGGGTGAGCCCCTTCGTGGGCGTTTGCGGCGCGGTGCTGGCCGGCGCGGTGTGCGGCCTGTTCAACGGGCTGATCATCACGCGGGCCAGGGTCGTGCCCTTTATCGTCACGCTGGGCACGCTGCTGGTCGTCCGCGGGGCCGCCAAGGGCCTCGCCCAGAGCGCGCCGATCAACATCGACAGCCAGTGGATCACCGGCTTCGTCCAGACGCTCGGGGACGGCGAGCGGTGGAAGCTGCTGCCGCCCGGCGGCTGGATGATGATCCTGCTGGCGGCGCTGTTCTGGGCCCTGCTTCGCTACACTCGGCTGGGCCGGCACACCTACGCGATCGGCTCGAACGAGCAGACCGCGCGTCTCTGCGGCGTGGCCGTCGAGCGGGTGAAGCTGTGGATTTACGGCCTGAGCGGCGCGTGCGCGGGGCTGAGCGGCGTGATGCTGCTCAGCCGCCAGGGCCAGGGCGACCCAACGGGCGCGATGGGCTACGAGCTGGACGTGATCGCCGCCGTCGTCATCGGCGGCGGGAGCCTCTCCGGCGGCGAGGGCTCCATCGTCGGCAGCATCGTCGGCGCGCTGATCATGACCGTCATCCGAACCGGCTGCAACCTCCAGGGCCTCCAGCCCTGGGTCACCCAGATCGTCACGGGCGCGATCATCGTCGTCGCCGTGGCCCTCGACCGCCTGCGACACCGCCGCGCGACGTGAGGCGCGCTCACCGCGGACGCTTCGGCGGCGCGGCGGTGGCGTTCTCGGCCGTCACCGACACCGACAGGCCCTTCAGCTCGAACGTCCCCGCCACGTGGTGTCGCCCGAAGCCCGGGATAAAGATGAGCTCCTGGGCGGCCTCGAGCTGGACGACGAGGCCCTCGATCTTCCGCGGCTTGTTGCTCTCCAACTCGTAGGCGCGCACCTGCGCCACGACGTTGTCATCCCGCAGCAGGACCAGAAGCTTGACCTTCCCCCCGCCGTACCACAGGCTCGTGGAAACCTCGCCGTCGACCCGGTACCGGGCGGTTCTCGGGGCGATGAAGACCAGCGCGGGGAGCTTGTCGCCCGGCTGACCCACCCACGGCCCACGGCCGACGAGCTGCACGAGCCCGCGGCGGACGGTGGCGGCCGGCTGGCCTCCGTGGGCGTGCTCGACCGCCTGCCACGCCGTGCCGGACCATGGCATCCGGCGGTAGTTCCGGTGTACCAGCGGGTCGGCGGGCCAGGTGCGGTCCAGGCGCCACAGGGGCTTGCCGCCCACGACGTACGGGTTCCCCTTGGTCGTCCCCTTCTGCCGGCCTTGCCACGCCATCGGCGGGCGGAAGACCCGGCCCGCTTCGGCGGCATCGGCGGGCTTCTCGTGCAGGGGCGCCAGCGCCTCGGCGAGCCGCGTCCCGGCGCGTCCGTCGCGCGCGTAGACGTAGATCGGCCGGCCGGCTTCCAGGCGCAAGACCGTCGAGCCGTCCGGGCCGGCGGACACCGCCGGGGACGCGTTGCCCATGACGTCCTCGCCGACCACACCGGCCAGCGGCACGGGGAGTACGACGTCGCGCGTCTCGGCCCAGGCGACGATCACCCCGCGGCCGTTCCGCTTGTCCTCAAAGACATGCAGCACAGCCCCCTGCGGCAGGATCGTCTTCACCGGCCGGGCCAGGCCCAGGTGGTGGATCAGGACGTTCCACGTCGCCACGCCGACGGTCGGCAGACCGGCAAAGTCCCACAGCTCCGTGCCCGGCGCGCAGTAGTCCCACCAGCTCTTGCCGTGCCCGTCGTAGCCGAGGAAGAAGAGGATGGCCTTCTCCTGCCCCGCGGCGGCCATGTCGGTCAGACTGCGAACGATGTGATGGGCCGACTCGGCCGGTGAGATCGCCAGCATCTCCGGCGCGGCGTAGTCGCTGGAGGAGTTGATGAAGCTCCAGCCCTCGTCGAACCAGATCTGCACGCCGGCCCCGCCATGCTCGTCCAGGGCGTGGCGAATGCGGCGCACCCTCGATCCGTCCCCCAGCGTGCCGGGGCTGTAGTCGTGCCAGGTGAACGCGTCGATGAGCTTCGCCCCGCCCCAGGAGAAGAACTTGCCGTACAGCCCCGTCGGCCCCGCCCAGGTGCTGTTGACCATGAAAAACGCCTTCGGGTCGGCGCCCCGCACTCGCCTCGCCGTCCGCCGAGCGAACTGGAAGTACACCCTCGGGGGGAGTTTCATCAACTCCGGTTCGTTCATGAACTCCCAGGGGTAGCCCCGGCCGGCGTAGCGCTTCACGGCGGCCGTCACGAACCGGTCAAAGTGCGTCTCCACCGACAGATCGTCCCATCGCTTGTCGTCGGCGGGCCAGCTCATGTCCTTCGGCAGGGCCGCGGCGCCGCGGGCCCACTTCGGCAGGCCGTACAGCACGAGCACCGGCGTGATGCCGTGGGCGGCCAGGTCGGCGAGCTTCTCGTCGGGCCAGTCGTACTTGCCGGGTCCGGCCTTCTGGACCTCCCCCCAGTTGACGTGCGGGTACCACCGCGTCCAGCCAAAGCCGATCCGCTGTGCGAGCCGGACGTTATGCGGCCCGCGAACACCGGCGCCAAAGCGCTCGGCGGGGTGGGGCTTCGTGGCGGCCTTCGGATACGGCAGGACGGTCAGCGGGAGGTCGGAGCGGTCGACGACCTCCCCGCCTGCGCCCAGGGCACTGACGCGGATCAGCATCAGGCCGACGCCCTCCAGCCGGATCGCCTGGTCCTGCTCGACGGTCCCCCCGGGCCCCACCGTGACCTTCCGCTCGACGGGGCGTCCGAACGTCCGCCGGCCCCGGTAGTCCAGCACCTGCCAACGGACCGCGACGCTCCGGGGCGCCTTGCCGGGGTTGTGCACGGCGGCCCGGACGGTCACCGTCGCGCCGCGCCCCAGCAGATTGGCCGACGGCGACGTGAACCCGGGCAGGTCGGGCGCGTCGGCGACCACCTCCAGGGCTCGCCGCGGGCGGTAGGCCTTGCCGTCGTCGTCGTACGCCGCCGTCACGCCGTCCAGGACGAACGGCTCCTTGGAGTGAAGGGAGATCATGAACGTGTGATTCGGCCACCAGCCGCCGCCCGCCTTGACGTCGCGCCGCAGGGTGGCGCTGACCCGCCGCCAGGTCGTGGTTACCGGGAGCACCGTCGCGCCCTGGCGGCTCCAGACCAGCCCGGCCCGCTGGGCGATCTCCCGGTGCGAGGGGAACAGCGACAACGAGACGTGCCCTTTCTTCTCGGCACGGACGAACATGCTGATCGTCACCGGGCGCCCGCGCTCGAGCGGGAACGCGCCCGACTGCACCGCCTTGTCCCCCGCCACGCGCAGCGCGGTCCGCCCGCACGCAGCGTCGTTTGCGTCGAGCATGCCGCGGTGCACGTTGAACCAGTACCGGACGGACCCCTCGAAGCTGCCGTTGCGGAGCAGGTTCTGCTGCGCCCCGGCCGAGCCGGCCAGCAGGAGACACAGCCACCCCGCGCCAAGGGACCACGTGCGTTCTCTCATCCGAAGACTCCTCCCGTTGGGTGCGTGCGGGCCCGGACCGGGCGCGCCCGGGGCAACCTCCCCCGCGCACGGGCGGGGGAGAAATCGTCCGGTGCGGTGGGGCTACGGCAGACGCGGCAGGGCGCCGTCGATCTGGGCGAGGCTCAGGCCGAGGGCGGCCTTGGCGATCCGGTCCAGACCCGCCTTCGGCCCCTGGAAATGCAGGGTCCTGTGAACGTGGGTGACGGACTCCTTCGGTTCCAGGGCGGCCGCGGGGGAAAGCGTCTCGAGCTCGTAGAAGCCGCCGAGCGCCTTCTCGCCCGGCTTGAGCGGGCCGTCGTTGTAGCTGCTGATCGCGTCGCCCACGTAGGGGGTCTTCTGGATCGCCCACGTGCCGTTGACGTAGTCGGTCGCGCCGGCCGGCGGATTGGACTGCACGATCGTCAGCAGGCCGTTCGTCGCGTCGTAGCTTCCGCAGACGCCCCGGGCCCGCCGGCCGAACACGCCGATCTTGTTCCGCCGCTGCCCGTCGCCGCGGAAGTAGATCACGTTGTCCTTGATCTTCAGCCGCTCCGGCAGCAGCGTGCCGAAGCTCGGGTACCGGTTCAGCGCCGGACCGAGCTTCGCGTCGCTGCCGGGCTTGAAGGGAATCGCGATCGTCGTGCCCGGCGTGGGCTTGTACTGGCCCAGAATCCAGATCCCCAGCAGGCCGGTCTTCTTCTCCCAGGCCTTCGTGCCCGTGTTGGTCATCTTCGACTCGGACTCGAAGCCGACGGCTCGAACGCCCGCGGGAAGGGCCACCCCCACCGCCTTGCCGATCCGCGCCGGCGTCAGCAGGCGGACCGTGCGGTCGATCTGGAAGTCGAACGTCGTGCCCGAGTAGTTCACCAGCCGCGCCCGCTTGCGGAAGGAAACGCGGTCAGGCTTCTTCTCGGCCACGTCGAACGGCTCGGTGTCCACCAGGGGCGGGGTCTGCCAGTGCTCCAGGTCGAACGGCTCGCCCTTCTTGAAGAAGATCGAGAACTGCCCCCCCTCCGGGGCGAACCACAGACGGTCCTCCCCGCCGAAGACGGTCATGTGCGGCGTCGTCTTGCCCGAGGCGATCAGATCGTGGTTGATCCAGCCGTAGCTCATCCCCTTCGCGCCGGCGGACGTGCTGGTCATCACGCGCCCCTGGTACTTCGGCACGACGACGACCTGCGCCTCGCCGGCCGCGTCGGAGAGCACGACCGCATCGGTGTGTTTCTTCAGGAACCGCAGAGCATCGCCGAACGATCTCACGGCCTGGGGGGCCTGCGTCTGCAAGCACCCGGCGAGAAGCAAGGCACACGCGACAGCCCACAGGTTCGCGTTCCTCATGATGTCCGTTCCTTTCGAGAAGGGTCTTCGGCGAGGGTGCACAACTCACTCGAAACAGAGTGTACCGAAGAACTCCGGGCGATGGTAGTCGGGCTGCGGCCAGTCGATCGGGTTCCAGCAGGCGTACTGGTCGTCGCTCTGCCCCCCGCAGCGGTAGAGGTTGGCCCGCCAGAGGTCGCCCGTCCGCGGCCGAACGGCTCGGCCGGCGAAATCGCTCAACGCCTTGAGGGGCAGCGCCACGGCCACCCACCAGGCGCGGTCGGCGTCGGACTCGGCCTTGGTGGGGCCCGGCTGCGACGTGGCGATCCGGATTCGCCTGGCCACCTCCGGCGTGGCCAGCCGGCGCGCCGGCCGACCCGGACCCCAGCCGAGGTGCATGCACCCGCAGCAGTTGATCTCCAGGTTGAAGTACTCCCCGCCGACGCGCGGGTTCGGCATGGCGAACAGCTCCACGCAACTGTCCAGGTAGACGTCGCCGTTGAGCCTGGTCGCCCTCGCGGAGATGTGCCGGTCCCGGCAGCGGAACTGCACGTAGACGGCCCGGCGGTCGTAGACCATGCGGACGGCCGTCGACTGCTTCTCGCCGCGCCGGTACCACGGATAGTTGTCGATCCGCAGCACGCCGGCGGCCTCCCACGGCGTGCCGGCCACCGCCCCCGACAGCGGCGGGGCACTGCCGACCGAACGGATGGTGTATCGTCTCATGTGCTGTCCTCCCACAGCAGAAGTTCCCCGGAACGGTCACTGTCACGAGTCCGCCTTCACGTGGATCATGGCCTTGACGACGTTGTCGCGGTAGTCGGCCACCAGGTCGAACGCCTCCTGGGTCTCATCCAGCGTGAAGTCGTGGGTCACCAGCGCGTCGAGGTCCACCCGGCCGGCGCCGAGGGCCTCGATGGCCGGCTCCACACAGTGCAGTTGCCTCCGGACGTTCTGGATGCAGATCTCCTTGCGCCGCATGAGATTCATCTCGAAGCTCGCCCGGTCGCCCTCGGGGATGCCCACGATGACCACCTTGCCCCGCGGGGCGACCAGCTCGAGGCACTGGTCGATCGTCTCCTGCTCGCCGACGCACTCGAAGACCACGTCGAGCCCCGCCGGCTCGGCCGCGAGGATCTCGGCGACCACGTCGGTCTCCCGGGGATTGCCCCCCCAGTCCGCCCCGAACGACCGGGCCGTCGCCAGCCGATTCGCCAGGAGGTCCGTCTGGTACACCCGGCAGTCGCCGGCGAGCTTGCTGGCCGCCAGCACGCACAGCCCGATCGGCCCGCTGCCCAGGATGCCGACGGTCGCGCCGCCCCCGGCCGCCCCCAACCGCTGGGCCCACAGCGCGATCGAGAACGGCTCCACCAGCGTCCCCCGGGTCATCGACATCGACTCCGGGATGGCGAAGCAGCTTGCCTCCGGCATGATCATCCGCTCGCACAGCGAGCCGGGCACCTGGCCGGGACAGCCCAGGAACGCCTGATCGCGGCACGTGTGGATGCTGCCCGCGCGGCACTGATCGCACCGCCCGCAGTGAATCAGCGGGTCCACCACCACGCGGTCGCCCACCCGGACGCGCGCCACGTCGCGGCCCACCGCCAGCACGCGCCCGGCACACTCGTGACCGATGAGCCAGGGATACTCGACGATCTGGCAGCCGATCCGCCCGGCCTTGTAGTAGTGCATGTCGCTGCCGCAGACCCCCACCGTGTCGATGTCCAGCAGCACGTCGGTCGGCTGGCAGACCCGCGGCTCGGGTATCTCGCGAATCTCGGTTTCCCTCAGTCCCGTCAAGAAGACGGCCTTCATGGCGAACTCCTTCGGCCAAAGCCACGGTCTGACGTTCGTCGGGAACGCCTGATATGCCACGCCCGTCGCCGCAATCCGCGCGGCGGTTTCTCTTCTGGGCGGGCGGTGCGGCCCCTATACTAGAGGCTGGTATCCATGAAAGACACCCCATGAGGCGCCGCGTGGGTATTCGCCATGAGATCAGAATCCAGCCGCCGGGGCTGCTCGGCTGCCTGGCCGGCGGGCTGCTGCTTCTGGGCCTCGTGGTCCTGGGCAGCATCCTGCTCTGGCCGCTCCTCGGCCTGGCGCTCGGCGTGGCCCTGGGGGTCGTGCTCCTGGGCGTGCTGGCCCTGGCGTACTTCCGCCTGAAGTGGGCGATCCGCGGCTTCCTGCGGCGGCGGTCCGGGACAAAGGACGTCTACGAAGCCGACGGCACCGAGGTCGCCGACCCCGACGCTGACGCCGACGATGACGATCCCGACGGCCCACGGAAGCGGCTGACCGTTCAGGTCCGCCGCCGCCCGCGATGACCGCACCGGGGTGTCCACGAATTGCACGAATCAGGCGAATCGCGGAAGAGACTCAGCGACCGCTCCCTTCGTGCCATTCGCGGAGACGGGATGCTTCCCGTCACATCGCCTTGACGGGCACGCGCCGGTGCTTGCGGGCCGAGTCGATCACGCTGAAGACCATCGCCAGCGACTTGATGTTGTCGTGGCATTCCGACTGCGGCATCGTGCCGGTCCG
>Ga0307378_10013679_pt1 | contig 10256 bp, 10 predicted proteins | sample UN1MG_FD_202238 | JGI IMG/M metagenome (GOLD analysis project Ga0307378, IMG submission 202238) | Soil microbial communities from Risofladan, Vaasa, Finland - UN-1 | ecosystem: Environmental > Terrestrial > Soil > Coastal area > Acid sulfate soil | place: Finland: Risofladan, Vaasa | collected...
GCCGGGTCGATCGCCACATTGGCGGGATCGCCGGTGATGACTCGGCTGACGATCCGGCGGGGTGAATACGAGCCGTTGAATCGGGATATCGGACACACCGCGGTGCACTTGCCGCACTCGAGACAGCGGAGAGCGTTGGCGGTCGTGATTGATTTCTGTAGCGCAGCAGTGGTCATGATGACTCGCAAGATCCCTCAGGCGGTGGTTCCGGTTCCCCGGTGCCGTTCTTCGCCCGGTGCGGGCTCGGTCCCAGTTCCTGGACGTCGCTGACGAACTCGTTGATCAGTTCCGCCCACTTGATGCCTTCCGCCGCCGACACCCACTCGAGACGGAACCGCTTCGGGTGGACGTTCAGCAGTCGCAACATCTCGGCGAGCTTCTTGAAGTTCTTCTCCGCCTCGTAGTTACCGAAGCTGTAGTGGCAGTCGCCGAAGTGACACCCCGACCAGAGAACCCCGTCGGCACCCATCCGGAATGCGTCGATCACGTGCGACGGGTTAACGCGCCCGGAGCACATCGTGCGGATGACGCGGATGTTCGGCGAATACTGCAGGCGATTGACGCCCGCATTGTCGGCGCCGGCATAGGAACACCAGTTGCAGGCGAAGACCAGAATCCGGGGTGTGAAACCGGTCTTGGTGTCTGGAGTTTGAACGTCGGTTGCCATAAGGATTCGTCCGGGCGGACGGCTACGCCTCCGCTCCCAGCAGGAAGACCTGCATCATCGACTCGATTTGATCGTCGGTAAAGTGCCGTGCCTTGATGGCCCCGGTCGGGCACATCGCGGCGCAGGTGCCGCACCCTTTGCAGAGCGCCTCGTTGATTTCCACCGCAAACCGTCCCCCGGCGACCTCGACCCGGACCGGAGCATGGAACTCGCAAATCCGGACGCAAGTCCCGCAATCGCGGCACAACTCGGGGTCGACCTCGCTGGTGGTGGGATCGAGCATCACGGTCTCATGCGAGAGTAATGTCGCCGCTCGGCCGGCGGCACCGGAGGCCTGCGACACCGAATCGGTCAGATCCTTCGGTCCCTGGGCGCAGCCGCAGATGAAGATCCCCTCGGTGTTGGTCTCGACCGGACCGAGCTTGGGATGCCGTTCCATGAAGAAACCGTCGGGCCCCGTCGGGACCTTCATCATCTCTTTGAGCTTGGCATACGCTTCTTTGTACGGACTTAGGGCGACCGCCAGGACCACCATATCGGTGTCCGCCTCGACTTCCTCGCCGAGCGCCTCGGCATGGGCTTTGATCCCGGTTACGCGGTCGTCGCCGAGGACCTCAGGCCGGGCCTTGTCGTCGTAGCGGACAAAGACGACCCCCGCCTGACGCGCCTCCCGGTAAAGTTCCTCGGCATGGTGGCTGAAGGTCCGCATGTCGCGGTAGTAGACAATGACATTGACGCCGCGCCCACGCAGCGCCAGCGCCTGTTTGATCGTGGTCAGGCAACAATAGCGCGAGCACCCGGGGTTGGTGTGCGGATCTCGCGATCCGACGCACTGCACAAACGCGACCGCCCGGACCGGCTCCCCGTTGACCTCCGGGGCATCCTTGGTCTGCCCCAGAATCTGCTCCAGCTCCATGTTGGTGACGACGCCGGCGGCCATCCGGTACTTGTACTCGCCGATCGGGTTGTAGATATCCGATCCGACCGCCAGAATGATCACGCCGGCTTTGATATCGTCGCCCGTCGTCTTGACGGTGAAGCTCCCGACAAACCCGTCGACACCGGTCAACTCAGTCTTGAGGAGCACCTTGGCGCCTGAGGTCTTGAGACGGCGTTCGGCCTCCTTGAAAAGGGTCTTGGCATCGGTGCCCGCCGGCGCAATCGTATTCAGATCGACCGCCCGACCGCCGAGCTTGTCACCCTTCTCGATCAGGGTCACTGGGAATCCCTGCGACGCGAGGTCGGCCGCCGCCCGCATGCCGGCGAGGCCGCCGCCGATGATGACCGCGGCCGGGTTGACGCTCAATTCCTTCGGTTCGAGCGGTTCCAGACGCGCCGCCCGGGCGACCGCCATGCGAATCTGGTCGATAGCGCGCTCCAGCGCGGCTTTTGGCTCCTTGGCGTGCACCCAGGAACACTGGTCGCGGATATTGACCATCTCGAAGAGGTATGGGTTCAGCCCGATCTGCCGCAGTGTCTCGCGGAAAATCGGTTCGTGGGTCCGTGGCGTACAGGCGGCCGCAATCACGCGGTTGAGCCCGTGTTCTCTCACTCTTTCCTGAATCACCCGTTGCGCCTGATCGGAGCAGGCGAACAGATCGTCCTGCACCCAGACGACGTTCGGCAACTCGCGCGCGACCCGCCCCATCGCGGCCACATCGAGCACACCGGCGATGTTGATCCCGCAGCAGCAGAGGAAGACGCCGATGCGTGGCGGACCGCTGACATCGAGTTGCTCGATTTCCTCTTTGACGTCGGGAATGCGATCATCGACCAGGTGCCGGCCCGCCAGAGCCGCCGCACCCGATGCCTGCGCCACCGAGTCGGGAATATCTTCCGGCCCCCGGGCACAGCCACACAGGTAGATTCCCTCACGGGTTGCCTCGAGCGCCTGCGTACTCGCCTGGCGGGAGACGAAAAAGCCATACTCATCGGTCTCAACACCCAGCGCCTTACCCAGTGTCTCGGTCACGTCCCGATCGGGCATCCCGGCCGACGCGAGTACGACGAGGCCGACACGCCGTTCGACGCGCTCGCCGGTCGCCTGGTCTTCTCCGTGGAGGGTCAGATCATGGGTCTGGGGATCTTCGAGGATCTTTGACGGCTTGCCGCGGATGTACTTGATCCACGGTTCGGCCTGGGTGCGCCGATAGAAATCGTCGTACCCCTTACCGAACGCGCGCATGTCGATGTAGTGGATCGAGACATCCTCGACTTCGGGGGCGTGGTCCTTGGTCAGCAGAGCGCACTTGACCGAGTTGAGACAGCAGAACCGCGAGCAATAGGCGCTGCCCTCGAGCGTGCAGCGCGCGCCGATGCACTGGATGAAGGCGATCGACTTCGGCGTGGTGCCGTCGGACGGGCGAATGACCTCCCCGCGGGTCGGGCCCGAGGCATTGAGCATCCGCTCATACTCGATCCCGGTCATGACGTTGGGGTAGATCCCGTATCCGTAATCGCCCTTCCCGTAGGGCGTATAGACTCCGGTGCCGGTGGCCACCACGACGGCACCGACCGATATGGTCGTTTCCGTCGGCGCGTCGTCGTATTTGATGGCGTTGCGGTCACAGGCCTTACGACAGCGCTCACAGGCCAGGATAACGTCGTTCAGGCAGTTTTCAGTATCGAGCACGTAGGCGTTGGGAACGGCCTGCGGAAACGGTGAGTAGATTGCCTTGCGGGTTCCCAGACCGACGTCGAATTCATTCGGCACCGCGACCGGGCAAGCATCCGAACACTGGGCGCAGGCGGTACAGAGGTCGATATCGACGAACCGCGGGGCGGTGCGAATGGTCGCACGGAACGCCCCGGGCCGGCCCTGGAGAGCCGTGACCTCGGAAAGGGTGAAGACATCAATCAAAGGATGCCGACCGGCATCCATCATCTTCGGCCCGAGTATTCAGATTGAGCAGTCCATCGTCGGGAACGTCTTATCGAGCTGGGCCATGCGACCACCCAGCGACGGCGACGCTTCGACCAAGTAGGTCTTCACGCGTGCCGCCGCCAGATCCAGTGCCGCCTGGATCCCGGCAACGCCTCCGCCGATGACGAGTACACCCTTTTCCATAGTTTCCTCAGACGAGCCGGACCGGCCCGTTCTTATCCTCAGCCCGGTTTCACCGGCGCCACCAGCCCCAATTTTTCGAGCACCGGCTTCGCCGAAACCTTGTGGCGTTTCAAACCCACGTCGTCCGGTGAGAATCCCTGTGCCAGCCCCAAGAGCTGGAAGTAGTAGAACACCGGAATCCGGAATTTGCGGTCGGACTTGCGCGAGAGCTGAATCTGCCCGAGGTCATATTCGTCGAAACAGGTCGGGCAGATCAGCCCGAGGGCATCGACGTCGAGATCGCTGAACTCGGTCAGATTGTCGTGCATGATCCGGCCCGACAAGTCCTCGTCCTGACATGCTTTCCCGCAACAGAACATGTGGCGCGTGTTGAAGACCGGCTCGGCCCCGATCGCCCGAAGCAGATTCTGGAGTATCACCGGCCGCGCCGGATCCTCCACCCGCATGATCCGCTCCGGCTTCAAGAGGTGGCAGCCGTAGTGGATGGCAACGCGCAGGCCCTCCAGCGGACGGGAAACACTCGCCGACACGGCTTCCATCCCGACGTCGTCGCGCAGGACGGTCGCGATGTGCCGCACCCGGATCGTGCCCTTGAACTCCCGGCCGACCTTCTTCAGACGCTGGTTGACCTTTTCACGCAGTCCGTCGTCATGCGTCAGCGTGTGATTCGCTTCCGACAGGGTCAGCGTGCAGCCGGAACAGCAGGTCAGGACGTCGTGCCCGACGTCCTCCGCCACACTCAGGTTGCGCGCGGCGACCGTAAGCCAGTCGAGCGTGTCGGCCGCTTTGTAGTAGATGGGGTCGGGACAACAGGTGAATCCCGCCACGTCGACCAGCTCCATCCCCAGTTTCGGCGCGGTCCGACGCACCGCCGCCTCGAAGTGCGAATGCTTGGTGCTGATCAAACAGCCGAAGAAGGGGATGTACTTTCTAACGCCGTTGCCGCTCATCCGTTGTCCGTTTCGAGGATCGCTGCGAGTTCTTCCACCGGGGGTTTGGCCAGGGCGGGCAAGTCGAGCTCCCGCCGACGCTTGTGAATGAGATCGGACATGACGACTGTGCGGCCGGTTTCGAGCACCGCGCCCACGATCGTTTCCGACTTCTCGGGAAACAGCCCGCGATCACGAATCATGTTCTTGATCGCGATGATAACCTCCATCGGCTGCACGTCCTGCGGGCAGTGCTCGACGCAATTGCAGCAATTCGTGCAGTCCCAGACCAGCGAGTCCCGCGTCACCAACCGGTCGGCCAGCCCCAGGATCGCCATCAGCATGATCTGGCGGGGATTGAACCGCTCGGAATACCGCGCGCCAGGGCAGTCACCGACACAGGCACCGCACTGGAAACAGGCCGAGTGACCGACACCGCCGATCATCGCGTCCAGTTCCGAGCGGAATGTGAAGTCTACCTTCGCCACAATATCCCCAACGGACTGCCGGCCGGTACGGCAACAATCACCCTCAGGTCGGAGAACACCGAATCGCCGACCGCGCCGACGGGAGGATAATGCTCTTTTTGAGCCATGTACGGGACGGAAACCGCACATTCCCCCCCGATCCTAAAGTACCCGGACATCCCATCCTCTTCAAGGCAAAACAGGCACACGCGCGGCCATCCGGCTCTCGGCGTCCCAGAAATTGACAGCACGCGTGATCGCGGGGCTGGACATCGACGACTGATCCAGTCGTTCGCTGCCCTGTTTTCTGAATCGGACGTCGCCACCAAACCGCACCCATGTATTCGTGTCGACCGATTGAAGATTGCCCCAAGCCGGATTAAAGAGGGGGAACGCACTCCTGTATAAGGCGTTAATCCGCTTACACCTTCCTGATGGCCGAGACCGGGGATTGCCCATGCAGCCCGTACTCCGAGGAAAACAGTCCGCTATGAACGGCGCCACTCTCTTGCTGTGGTGTCGGCAGGACCGATCGCCGGCCCGGCAAACTTGGTTGGAGACGGTTCGGCGACCCACGGGACAGGAAGCCCTCATCAGTCATCATAAAATGACAAATTCTGCCGAAAGCCTTCCCGTGAAACTCTCAGAGGGTTGACACTCCCGGGCAATGTGCGTAGATACCATCGGGGGAGTTGTGTACTTAGGCGGAGCGTTTTTCGGGTGATTGCCGACCGACACCGGGTTTCGGAAGAGTTCGCTGGTGAAGGCGGTGACGCTTGGGTGAGCATCGCAGGCCCACACGCCTGCCGGCCGAACCTGCCGCTTCGTGCAATGGCCACATCGATGTGTTTGGACATCGGGAGTGAAGCAGTTGTCGCTGGAACAGAGTACTGACGATAACGGTTCGGATGCGGGGCTCCGACGGTCCCCCCCGCGACAGAATCCATTCAACAATGGCGCTCGGTCGGTCAGCCGGCCGGGAGAATCCCGGACAGCGTAAAACGTAGTCTGCCGAAGGGTTCCAATGAAACTCTGGCGAAAACCACTGGATGCCGACAAGGTGAAAGTCCCGCACGGTGTGGTGAATGTTATCATCGAGCGCTGTAAGGGCTGTAGCTTCTGCGTCGAGTATTGCCCGCGGGACGTCCTCCGCATCTCCGAGAAGTTCAACAAGAAGGGGTACCACTACCCTGAGGCCGTGGCCGAAGGTCTCTGCGTCGACTGCAACCTCTGCGAGGATATCTGTCCTGAGTTTGCCATATTCTCCGATGCGGTGGAGGAAACTCCGGCAGCCGCCAGGAAGGAGAGCGCGTGAGCGACCAAGCGGTCCTGACCGGTGAACACTTCATGACCGGTGACGAAGCCGCCGCCGAGGGAGGGCTGGCCGCCGGCTGCCGCTTCTTCGGGGGATATCCGATCACCCCTGCGACCGAGGTCACCGAATGCATGGCGAGGCGGTTACCCGGTCTCGGTGGGATCTTTATTCAAATGGAAGACGAGATGGCGTCAATGAACGCCATTCTCGGCGCCGCCTGGGGTGGCGCCAAATCGATGACATCGACATCCGGTCCCGGTTTCTCCCTGATGATGGAGAACCTCGGTCTGGGGATTATGACCGAGACACCTTGTGTCCTGGTGAATGTCCAGCGCGGCGGCCCGTCAACCGGCCTGCCGACGCTGGTCGGGCAGCAGGACATGATGCAGGCCCGTTGGGGATCGCATGGCGACTATGAAATCATCGCCCTCTCCCCGGCCAGTCCGCAGGAGGCGTTCGATCTGACGATCCAGGCCTTCAACTTCTCGGAGCAGTACCGTCTCCCGGTGCTTCTGATGATGGATGAATCGGTCGGCCACATGTTCGAGAAGGTGATCATCCCGCCCGCTGATGAGATCAAACTGACGCCGCGCCGCTACACGAAGAAGAAACCGGGCGAGTATCTGCCTTTCCAGGCCGGCGAGGACCTGGTTCCCGAGCTGATCGAGTTGGGGAAAGGCTACAATATCCACGTGACCGGCCTGACCCACGATGAAAAGGGTTATCCGGGGATGAATCCGGAGACACAGGCTCCGCTGGTCCGGCGACTGGTCGACAAGATCCGCCTGAATGCAGACAACATATATATGTACGACGAGCGCAATCTCGACGATGCCGAAGTCGTGATGGTCTCCTACGGGATCACGTCGCGGATCGCCCAGCTCGTCGTCGACGAGTGCCGGGCCAAAGGTCAGAAGGTCGGCCATCTGCGTCTGATTACCTGCTGGCCGTTCCCGGAGAAGAAGGTTCGGGAGTTGGCCGACCGGATCAAAGGGTTCGTCGTGCCTGAGATTAATCTGGGCCAGATGGTCCGCGAGGTCCAACGTGCCGCCGGCCGGAACGTAAAGATCATTCCGGTGTCGCATGCCGGCGGCGGGGTACACGCTCCTGAGATGATCCACGAAGCCGTCGAGGAGGTGATCAAGTGACGACGACTCCAGTCACCGATCCAACAGTGGCCCCTTGCACGGCCCTCCACCACCCGAAGGACCCGATGTTGCGGGAGGATCGCCTGCCGCACATCTGGTGCCCCACCTGCGGGATTGGAACGGCGGTCTCCTGTTTTGTCGAGGCGATCAAGGAATCGAATGTCTCCGAGAAACAGATCGTGGTTGTCTCGGGGATCGGCTGCACGGGACGCGTCGCCGGGTACGTCCAGACCGACTCGTTCCACACCACGCACGGTCGGGCGATCCCGTTTGCCGTCGGGCTCAGCCTGGCCCGACCCGATCTCAAAGTCGTCGTGTTTTCCGGCGACGGTGATCTGGTCGCGATCGGGGGGAACCATCTGATCCACACCGCCCGACGCAACCAGAACCTGATGGTCGTCTGCGTGAACAACTTCATCTACGGAATGACGGGCGGGCAGTTGGCGCCGACCACGCCGGTGACGGCCCGCACGAGCACCACGCCCTACGGCAACACCGAACCGCCGTTTAACGTCCCGCACCTGGTCGCCTCATGCGGCGCCACGTACGTCGCGCGTTGGACGGTCCTGCACATTCGCCGTCTCAAGAAGGCGATGACCGAGGCGCTCAACCGCAGCGGCTTCTCCTTCATCGAGGTGATCGCGCCGTGCTCGACCCTCTACGCCCGCCGGAACAGGTTGGGGACCGGGTACGATCTGATGAAGTTCTATCACGACAACTCCGAGATCCGCCACGGGGCCGATACGCGCGACGTGGCGATGGGCTTCCAAGACAAGATTATCGTCGGCAAGTTCGTCGACGAGGACAGACCCACCTTCCTCGACCTCTACCGGAGTAAAGGAAAGGGGGACGGCAAATGAGAACCGAGATGCGCATCACCGGTTTCGGCGGGCAGGGAATCATTCTGGCCGGCTATATCGTCGGCAAGGCCGCCGCGGTGTTCGACAATAGGCACGCGACCATGACCCAGGCGTATGGCCCGGAGGCCCGCGGCTCCGCCTGCTCGTCGCAGGTGATTGTCGACGAAGACGCGATCCTCTATCCGTACATTCGCAAGCAGCAGATCCTGCTGGCGCTGTCGCAGGAGGGATACGACAAGTTCGCCCCGGAACTCGCGAGCGACGGCATCCTGCTCTATGACGAAGACCTCGTCGAGCTGGGGACACCGCCGCCCGCGAAAGTCGTCAAGAGCGTGCCCGCCACGCGCATCGCCGAAGATCTCGGTCGGGTGATGGTGGCCAACATTGTGATGCTTGGCTTCTTCGCCGCCCAAACCGACGTGGTGTCTGCCGACGCCATGAAGAAAGCGATCATTTCCGCGGTTCCGAAGGGAACCGGTGAACTCAACACCGAGGCGTTTGAGAGGGGCTTCACGCACCAGCCGGCCAATGAGGCCGTCGCTGCGGGAGTCTGATGGGAAAAAGGTATCAACCATGTCAACTGAAACGCCGCGCATCGGGGTCTTCGTCTGCGACTGCGGTCTCAATATCGCAGGCACGGTCGACACCGCGGCGGTAACCGAATGGGCCCACACCCTCCCGGATGTGGCCTGTGTGGTCCGCAACAAGTACACCTGCGCCGATCCCGGCCAGAACGAGATCCGCAAGGCGATTGTGGAGCACAAGCTCAACCGGGTCGTGGTCGCATCCTGCTCGCCGCGCATGCACGAGCCGACCTTCCGTGGTTGTGTCGCCGACGTCGGGTTGAATCCATACCTCATGGAGATGGCCAACCTGCGGGAGCATTGCTCGTGGGTGCACGCCGGCGAAAAAGATCTGGCCACGGAAAAGGCGAAGGATCTCATTCGCTCGGCCGTCGCCCGCGCCCGTCTCTTGATGCCGCAGGAGGAACTCAAGGTTTCGGTCACCAAGGCGGCACTGGTCATCGGCGGCGGCGTCACCGGCATCCAGACCGCCCTCGATCTGGCCGATTCGGGTCATCAAGTCTATCTCGTTGAAAAGGAGGCAACCATCGGTGGGATCATGGCCGCGCTCGACAAGACCTATCCCACTATGGACTGCTCTATATGAATACTCGGTCCGAAGATGATTGATGCCGGTCGGCATCCACGGATCGAAATGATGGCCTACTCCGAAGTTGTGAACGTTTCCGGCTACGTCGGGAATTTCACGGTCCAGGTCAAAAAGAAAGCCCGCTACATCGACGAGAAGGAGTGCACCGCCTGCGGCGAATGCGTCGCCGTCTGCCCGGTCACCCGGCCCGACGAGTATCAGACCGGGTTCTCGACCCGCAAGGCGATCCACATCCCCTTCCCCCAGGCGATTCCCGCGGCCTACCTCATCAACATGGACGACTGCCTGGGCATCAACCCGATCGCCTGCGGCAAGTGCGCCGACGTCTGCGAGAAGAAGTGTATCAACTTCGACATGCAGGACCAGATCGTGGAACTCAAAGTCGGGGCGGTCGTGGTGGCCACCGGCATGGACGTCTACGATCCCACCGAAATCGAAGAATACGGTTACGGCCGCTATCCGAACGTCATTACCTCGATGGAGTTCGAGCGCCTGATCTGCGCCGGCGGCCCGACCGAGGGGCATTTTGTCCGACCGAGCGACGAGCAGCGCCCGACCCGCATCGGTTTTGTCCAGTGTGTCGGGTCGCGTTCGAGCAAATACGGCCACCCGTACTGCTCGAACATCTGC
>Ga0307378_10013681_pt1 | contig 10256 bp, 10 predicted proteins | sample UN1MG_FD_202238 | JGI IMG/M metagenome (GOLD analysis project Ga0307378, IMG submission 202238) | Soil microbial communities from Risofladan, Vaasa, Finland - UN-1 | ecosystem: Environmental > Terrestrial > Soil > Coastal area > Acid sulfate soil | place: Finland: Risofladan, Vaasa | collected...
CTCGGCGAGGTGCTCCCCGTAAATCCCGCCCCTAGTGGGATTCGGATTGACAATACACCTCCTCGTTCCTATTATTTAAGGGGAAGGGGTAATTATTAAAAAAAGGGGAAAGGATGTGAAGAAGTCCAAAAGGATGATGGCGATGGCGGCTCTTTGTCTGTTCGCCGTGTCCTGTCAGAGTCCGGTTACCCCGTCGCTCCCCCTGAATGATCTGCTCAGAGCACCTCTGGCGGTTGAAATCAACAGCTGCCAACTCACGCTGGAGACTTATCTCTATCGCGATTTTATGCCGGGCGAAAATTCCGGCGGGTCCTTGCTTATCGCAAACACCTATCTTACGGCTGCCGATGGCCAGCCCTTCCCGGCCGAAATCGATGCCGATCGTATATGGGTGGTCAACGGTGAAGAGGTCTGGGAGACGACTTTCACGGCTGAGGCGAGACCTCGAGATTCCTTGCACCTCAACCAGCTCGGAAAAACCGCATGGGGCGGCCCACGGTGGGACGTCGCGGCTCAAGTGGAGGTCGTCGTCAGAGTCACGTCGTCCATGGCGCCGCCCCGTCTCCTCAGGGCCACGAAGCAGGCGATCGGCCAGGTCTGGTGAAACCGTCAGAGTTTATTCACCCGGCCAAATCCTTTCCCTATCGCTCCGGGAACGGTTACGATCGCCGCACCCACGGCCTCATACGTAACTATCAGAACCCGCAATAATTAAATGAAGCACGCCCGGGGTGACTCGAACACCCGACCTGCTGATCGTAGTCAATGGTTATCCCGGCCTAATTTGTTGTTAATAATTGAGATACGCCTCCGTCATTATTCGCCTGTGCCACATTTGTGCCAGTAGTCCAGCCCTGAGCTTACAGCCACGCCCTGCGCACGACAAAGGGACCAACCCAGGTAGGACTTATCCGCCCACGCTTCACGCCGGCGTCCGCACCCGGCCGACAGCGTGGCGTCAGTGCCGATTCCGGCTTCTTTAGTGGACTAACGCCTCTTGCCCCCCGTGGTCGCCGACACCACTTGGCTCGGGTCGCTGTCGATCAGGTTCTGTTGTTCCCCGTGCGGGTCGGTACGCGTGCGGATGATAAAATAATACGTCGTTCCTGGCGAAAGCCCCGTGACGTTCATGGAGGTGACGGACTTGTTGGCGGTCTGCTTGAAGAAGGTGAAGGGGCCGGACTGACTCTGGCTGAAGTAAACCCGGTAGCCGCCCGTATCGCCGGTGTAGGCGATGGGCGACCAACTCAGATTGACGGAGGTCGTTCCCAATGGCGCAGCAAACAGATCTGTCGGCGGCAAGGTTTGGCAGGATGGTCTTTTTACGAAGGATTTTGAGCATACTGAATGGCGTGCCAGAGAGGATTCAAACCTCCCTATGAGTATGTTTGGTTCAATATCGGTAGGTGCCGGCCAGTCCCGTCCCTCCCGGCATCTGCCCGGCCGGAATGACCATGACCCGGCCACCCATCTTCACGACCAGCTCGCCCAGGTCGTCGAGCAGGTCATCGACTTGCGGGTGCCTCAAATCTGCAACTTCGACCCGACCCGTCGCGACGTCGAGCCGGCCGGCAATCTGGCGGTCGGATTCGATCAGCAGCGACGCGACTCGCCCGGCGACGGCCGCCTGCGTCACCTGGGCCAGGTCGTCACTGCCCAGCCCCTGGGACTTCGCCGCTGCGAACTCGGCCGCCAGGGTCGCCAGCCGCGCCTGATACTGCGGCTCGACGACTTTCCAGACGCATTTCCGAAGCTCATCGATCGTCAGTTCATCGGGATTGATCGAGAGTCCCTCCGCCATCAGGAAAGGATTATGGCTGACCTTGTGGAAAAGATGATGATGCTCCGGCAACGCCGCCAGGATCAACGGCAGGCCCGACGGCCGGGAATGGTGCTCGAGCACCGCCCGGTCGACGGCGCGGAAGAACCGCTCCGCGTCGTTGTCAACCTCGTCCTTCCTCCCGCCGTGGCCATGGTGCATGGGCAGGCTGTCTCCGCCGACGCCGCCATAAGAGGCGACGGTCTTGTGCGGATCGGTCAGTTCGGCACCCAGCGCCTCGGTGATCGTCCGAGGGACTCCCGGGGCCGGATCGATCTCGTCGAGCGCGTCGCGGTTCCCCTCGAAAAGCCGCATCTTCTGGAAGCTCAATCCCAGAAGCTGATAGCGACCGACCGACTGCAGAAAGCGTCTCAAGGGCTTGGTGTGAAAGCTGTCGGCCACGATGGCCAATTCGACGACCGGCCGCTGAAGCCGGAATACTCGAAACAGGCTTGGCCCGCCCAGCACGGCTAAGCCCTCCAGGGCATGGTTCCAGAAGTCGTGATCGTGGGCGATGGCTTCAAACGGTTTGATAAGGAGCCGGGTCTCGATGTCCGGATACTTCTGCCTGAGCGATGCCTCCAACTCCTTCACCAGATTGCAAAACCGGATCGGGTCCTGCTGATTCTCGGGATGGCGCCGATGGGTCGGCTGGTAAAGTGAGAGACACGGCGACTGGTCAACCGATGCCAGCTCGGCCAGTGAATCGTTGGTGAGCAATGTACTCGTCTGTGTCATTTCATGACCCCTTTTATTGTGATTTAATCATCCGGCCTGTCCTGGCCGTTTCCGTCGATGTGCTGCTTGTGCTCGATAGTGCAAAACTATTCCTTCTTTTCCCCCGCGCACAAAGCAGGCTCGGTTTCGAGCGTTTCACGCACGCGCGCCAGCAGCGTGTCGATCCGCGCACGGTCATGGGCGAACTCGACGGTACTCTCGGCCAGCTCGGCGACCCATTGCACTTGTTCGCCGATCGCCCGCCGGCGGTTCGGGTTGGCCGTCAGACTGGCAAGGGTTTGAAAGGCGCCGAGCATCCGCGACATCATGGCGACATCGCCTCTGGCGAAGCTTCGGATTTGGTCGAACGATTCGGCCAGCAAGCTTTTAAAGTCCGGGCCTTTGGCGATCACTCTCAGCTCCCCTTCCTCGTAGCGGTGCGACGAGGGGATCTGCCGAGAGGCCAGCTGGGCCAGGATCGAGGTCAGATAATCCACGCACATCACCGCCGTCGTCGTGTCGATGACACCGGGAGAGAGCGCTTTCAACGCCACATCCACGATCTGCCTGATGCCGAAGGCCGCGTCCTGTTCCACCGTTCGGTGGCGGCTGATGCTGAAAGCCGCCTGCAGGGCGGCGGCCGCCTGTCCATCCAGGGTGTCTTCCAGAGCGAGTGAGGCCAGCGGGGTGTTCTGGACAACGAAGTCACCGATGCCGTGCTCCATCCGCACGATGGTCTTCCTGTCCCGCGCCAAGCGTAAGAGCGCTGTGTTATCCACGCCCTGGATATAGCCGCTCTCCTTGGCCGGGACAGCGCGCCATGTCCGCCCGGCCGAAGGGCTTGGCGTCGTGTCCTCCCCGTCTTCGCCCGGCCCTTCTCCGAGCCTTTCCGGAAACAGCCGGTCAATGGCCGCGCTGGTTTCCTGAGCGACCGAGGCGATGATGCTGGAAGCCTGGATCGACGAGGCGATGTGATGGATGAAGAACATGAGGGCGCCAACACCTCCGAGCGCCAGCACGAAGCCGAAGAACACCGCCAGGCTCGGAACGAATATGCCCTCGTCGCCACCGCGAATGGTGCGCAGGACGATCAGGCAATAGGTGAAAACGCCAGCGAAGATCCCCAGCACGGCTTGCGTGACGCGGCTGCGCATGAAGTTCCGCAGGATGCGCGAGGTGTACTGGCTCGAGGCCAGCGCCAGCACCACCAGGATCATGGAGAATGTGACGCTCACCACGGACATCATCGAACCCGCTATCGTGGACATCATCCCGCGCGCGCCTTCCGCTCCGGCGCCAAACAGGCGCGGCCATCGGGCCAGCCATCGGTGGATTCCGGCCGAGTCAGCTGCGATCAAAGCCGCCGCCAGTCCGACGCTGGCCATGATAATCAGCGAAGGCATGAACCAAAAGCTCGACCGCAGCTTGCTCCAGAGTTGCTTGAACTTATTCATGTGTCAGATCCCACTTCCAGTTCCGGATTTCCGGCATGTCTTGACCGTGCTTGTCGATGTACTGCTTATGCTCGATGAGCTTGTCCTGCCCCATCTGCTTCAGCTTGGCGCCGCGCGCGCCCAACTTCGGCAGCCGATGGATCACGTCCTGTACCAGATGAAACCTGTCGAGATCGTTTAAGACCGTCATGTCGAAGGTCGTCGTGATGGTGCCCTCCTCCTTATAGCCTCGGACGTGCAGGTTTTCGTGGTTGGTACGGCGATATGTCAACTGGTGAACCAGCGAGGGATAGCCGTGGAACGCGAAGACGACCGGCTTGTCCTTGGTGAATAGCGCATCGAAGTCCGGATCGCTCAGCCCGTGCGGATGTTCCGTATCGGGCTGCAGCTTCATCAGATCGACGACATTGATAACCCGGATTTTCAGATCGGGCAGATGTTTGCGGAGTATGGAAACGGCGGCCAGGGTCTCGAGCGTGGGTACGTCGCCGCAACAGGCCATCACCACGTCGGGTTCCGCGCCCTGGTCGGTACCGGCCCATGACCATGCGCCTATCCCTTGCGTGCAATGCTCGATGGCGGCATCCATGGTCAGCCATTGGGGCGCCTGGTACTTGCCCGCGATCACGACATTGACGTAATGCCGGCTCCTCAGGCAATGGTCCCAAACCGACAGCAGGCAGTTGGCGTCGGGCGGAAGGTATATGCGCACGATTGCGGCCTTCTTGTTTGCCACGTGATCGATGAAGCCGGGGTCTTGATGGGTGAAGCCGTTGTGAGCCTGCTGCCAGACGTGGGAGGCGAGCAGGTAATTGAGCGACGCGATCTTCCGCCGCCACGGCAATTCCGCGCTGACCTTCAGCCACTTAGCGTGCTGGTTGAACATCGAATCGATGATGTGAATAAAGGCCTCGTAGCTGTTGAACAACCCATGGCGGCCCGTGAGCAGGTATCCCTCGAGCCAGCCTTCGCACTGATGCTCGCTCAGAATCTCCATGACCCGGCCGTCGGCCGCGAGAAACTCGTCGTTCTTTTCCGTCCGCGCCTCCCACTGCCGGTTGGTGACCTCAAATACGGCGCTCAACCGGTTGGAAAGCGTCTCGTCGGGGCCGAAGATCCTGAAATTGCGCTGCTCCCGATTGAGCTTGGTCACATCGCGCAAGAACTCTCCGAGTACGTGCGTGTCGGCGGCCTGAACGGATCCTGGTGAAGGCACATTCATCGCGTAGTTCCGAAAGTCGGGCATAAGCAGGTCGCGCAGCAGCAGCCCGCCATTCGCGTGCGGATTGGCGCCCATCCGCCGGTCGCCTTGAGGCGCCAGCTCGGCCAAGTCCGGCAGGAGCCGGCCGTCCTCGTCAAACAGTTCTTCCGCCTTGTAGCTCTTCATCCAGCTTTCCAGCTGCTTGAGATGATCGGGATGCTCGGCGTCCACCGAAAGCGGCACTTGGTGCGCTCGAAACGTGCCCTCAACTTGCAGGCCGTCGACGACTTTCGGGCCCGTCCAGCCCTTGGGTGAATTGAGGACGATCATTGGCCAGCGCGGCCGAGTCGTGTCGTTTGAACTCCGGGCCTGGCTTTGGATTTGCCGAATGCCCTCGATGGCCTTTTCCAAAGCCACGGCCATGAGCTGGTGCATTCTTTCGGGCTCATGCCCTTCCACAAAGTAAGGCGTCCAACCATATCCGCGGAACAGCTGGTCCAATTCCTCGTGCGTGATGCGTGCCAGCAAGGACGGGTTGGCGATTTTATAGCCGTTGAGGTGCAGGATAGGCAGCACGGCTCCATCGGTGATCGGATTGAGGAATTTGTTGGAGTGCCATGCCGCAGCCAGCGGCCCCGTTTCCGCTTCGCCGCCGCCGATCACACAGGCGACGACCAGATCCGGATTGTCGAACGCCGCCCCGAAGGCGTGGCTGAGCGAATAGCCCAGCTCGCCCCCCTCGTGAATCGACCCTGGGCACTCCGGCGAGACATGGCTGGGAATCCCTCCGGGAAACGAGAACTGGGTGAAGAGTTTCTTCAGTCCGGCCTCATCCTGCGTGATCGTGGGGTAGATTTCGCTGTAGGTGCCTTCGAGATACGTGTTGCCTACGAGTGCAGGACCGCCGTGGCCGGGGCCGGCGATGTAGATCATATCCAGGTCATACTTCTTAATGACCCGGTTCAGATGCACGTAGATGAAGTTCTGCCCCGGCGTCGTGCCCCAATGCCCGAGCAGCGTCGGCTTCACGTGTGATAGCTTCAGCGGCTGCCTCAGCAGCGGATTGTCGTAGAGATAGATCTGGCCGACCGACAGATAATTGGCGGCGCGCCAGTAGGCATCCATCTTATGGAGAAGTTCAGGGGTGAGAGGTTTTGTTTCTATTTTCACAATTTTCCAATTCTTTTACAGCCTCGTCATTTGAACTTCAGCAATCGGGCATTGATGGCCACGATGACCGTGCTGGCGGACATCAGCACGGCGCCGAGCGCGGGACTGAGCAGCACGCCCCAGGCGTAGAGCGCGCCAGCGGCCAGCGGAATGGCGAAGGCGTTGTAACCCGTGGCCCAGAATAGATTTTGGATCATCTTGCGGTGGGTCGCCTTGGATAGCTTCAGGATGGCGACCACATCCAACGGATTGCTCCGCACCAGAATGACATCGGCGGTTTCGACCGCCACATCCGAGCCCGCGCCAATGGCGATGCCCAGATCCGCCTGCGCCAGCGCGGGGGCATCGTTCACGCCGTCGCCGGTCATGGCCACCAACACGCCTCGGGATTGGACCTCTTTCACTTTGGCGGCTTTGTCCTGGGGCAGGACTTCGGCGAAGTATTCATCCAGCCCGACTTGGTCTGAGACCCATTTGGCCGTCGCTTTGTTATCTCCGGTGAGCATCATGCAGCGGATGTTCAGCTCCTTGAGGGCGTCGATGGCTTGCTTGGCCTCGGGCCGGACGATGTCGGCCAAGGCCATCGCCCCTTTCAATTTCCCGTCAACAAGGACAAACACGACCGTCTTGCCCTGGGCTTGGAGCGGCTCGACGCGCTCGTCGGTCATGCCGATATTTTGCTCATGCAAGAAGCCCGGGCTGACCACCTTGATCTCTCTCCCTTCGACCCTGCCTTCCGCCCCTTTGCCCGGGATGCTTTTGAAGTTTTCGACGGACAACTTCGTCTCCGAAGACGCCGCGATGGCCTTGGCGATGGGATGTCCGGAATTCGCGTCCACAGAGGCCGCGTACTTGCGCAGCGTTTCTTCGTCAATGTCCTGCGAAAGGACCAGGGTGTCGGTCACGCCAAAGCGGCCTTCGGTCAGCGTACCGGTCTTATCAAAAATGATGGCCTGGAGCTTTCGGGCGCTTTCGAAAGAAACGCGATTGCGAATGAGCAGGCCGTTTTTCGCGGCCAGGGCCGTGGAGACGGCCACCACCAGCGGCACGGCCAAACCGAGGGCGTGCGGACATGTGATCACCATCACGGTCACGGCTCGTTCGACGGCAAAGGAGAACGCCTTGCTTATGAGAAGCAGCCAGAGCAGGAAGGTGAACGCGCCGCAACTCAGAGCCACGATGGTGAGCCACATCGCGGCCGTGTTCGCCAGATCCTGCGTCTTTGATTTGCTTTCCTGGGCCTGTTTGACGAGGCCGATGACCTGCGACAGAAACGAATCCTTGCCGGTGCCTTTGACCTGGACGGTCAGCGAGCCTTCCCCGTTGATGGAGCCGCCAATGACCTTGCCACCTGTCTTTTTGCTGACCGGTGTCGATTCCCCGGTCAGCATGGCCTCGTTGACCGAGCTCTCGCCTTCTATAATGACACCGTCCGCGGGAATTTTCTCGCCCGGTTTGACCAGAACCTTGTCATCCACAGCGAGCTCATTCAGCGGCACGTCCTTCACGCTGCCGTCGGGCCTGAGTTTATGGGCGTCCGAAGGCATAAGCTTCGCTAGTTCCTCCAGGGCCTTCGAGGCGCCCATCACGGACCTCATCTCGATCCAGTGCCCCAGCAGCATGATGTCGACGAGCGTGGCCAGCTCCCAGAAGAACATCTTGCCGGCCAGGCCGAACACCACGGCACTGCTGTAAAGATAGGCGGTCGTGATGGCGACGGCGACCAGCGTCATCATCCCGGGCTGCCGGGATTTGAGCTCCCTGAACAAGCCTTTGAGGAACGGCCAGCCGCCATACCAAAAGACCGCGGAGGCAAAGCCGAACAAGACATAAGAATCGCCGGAAAAACGGATGGCTTCGCGCAGACCCACCAGCTTTTGGAGCAGCGGCGAGAGGACGAGAATCGGTAACGTCAGGACCAGTGAGATCCAGAACCGTTTCCGGAAATCCGCCGCCATGTGGGCGTGGTGGCCGTGATGATCATGGCGGGGAGGATGGTCGGAGCCGGCATGCTGCAGTTGAGCTTCCGCCTCCTGCCAATTCTGTTCGGAATGTCCTTGCGGACGACCTTCCTTCAGATAAATGGCGTAGGCCTTCTTGGCCACCTCGTCATGCGTCGGCTCAGTTTCGGGCCTATTTTTAGCTGCGTGCTCGTGATCCTTCATAGAGGATTTCCTGCCTCATGGACGTGTCATGAGCTCACGATCCTTTCTTGGACAGCTTGATAATCACGACGACCAGCAGAATGACCAACGCGACGCCGATCAGCGCAAAAATCCAGTTCGTCCCCCCCATCCAGCCGCTCATCCATCCGCCTCCATGATTCATCATAAAGCTCCTTTCTTTGCGCTGCGACCCGGCCACCATCTGGTCGTCCAGACCGTGGGCGGAGACAGCCTTATCATTTGAAATCGCAGTCCGGGCAACAAGAGCTTGCCCGTTTTGCTCAAAATACTGACCTCTCCCCGCTCAATGTACCGCAAACGTGACCCATTTCGCTGAAACATCTGGATATCACGCCCGAGAGGATTCGACCCTCCGATCTTGGAATCCGGAGTCTAAGTCGCGGGCCGCCGCGACTGTGCGCGGATATCCTCGCGCAGGGCGACCACGTAGCCGAAGCCCCGGCGGCGCAGGCTCGCGCCCAGCGCCCGCATGCCGCGGTTCAGCGAACTGACAACGCGGAAAAAACGAAAACCCCGCCCCACGCGGGCCAGCCGAAACACCCGGAAGACGCGGATGAGGCGCAGCGCCGGTATCAGCAGCGAAATGGCGGGCAGCCAGTTACTCTTGAGATAAGCAACCTTGCGCGGAGCCAGGACGATTTCCACCGCGAAATCGAGGATGAAAACGGCCCAGATGATCATGCCGATGATCTCGAACGAAGGACTCTCGCCCCAGATCAGTTCCCCAACCAGCAGCGCCAGCCAAACGAAGGCGAGTATCAGCATCGGCGTTTCCAGCCAGTCCTCCAGGCGTTGGAGCAGCTCGTAGCGCTCCCTCTCCAGCGCCTCCTGGCCAGGGGCCTTCGCGTTCTGCTTCTCGCCGACGCTGACATCGCTCATTGTCTGTCCTCGCGTCCGGCCCGGCGGGTCGTGGCCGTCTGAATCGCCGCCGCGCAAAACCCGTTCGCTTGAAGCTCAGAATTGAAGCTTCCCATCACCAACTGATGATAGTCCGACCCGCGGACAGGTGTCAAGAGCTTAACTTTGCCAATAACTTACTGATATTATTAAGGAGGGATTTCATGAAAAGAAAGTTTCGGCAGATGTTACTTTGTTTTCTTTCTTTTTCGGCGGTTCTGGCGGTAATCCTGGCGATGTCGGGTTGTGCCATGTTGGGCATCGGGGGAGGAAGAACGACCCGCCTCTCATCGACCCCCACGCTGCCGGCAGTGGAGGGCCTCGCGAAATTTACCGCCACCAAGAACGACAATACGCGTATCGAGCTGACGGTGAAGCATCTCCCTCATCCCGAGAAGCTCACGCCTCCTGCCAACAACTATGTCGTTTGGACGCGCGCTACCGAGTACGCGCGGGTCCAGAACATGGGGGCACTGATAGTTGACCTGCCCCCCTCATAGGACTCCAGTCCTTGTGATAACATTCTGCTGGATCGAGGGAGGTGGACATGGCCAGGAAACGGTTTGCTCCGGAGCAGATCATCACCATGCTCCGGGAGGCGGAGGTTCTTCTGGGGCAACAGGGGAGAATCGAGTGGCGTGCCTGAGAAGATTCGAACCTCCGACCTTTGGATCCGGAGGGCGGGGGCTTCTCGGCGGAGAACGTTTATTGGCGTTGGCGTAGAGCCCGTAATAGCGGACTGTGACCTGGCCCTTATCGGGAATGTGAGAAGTCGCCCCGGCGATGAACTCCAGATATTCCATCGTCTCCAG
>Ga0307378_10013682_pt1 | contig 10256 bp, 10 predicted proteins | sample UN1MG_FD_202238 | JGI IMG/M metagenome (GOLD analysis project Ga0307378, IMG submission 202238) | Soil microbial communities from Risofladan, Vaasa, Finland - UN-1 | ecosystem: Environmental > Terrestrial > Soil > Coastal area > Acid sulfate soil | place: Finland: Risofladan, Vaasa | collected...
ACATCCCCTTTCATAGAACATCTTTAGTTTTTTCCGTTTCCTCCCCGCCTCCGCCAGGATTATCGGTTGACACTCAGGCTGGATCGTCGCGCCCCCAACCCAAGGGTCGAGGCGTGGTTCGACCGACGAGGCGGGCTGGGAAAGCCATCGCCCAGCGAGGATAGGCTAGCATACTTGCCTACAGTCGTCAAGGGGGCGCGCGGAATGTTGGGTTGCCGAGGGTGGGGCGGCTTGCGGGGGATGGCCTCACTGGCGGTGCCAGCGCACCCCGTGGCGTTCGAGCAGGGCGATGGCATGGCGGATCGACACCGCCACGGAATGCGAAGCGTTCCGCACATCCCGACCCACGACCACTCCCACCACTCCTCCCGAGGGAAGATAGACCGGGCTTCCACTGCTCCCGATTTCCAGGTGAATGTCGAATACGAGAGTCTCAGTTCCCGCTTCGGCGGGTGGCGGCCGCACCACTCGAACAATGCGGCCGGAAACCTGCTTCGCCTGCCAAGAGAATTCCGGATGACCCAGCACGCGAATTTCATCACCCGCGCCCACTTCCCTGTCGTCGAGGGGCGCGACCGGATAAATCTCACCCTCGGGCGGCGGACGCTCGGTTTTGAGCAGCGCCAGGTCGTGCTCCTCGTCCAGGGCAACCACTTCGCAGGATACTGCTGTCGCCGCGTGCGCGTCCGGCCGGGCCAACTTCGCCACAATCTTCGCCTCAGGACTTCCCGCCAGGCAGCGCCGCGCGTCTTCCACAACGTGTGCGTTGGTGAGGATGTAGCCCTCTTCGTTGACGAAGAATCCGGTCGCCGAGCAGGCGCGGTTCTTATCATCTTGGCCGGGGCCGATGGCCAGCAGTTGCACAACCGCCGCCGCCATGCCACCGTAATCGTCAGACGCCGGTTGCGCCTGTGCCTGAGCCCAAGAAGGAAGGCAAAAGTCAAAGGGCAAAAGGCAAAGGGCAAAAGTGAAAACCCAGGACACCGAAAAAGCCCTCATTGCTCGACCTTGTCTGACTTGGTTTTGCCTTTGGCTGTGGCAACCGCCTTCGAGAGCATGGCACGCAACTGGTTTGATTCGTCGAGCAAACTCGCCATCCGGCCCGACGGGACTTTCCCAGCCCTGGCCAGGAGCCGGAGCCAGTAATTCGACTCCCTCAACTCCTTCAAAGCAATTTGCAGCTTGTGAATAAAATCATCCTTGGACTCTGCACCTTGCGCCTCTTCGTAGTTTGCCCCGGCGGACGTACCGCTACGCAGGAGCTGGTCGCCAATTCGCCTTCCAACCGGCGTCTTGGGAAGTGATTCGACAAGCTTGATTATTCTTACGCCATACTCGAGAAGGCGTTCATTGAGGTTCCGCCGTTCTTCCATTTTTGCCCTTTGACTTTTGCTTTTTGCCTTTTGATTTGTAATTCCCGTCTTCTACCAGTCCTGCACGCTGCCGTCTACGCGGCGCGCGGTAGGCAAGTACGCCCGCTTATAGGGATACTTCTTCGCCGCCTCTTCATTGACGTCGGTGCCGAGGCCCGGCGTGTCGTCCACGTCCATGTAGCCTTCCTTGAACGTGGGCCCGCCGGGGATGACCTCCCGAGTGACTTCCGGGAAGAAGACCATCTCCTGCACGCCGAAGTTGGGGATGGAGATATCGACGTGAACGTTCGCGGCGTGGGTGGGCGGGCCGATGTCGGCCGGGCCGTGCCACGCAGTCTTCACCTGAAAGGCCTCGGCAAGCGCCGCCACTTTGCGCCCCGCCGTGATGCCGCCGATGTGCCCGAGGTCGCAGCGGATGTAATCGATCAACTGTTCGGTGATGAGCGGCACGCAGTCCCAGAGCGAATTGAAGAGCTCGCCCATAGCCAGCGGCGTGGTGGAATGCTGGCGAATGACGCGGAAACTTTCCTTGTGTTCGGGGCGCAGCAGGTCTTCAAGAAAGAAAAGATGATACGGCTCGAGCTCGCGCGCCAGGCGCGCCGCGTCGATGGGGCCGAGCTTTTCGTGCGTATCGTGGAGGAGCTCGACTTCCTCGCCAAGTTTCGAGCGCAGATGGTCGAAGAGCTTGGGGACGGTGCGCAGGTAAGGTCCGGGCTCGAACAACTCCGTCTGCGGCAGGCCGGCCTGCTGGTCCACGCGCCCGGCGGTTTCTTCGGATTTCCTTCGCGCCGAGGTGCCGTACGTTCCTTCCAGTCCAGGAAGCGCCACCTGGGCGCGCACGCACTTGAAGCCGCGCTCCATAGCGCGCCGGACGGCGTCTTCGACCTCGGCGAAATCCTTGCCGCTGGCGTGCGTGTAAGCGAGCGCGCCGATGCGCGTCCGCCCACCGAGCAGTTGATAGACCGGCATGCCCGCGCGCTTGCCCTTGATGTCCCAGAGCGCCAGGTCCACTCCGGCGACGGCGGTCATCTGCACGGGGCCGCTGCGCCAATAGGAACCGCGATAAAGATATTGATAGATGTCTTCGATTTGCTCCGGATCGCGGCCGATGAGCAGCGGCGCGATGTGCTTTTCGAGCGCTGCGGCCACAGCCAGCTCGCGCCCGTTGAGCGTGGCATCGCCCACGCCGTAAAGTCCCGGCTCATTGGTGAGGATCTTGACCAGCACATAGTTGCGGCCCGGACAGGTGACGATGACGCGCACGTCGGTGATCTTGAGCTTGGGCAGGCCGCGCGCGGGACCCGTGGGGGCTTGTGCGCCGAGTCCGGATTTTGCAGCCGCCAGCGGCCCGGCCAGCGCCGCCACGCCTGCGAGTTTCAAAAAGTTTCTCCGGCCAGATCTTCTTGATCGTGATGCCATGGGTGCCTCCAGGATTTTGCTCGATTGTCCGGGGGATTCTACCGCTTCGCGGGCAGGTAGGGGAGGAAGTTTGAGGGATCGCGCAAGCTCAAGCCGCAGATTTCAACCACAGGTCTATACGGCATTCCCATTCGCGACGAAATCGAGCTGGAACTCACGCTGTAAGATACCCGCCACTTCTCGATCAGACCAAAAATCCCTCACGAAAAAACGGCCGTTGTTGCCTCCGTTTCGTACACCCGAAGATTCCCCCGCAAAATTTCCGGTGGTATGATTGGCCACGAACGGTGCAACCGACTTCCGAGGGGCTGGGTTCACGCGGCGGCTCGCGGGGAGGCGTCCCATGAAGAAGCAGAAACGCAAGCAGACCGGCAAAGCGCCGAAAGTCAGGGTGACGGCTAAGGAAGTCATGAACCCGTCGGTGGAGACGGTGCGCGACGACCTCACGGTTCAGGAGCTGGCCGCTTTTCTTACCGAGAAGGAAATCACCGGGGCGCCGGTGGTGAACGAGCGCGGCAAACTGGTGGGTGTGGTTTCCGCCATGGATATCGTTGAAAATGCCGCGGAGGGCGCGGACTTCGTTCCTGGCGGCGAGAGCGGCCCCCATGTCCGCCAGGATGTGCGAGAGCACATCAATCCGGGCGACCTGCGCCGCATGCACGTTGAGAATTCCGGGCTGCAGGTGCGCGAAATCATGACCCCCACGGTTTTCACCATTCCCGAGGACACTCCAGTCGAGAAGATTGCCCAGACGATGATTTCCGGACGCGTTCACCGCTTGCTGGTGACGCGGCGCGGCCGCATGGTGGGCATCGTCACCACACTGGATCTGCTGAAGCTTCTAGTCGGAAAGAAATGAGAAGGCCGTGGACCGGCGGTGCGGACGCTCTCCTCCCGCGCCGGCTGCTTTGCAGGAAGGACCTCGCCGCAGTCGTAACTTTCCCAACCTGAGATGACTATTTCTGTTCAGCCCCAATGCCAGGACGCGCGCCTTCCGGGACCTGGTTTCCCCAGAAATCGCGGCCGCCGTTCTGCCTGATGGGAATCCCCGCGTGGATACACGGCGAGCCATCCTTGAGCTTGTAGCCTTCGAGGGAATCAAACCCGAACTTGCCGCTGCCGGGTGCAATTAGCATCGGGTCCGACGTGATCGCCTTGGAATCACCAGGTGGGTTTTGGTGATTGCCGTAGAAGACGTTGCGTTCGAAAACGTTGTTTTTGCTTCGCCCGAATCCCGGCTTGACATTATAGGTACCGTCATCGTTGCGGCTGACGCCGTGGCTGTAGCGGCCCTCCCCTTCCACATAGAAAATGTTGTTTTTCACGTGAATGCCGTCGGACCAGCCGACATAGTCCGTGTACAGGAACAGGTCTACGACCAGGCCCTTCCCAACGTAGAAGACATTATTGTAGATTCTGGCGTCTTCGACCGGGCCGGTGATATGAAAGATCCGGGCGCGATCGTTCTGACTGATGTTGTAACGGACTACCGTTCCCGTGTTTCCGGCGCTTTGGGGAAATTTGTGGGCGATATCGAAAACATAGACCACGACCATAACCACCGCCAGGAGCCCGACACCTGCCAGCAGGAATGAGAGCATCCGCCATTTCATCCTTTGCGCTCCCAGCGCCACCAGAAAACACACCGCTGCCACGGCGAGAAACAAACGCATTCCCAGGCTGCGGAAATCACCGCTGGTGCAGAGCAACATGAAGCCGCCGTCGTTGTCGTGGCTGTAGTTGTACTGAAAGATTGTGTCGCGGCAGTTGCCGTCGGAATCGAAGGCCTGGCCGTCGCGCGTGCCTCTGAATTCGCTCACCTCGTTGAACTGGATAACGGTGCCGTCGGAACTCCAGGGCCAGATACCCGCTGAATAATCCGGCGCGCGCTGACCGCCTTTGTACAGGCGGTTGTGCTCGACCAGCGCGCCCTCGCATCCCCAAACCTTGATGCCGTCGCCGCCGATGTCTTCCAGAAGATTGTTACGAATTACGACATTCAGGCTGGGAAACCAAAGTCGGCGGTCATCATATAGACTGTAGCCGCAGATTCCGTTCCGGTCGGTGCGAAGGAGATGGCAGCCCTCGATCAGCAAGTCGTCGAAGCGGCTACGGGTGTCCTTCCCGCCGTTTTCCCAGACGATGCCCTGACCTTCACCCTTATCCTTGATTACCCAGCCATTGACGTCGTGGACGAAGAGATTTTTGAGGTGGATGTGGCGCATCGTGCCGAAGTCCCACGCCCGGACGCGCACCCCGTAACGAAACTTGTCGCGCGTTTTCCCTTGGTTGGTGAGTTCGAGATTGCTCACTTCCCAGTATTCCTGATTCTCGAGCAGCAGGGCTTCATTGAACCGTCCCTCGGCGGTGATCAGGGGTTTCGCGCCCTCACCGTACACATCGATGACAATCGGCGCGCCTTCGTTCCCTGAGCCTTTCGGTGCGAGCCGCCCCTCGTACCGGCTTCCAGCTTTGAAGAGAATTCTGTCGCCGGGCGCAAAGACAGTGTTGTTGACGCGAGCGAGGGACTTCCAAGCGCTGTTCGGCGCCGTCCCGCTGTTTTGATCATCGCCGGTCGCTGCATCAAGGTAATAAGTTGTCGCGCCCGGTGAGGAAAGAGCTGGCTCCGTTTCTGCCATGCCTCGACCCCCGCCCTCCGGGAACACGGAAAGCCCAATCAGCAGGGCGAAGGCGATCCGAACTATCCACCTGAGTTTCAAGACGGTTTGATCAGTCATGGTTCCTCCTGCAGGTCAGGCCATTCTAATCAAGCATCCGGGAAGACCAAGAGGAATCCGGCCCCGCGGCAGTCATTTGTGGACAATTCTGCTGTTTCGTGTGCGGGAGTGGACAACCTCACCCACGAACAAGATGCGGGCTTCGTTTCACTCTGTGGCAAGGACCTGTTGGCGAGGCTTGGACTCCGCCCGTGCGACTGATTTCAACCGAATCTCCAACTGCTGGAGCACGGGCTCCTCCACGTGCAACACGGTCTCGGAAGGTTCGTATCCGGGGGCTTCGACGCGCAGTGTGTGCTCGCCGACGGGGAGTTGAATGGGGCCCAGGTAATCCGCGCGGCCCACGTAGATTCCATCAAGAGTGATCCGCGTGTTCAGGGGATTGGTCACGAGCAACAGCGTGGTTACGGATTCCTTAGGGTAGCCGGAAGATGGATTGTATCCGGCTTGGCGAGGATCGGCTGTGGGATAAGGTTCAGCCCACCAATAATTCGGCAAATAAGGAACGGCGGGTGGAATGGTCGGCACATTCACAAACGGCGAATAGAACCCACCCAAGCCATAGTAGCCGAAAGGGCCGTAAGAGGGGTAGAAGTAAGGTCGAACGTATCCCCCGAAATAGCTCCCGCCGGAGGCAGGCGCTTGCCCGATGTGCGCAGAGGCTCCCTCAGGGGGGGCGGCTTGAGCCCGCGGGCCCGCCAGGAAGACGAGCCCCATCGCCAGGAGAGCCAGAGGTAGAGACCGACACGCTTTGGTGCGACGCATAAACCCTCCTTCGGAGGGAGCTCAATAGGGTAGCTACTATTCTACCCTACCTCACCAACTCGGACCAACGACACCCCTACTCCCGCTTATCTGGATGCGAAAACCTAGGCTCAGGTTGGCCTTTTCATGGGCGGAATCGGTTCTTCCCTAACCTCATGGGCTGTAAAAGCTTGTTGTCCGTATCAGGAAGTCAAAATCAAGCGCATCACAACCGGTCCCACGTCGAGCGCCTGCGCCCCACGCGCCACAAATTGGCTTGACGCTGTTTTCCCTTGTGGGCTAACGTCTAACTTCCTCTCCCGACGCGACATGCGAGGCGCACCGGGCGGTGACCGCCAGGGTGCGACGCGGCCATGGAACTTTTCGAGCTAACTCGGGCGCTGGTCAACATCGAATCCGTAACCGGCAACGAGAAGGCGTGTGCCGCCTTCCTGCGCGACTACCTGGCGGAACGAAACTTCCGCGTCGAACTTCAGCCGGTCGGGCCCGAACGCTCCAACGTCCTGGCCCTCAACGGCGAGCCGGAAGTCGTGCTCAGCACGCACATTGATACGGTGCCGCCTTTCTTCCCTTCCAGCGAGGACGAGGAATACATTCACGGGCGCGGGTCGTGCGATGCGAAAGGAATCCTCGCCTCGCAGGTGATTGCCGGGGAGCGGTTGCTGGCCGAGGGGGTCAAGGATTTCGGATTATTGTTCTTGGTGGGCGAAGAAACACTGAGCGATGGCGCGCGGGTGGCCAACCTCTCGCCACGCGGGACGAAATACATCATCAACGGCGAGCCCACAGACAACAAGCTGGCGCTGGGAACCAAAGGCATCCTGCGCGTCGACATACGAGCCAAGGGCCGGATGGCCCATTCGGCCTACCCGCACCTGGGAGAATCGGCCATCGAGAAACTGCTCGACGTGCTGGCGGAGATTCGCCGCTTGCCGCTGCCCGAGGACCCGGTACTGGGTCCATCGACGATCAACATCGGGCTGATCTCCGGCGGCCGCGCCGCCAACGTTATTCCCGATCTCGCGCAGGCGCAGATTCTCATTCGCACCGTCAACGGCGCGGACGAGTTGCGTAGCAAGTTTCGGAGCCTGCTCGAGGGCCGCTGCGAGTACGAGTTTGTTCGCTATACGCCCGCGCTGCTGATGGAGAAACTCGACGGGTTTGAGACCGAGGTGGTGGCTTTTACCACCGACCTCCCCAACCTGACAGCCTGGGGTCGCCCGTTGCTTCTGGGGCCGGGCTCCATCAGCGTGGCGCACACCGACCACGAGAGAGTCCGCAAGGCGGACCTGACACGGGCTGTGGACCTCTACTACCGGCTTGTGCGCCAACTGAAGGCGCGAAGCGCTAGATGAATTTCGGATTTTGGATTTGGGATTTTGGATTGGAGTGGCAGCTCGATCGGTTGGAAGCCGATGGTTGAAATCAAGGCCATAACGTCAAATCCAAAATCAAGAATCCAAAATCGCAAATCGTAGGGGGGACAGGAAGGAGTAACAGGCGGAATTGTTCCGCCGAAACGCCATCATGAAGAAGATAGAAGTCGGAATTCTGGGAGCCACAGGAATGGTGGGGCAGCGCTTTGTGAGCCTGCTCGAGCACCATCCGTGGTTCGAAATCGCTTGGCTCGCCGCCTCGGAGAGGTCGGCGGGCAAAACCTACGCCGAGGCGTGCAACTGGCGGGTGCGCGATCCCATGCCCAGGGCGGTGCGCGACTTTCCGGTTCACGAATGCAAACCCGGCAAGGCGCCGCAGTTGGTGTTTTCCTCGCTCGACTCCAAAGTGGCGGGCGAGGTGGAGAAGGAATTCGCCCGCACCGGACACGTGGTGGTTTCCAATTCCTCCAACCACCGCATGGACGCGGACGTCCCGCTGCTGATTCCCGAGGTCAACCCGGACCACCTGACGCTGGTCCGAACCCAGCGCAAGGAGCGCGGGTGGAAAGGGATGATCATCACCAACCCCAACTGCACGACCATCGGGCTGGTGATGTCGCTCGCGCCGCTCGAAAAGACCTTCGGGCTCGAAAAGGTGCTGATGACCAGCATGCAGGCGGTCTCCGGAGCGGGCTACCCCGGAGTCCCCACGCTCGACATCCTCGGAAACGTTATTCCTCACATCGCGGGCGAGGAGGAGAAGGTCGAGCGCGAGACCCTCAAGCTGCTGGGGAAACTTTCAGGCGGCCAGGTGAAGCCGGGAGACTTTGTGGTCAGCGCGCACTGCAATCGGGTTCCGGTCGAGGACGGCCACACCGAGTCAATCTCCGTGGCGCTGCGCACCAAAGCTACGGTTGAAGATCTGATCGCCGCGTGGCGAAAGTTCCGCTCGCGGCCGCAGGAACTCCAGTTGCCCTCGGCGCCGAAACACCCCATCATCGTGAAGGATGAACCCGACCGGCCACAGCCGAAGTTCGACATCCACGCCGAAAACGGCATGGCTGCGGTGGTGGGAAGGGTTCGCCCGTGCCCGGTGCTGCAGTTCAAATACACGGCGCTCAGCCACAACACCATTCGGGGCGCCGCCGGAGCGGCTCTGCTCAACGCCGAGTTGATGAAGGCGGAAGGATACCTCGACTAGGGGTCAGGTTGCAGGTGCTAGGTGTCAGGAAAGTGTAAAGGTTAAAGGGTGAAGGCTGAATTGCCGCCTTTACCATTTACACTTCAGGCTTTTGGCGTCCGTACGGATTGAAGACATGCCTGACGATTCAAACGCCCCTGGCGCGACGCGCTCCATTGGCCTTGCTCTGCTCGGCTACGGCAAGATGGGTCGGACGATTGCGCAGCTCGCGCCGCAACGAGGCCTCGATGTCCGCCTCATCATGGACATTGACGCCAATGCCGGCGCGGCGGGAATCACCGCGGAGAACTTTGCCGGCATCGACGTTTGCCTGGAGTTCACCGAACCTAAGGCGGCCCTCGGAAACATTCGCCGGGTGGCAGGGCTGGGCTGCAATCTCGTCGTCGGGACCACGGGCTGGCACGATCACCTTGACGAAGTTCGCAGGGCGATCGAATCCAGCGGCGTGGGGATGGTCTACGCGGCGAACTTCTCCATCGGCATCCAGCTTTTCTATCGCTTGGCGCGGGCGGCGTCTGAGATTTTCTCAGTCTTTCCGATGTACGAGCCTTTCCTGACCGAAGCCCATCACCGTTTCAAAAAGGACGCGCCATCGGGCACCGCGCTGGAACTGAAGCGACAGGTCCAGCCGCAGTTCAAGGACCGCGAGATTCCCGTGGCCAGCGTCCGCGCGGGCTACATCCCCGGCATGCACGAACTGGGCTTCGATTCCGAAGCCGACACCGTTGTTCTGCGCCACACGGCCCGCGGCCGCCAGGGGTTCGCCGAGGGCGCACTCTACGCCGCCCGCTGGGTGGTGGGGAGAAAAGGACTCTTCAATTTCGCGGATGTGCTGGAGCCCCCTCAGCAGCGGGATGGAAAAGGGCCGAGAACCGAATAAGATGCTGCGCGGACTTTTGCGCCCACCAGATCTTCTGCTATAAATGGAGGAGGATGGCTGCTTATGAAAACCTTCTCAGCGTTTGTTGAATGGGACCCCGAGTCCGCCCTTTATGTCGGGATTGTGCCCGGCATTCCAGGCGCCCATACGCAGGCTGCTACGCTCGACGAGCTTCAGAAGAACCTGAGAGAAGTCCTGGAGCTGTGCCTCCAGGAATACAAGGGTTCCCTTGACGATCTCCCGCGCTTCGTGGGGCTGCAGCAAATTGAGGTCGCGGTGTGAGCCGCTTGCCAGTTGTGGGTTTCCGGCAGATGGAGAGGGTGGTTCTCCGTTTGGGCTTCAAAGCAGTCCGCCAAAAGGGCAGCCACGTCTTCTACCGGCATCCGGACGGAAGGATGACGACCGTCCCGAATCACCCTGGAAGGGATCTTGCCCGTCCGTTGCTCCGAGAAATCCTCCGCGAGATCGAACTGACCCCTGAGCAGTTTCAGGAAGAGCTGAGTC
>Ga0307378_10013683_pt1 | contig 10256 bp, 6 predicted proteins | sample UN1MG_FD_202238 | JGI IMG/M metagenome (GOLD analysis project Ga0307378, IMG submission 202238) | Soil microbial communities from Risofladan, Vaasa, Finland - UN-1 | ecosystem: Environmental > Terrestrial > Soil > Coastal area > Acid sulfate soil | place: Finland: Risofladan, Vaasa | collected...
CAGAGCGCTCGTTTCATTCGTTCTATCGCACGTGGTCGGTCCTCAGCCCAGACAATGAGTTTTGCTATCATAGAGTCATAAAACGGTGGGATGGTAAAGCCAGGGTAGACGCCAGAGTCAACACGGATACCAGGGCCGCTCGGTTCTGCGTATCTGATGATTTTGGCAGGAGACGGCATGAAATTATTCAAGGGATCTTCGGCATTGATCCTACATTCGATCGCATGACCTCTTGGATGGATATCCTTTTGGTCATATTCAAGTTCCAATCCTGAAGCAACACGGAGTTGTTCTCGTGCAAGATCAACACCAGTCGTCACCTCTGTGATCGGATGTTCTACCTGTAATCGAGTGTTCATCTCAAGGAAATAATACCTGCCGTCCTTAAACATGAACTCACAGGTCCCTGCATTGTAATATCCAGCAGTTTTAGCAGCAAGCACGGCTTGCGCACCGATTTCTTTCCTTAGCTCAGGTGTCAAAGCACACGATGGTGTTTCCTCAATGAGTTTCTGGTGACGTCGTTGGACACTACATTCTCGCTCAAAACAATGAATCAAATGACCTTTTTTATCACCAATCACTTGGTACTCAATATGACGCGGGTTTTCGATGAATTTCTCAATAAAAACCGAATCGTCACCAAATGAGTTCTTCGCAAGCTGGCGAACTGTAGAGAGTGCCTTTTCCATTTGCTGTTCGTCATCTACTTGCTGGATTCCTATTCCTCCACCGCCAGCTGATGCTTTTAACATGACTGGGTACCCAACCTCATGGGCGATGTCTTTTGCCCGCTCGTGATCAGCAATGGCTTCGGTGACCCCGGGAACGACATTGACTCCGGCTTTAATCATGGATTTCTTTGAGTCAATTTTTGATCCCATAAGCTTCATTGCAGAAACAGGTGGGCCAATGAACTCGATGTTGTTTTTTTTACACATTTCTGCAAACTCGGAATTCTCAGCCATAAATCCATAACCAGGGTGGATCCCTTCTGCACCGGATTTCAAGGCGGCATCAATAATTTTCTGTTTATTCAAATAACTTTGACTTGCGGGGCCTGGACCGATGTTATACTTCTCGTCAGCATATTTAACAAACAACGCGTGTTGATCAGCATCTGAGTATACCGCGACAGTTGCAATTCCGAACTCTTTGCACGCCCGCATGATACGAATAGCAATTTCACCGCGGTTTGCAATGAGTACTTTATTAAGCATGATCTATCACCATCGTTACAGAATCTGCATCAGAAGGTCACCGCTAGAAACCGGAGATCCTTCTTTTATGTAGATTTCCTTAACCTCCCCATCTCTTTCACATTTTATTTCTTGTTCCATCTTCATTGCTTCAACAGTGGCGATAACATCACCTTTTTTCACCTTGTCACCTTTCTTTACTTTTATCTTCAAAATGGTTCCTTGCATACTTGATTTAATACCACCTTCGATATCCTTGGGTTTTTCTTGTGTGGTTGTACCCCCCGCACCAGCAACAAGATATCCACCGGAGGGGATGACTTTGACTTCGTAAGGTTCTCCATCAACCTCGACTTGGAATTCTGTAGGAATTTGCATGGGTCCTCCTCGTTTTTCAGGGGGTTGTGTCTCAAGCCAGAGTTGCTTGACTTCAGGGAATGATTGTTTTACCATGGCTCTTGTCAATTGATGATCGATAGGTAAAGGTAGAGCATCAGAGGTGAACTCTGCAATTGCTTGGCCTTTTAGGAACTTCAGACCGACCTGTGGATACAGAATATAGGTCATGATATCTTCTTCTTTCTTAATGAGTGATCCACCATCGATTTCCTTTAATTCTTTCTTCATTTGGTCCCAGAGCGGTTCTAATAAATCTGAAGGTCGACAGTCGATGATCTCTTCTTTCCATTTTGGTCCAAGAATCTTCTTCATAATCTCTGGTTTGATCTCTGCAGGAGGTTTGCCATACATACCACGGCAGTAATCCTTGGTTTCTTTTGGGATGACTTTGTATCGTCCATGCAGCACATTCATGACAGCTTGAACACCCACAACTTGACTCGTCGGAGTCACAAGCGGCGGGTATCCGAGTTCGTCCCTCACTCGAGCGGTTTCATCCAGAATCTGTCGGTATTTATCACGAGCGTTTTGCTCCTCCAGTTGGAAGATAAGATTTGAAAGCATCCCGCCAGGGATTTGATGCAAGGTAACGCTCGGGTCGACCTTTAACGCATCGAATCGATGGAGATGCCGGTACTTCTCCCAGATTTTTAGGAAATACGTCCGACATTCAATAAGTAACTCTAGATTGTAATGAGTATCCCATTCTGTACCTTGTAACGCGGCAACAACACTTTCAGTGGCAGGAGCAGCAGTCCCTCCTGAGATCGGAGAGAGTGATGTATCAAGGATGTCCGCACCTGCCTCAACAGCTCGTTGATACGCCATCCCGGTCATCCCACTGGTGCAATGTGTGTGAAGGTCCATGGGTAGGTTCACACCTGCTTCTTTGGTGCCTTTGATAATGTCATATGCACGTTTGGGGGAGATCATCCCCGCCATATCCTTTATACAGACTGAATCAGCGCCCATTTTCTTTAATTCGATGAATTTATCAACAAAATATTCAACGGTATGAATCGGTGAAATAGTATAGCTCACACATGCTTGTACATGACCACCGTTTTCTTTGACCGCTTGCATGGGTACCTTCATGTTCCGTAAATCATTTAATGCGTCAAAGATACGGAAATAATCGCATCCGTTTTTTTTTGCAAGATAGATGAATTTCTTTACCACGTCATCAGGGAAATTCCTGTAAGCAACAATATTCATTGCTCGCTCTAGCATTTGCAGTGGTGTGTTGGGCATGGCTTTTTTTAGTTTATTTAATCGTTCCCAAGGGTCCTGATTTAAATATCTGATGCATACGTCGTAAGTTGCACCACCCCAAACTTCAAGTGAAAAAAATCCAATCTCATCAAGTTTTTCTGTTATCGGCAGCATATCTTCTGTTCGCATTCTTGTAGCTAGCAACGATTGATGTCCATCTCGTAGGATCATTTCATGTAATTGTACCATAGATAGTTCCCTCCGGTTCTCAACAGGTTTCTTTTACTGCTGTTGAGTGGATGGTTTCAAACGAGAAATGGTATCCGATAAACCTACTTAAGAATATCGGGGAGGAAACCATAACCATGAATCCCAGGGTGTTAATAAATAACGAAATAGTCTACTTTTATAGATAATACCGTTATTGTATAGTAATCTATTTCTATATGCTAGAATATTAAACCCGAATTACTTAGGGGGTAAGCCTATGAGGCAACAACTTATATTGATGGTATTAGGCGTTTGTGTTCTCTGTTCTTCCTGCATCCCCTTAACAATGGGGTTTCCCACAGGGATGATTTCAGAGGGGCAAATCTCTTTGGAATATCGGAATGTCACGGTTTATGCGCCAGCGGTTTCTCAATTAGGAACAAGTTATATCGGTGTGATTTCAACAATCACGGTTACAATCCAAGGGGATGGAAGTGGACGGGTGTTCGTTGATACCCTCCCACTTACCGATGTAGATATGCAAGGTTCTGCTCGTCTTGCTGTGAAAGTTGCTAGTGCGTTAGTGAGTTCTGATACCCGACCTCACCTTGATCCCCATAATTGTGATTTCTTCTTTGTCGTTCGTACAACCTCTCCGATGATTGGTGGTCCCTCTGCGGGCGCAATTATGACTGTTGCCGTGATTGCACTTCTTGAGAATTGGACACTTGATAACAGAACGATTATGACAGGGATGATTAACCCTGATGGAAGCATAGGTCCGATAGGTGGAATCCCTTATAAAATTGATGCAGCGCATAGTGTTGGAGCCACGCGATTTTTAATTCCCAAAGGACAAATGACTTACACAGAAATGGTTACAGAGTATCAAAATATCAATGGTATTATCTGGCAGAATACCTATCCAGTTACTCGGAATGTTTCTGAGTATGCTCAGACCAATTATGGGATGCAGGTCGTTGAAGTTGAAGATGTCAACGACGCGCTTTTAAATTTTACGGGTTGGATGTTTCCTGTTCAGGAATCTCCTGATAAAGTCACCACAGAGGATTATATTGCTGCGATGAAACCACTGGCAACAAGTCTCTTGAATGAGGCGCGGGAATCACATCGAAATGCAAGTGATCTTTTTAATAGTACAACGATACCAAATAGGTATCCGGATTATTATAGAAATCAAGTGACTGATTTTCTCAACAATGCTGCTGATCGACTTCTTGAATCATCACACTGGTATGATGAAGAGGTGTACTATACCAGTACAAGTAAGTCATTTCAATCCCTCATTGACTCTCGTTTTGTTACATATGCGTGTCAGTACTTCGCTATTCAGAATCAAGAAGCATTAGTTCAATCACTTCTGAATCAAACCGTTCAATCCTATAATAATAAAAGTCAGTTGGGACGAGATGCTCCGATCTATGGAATGGTGACGTTACAATGCGTGGGTGCAGCGCAACAACGGATTAGGGAGGCAGCATCATATCTTTCTGAGGCAAACACAAGCTTTCTTAATAACGATTATCTCACTGCTTTATACAAAATTGCGTATGCTAAGGAACGCATTGAAAGTGTTCAATGGTGGTTAAATATTTCGACTCCATTTAATGACTCTGGGGAAATTAACGAATCAATGATATCAACTCTTGCGGAAGAATATCTTGATGATGCTCAACAGGCAATTGTGTATTCTGAAATAATAATTAATGAAATGGGAAAATCATCAAGTTATCTCGCAGATGCAAAAAATCTACTTCAGACCGCCCGTGATGAACATGAAAACGGATATTCTGCTGCTGCGTTGTTTGGTTCATTTGAATCCCTAGTGAAAGCAAATCTTGCTTTAGAACTCGTAGACGGAGTCACCAATGAAAAGGTAGAACGTGCCCGGGAACAAGCAAGTGCAAGTATTACTCAAAGTAGGAACATCGGTATTGAACCTGTACTTGCAGTAAGTTACTATGAGTATGGGCAGAGTCTTGCAAACGAATCATCTCTTGATACGGCAACCGTTTACTATAAATACGCTGATTTAATCGCTGGCGCCTTACGATTCACAGCCCCCTATGGGGTACAATCATCCCGGTATGTGGGGATCCCGGATATAAGCCCTATTATATCTTGGAATGTTGGGCCCTCTCGTTATATTTGGTTATTTATCCTGTTCGCTCTGATTGGTGGAATCGCAGGATTTGGATTCGGATTTTTGATCGCTGGGTTCTTTGGTCAGAAGAAACAAAAAGAACAATTTTTCACGAAGAATTCCATCCCACGGAGTATCGAGGACTATTACAAAAAACAAAAATAAGACATCTTCATTTACTTGGCGTAATGGATATCTCCGGAGAACTTGTCAATAACCATATCATAGTAAAAAAAGCTAGTGATATAGGCAGGCTTTATAATAAAAGTCATATTGGAACGCTTTTATCACCAAATATATTGCAACTTGATCTTCTTGAAGGTGTATTTTTACTTGATGAAGGAAAAATGCAGTTATCCCAAAATAAAAAACAAATCACTTTTTCTCATCTTCTCAAGCGTGCAGTACAACAAATTCCAGAGTTTGAGACAAAATATCTCGTGTTTAAAGATTTAAGAAATAGAGGACATGCAATCACCCTTGTAAATGAGGATGCGCATATTTCCTTTCGTAAATTTAAACAAAAAAATGAGGATGGCCCTTCCTGTGTTATCGCTTCTTTTTCTGAACGTGATATCCTTGATATTGATGTGACAAAACAGTTGATTCACCAGTTCACAAAGAAGCAGAATGCTTTATGGTTCGCACTTGTTGATGAAGAAGGTGACCTTACCTATTATGACGTATCCGGAATTAACCTTAAAGGGGATATTTCGGAACAACGATATCCTAGAGGTACAAGCGTTTTGCTTAAGAATCGTTTGATTGTGTTTGATAAAAAGCTAGCTGGTCAATTGCTTCAAAAAGAGTTTTTTGGTAAACCATTTGGAGAAACATTGCAGCTTTCATTTGTCGAGGCCTTATACCTTCATAAGAAAAATGTCCTGGAGATTCAGACCACAGATGGAACGACTCTTTCTGAGGAGAAATGCATTCATCTGATGGAAAAACTTCAGCCGGATATTGTACAACGACTCATCGTGTATAAAGACTTAAAGCAGAGAGGATTGTTAGTGAAAACCGGTTTTAAATTTGGTGCTCATTTCCGTGCATACACAAAACAACCAGATAAAACACATGCAGAGTATCTTATCCATGTTATCGAAAAAGGCTTTACGAGTATCTGGGCTGAAATCAGCCGTGCTGTTCGTCTTGCCCATTCGGTGAATAAGGAATTTGTTTTTGCTTGCATCGACGGCACGACTATCGATTATATCAAACTTGGACGACTTCGCCCATAATTTTTCATAACGTTTTTATACTTCGTTAGCCATTCGAGCAATTCCTTATATGAGGGAGGAGATTATTATGCTTCAAATCCGATGGCATGGCCATTCCTGCTTTGAGATAACAAACGATGTCACCATCGTGACCGATCCACATGATGGAAGATCGATTGGGATACCTTCACCAAACGTAACAGGGGACATTATTTTAGTTTCACATAATCATTATGATCATAATAGTGTGAAAACTGTTGAAAAAGAAAATTCGAAGATAATCACCGATGAACGGAAACGAACCATTGGAAATATTCAAATCACTGGTATTCCTGCTTTTCATGATACCGCTCATGGAGAGCGACGAGGAACCATGATTTTGTATAAATTTACCTGTGATGACATCACGTTCTGTCACCTGGGTGATTTGGGTCATGAACTTGATGAAAAGACGATTCAACAGATTGGCAAAATCGATATTTTATTTATCCCCGTTGGTGGAAACTATACGATTGACGCAGAGCAAGCCTGGCGGGTGATACAAGCGCTGAAACCAAAGATTACGATCCCGATGCATTATCGGATTGAGGGATTGTCTATCCCAATAGCAGGCATCGACTCCTTCTTAGAGAAAAACAAATATAAGATTCTTAAAGTTGGAAACGAAATTGACATTGAGAATGACGAGCTACCAAAAGAGCCTGAAGTCTGGGTTTTTACTTTGTAGACCTTTTTAGAAATACCTCTTTGTTAACGCAATTCGGCGGGACGCCCCCTTTTAATCCGATACTCATATTTTCTGCAGCTATGAGCGCCATTTTTGTTCTTGTCTCAATAGTTCCTGATCCGGTATGAGGTTGTATTACGACGTTATCTAAACGTTTCAGTTCTTTGGAAATCTTCGGTTCATTTTCATATACATCAAGACCCGCGCCGAAAATCCAGTGTTTCTTTAATGCTTTGACCAATGCGATTTCGTTCATAATTGGCCCACGTGCGGTATTGATAAGAATCGCTGTTTTTTTCATCATGCGAAGTTCGTTTTCATCGATGAGATGGTGTGTTGCTTTCGTTAACGGGACATGGATGGACACAAAGTCTGATTTTTTGAGCAATTCTGATAACGGTACTTTTTTGGCTTTGAGCTCACGTTCGAGTCGGTCGTTTCTCTGATCATCAGTGTAGAGGACTTTCATTTGGAATCCTTTACTTTTCAGGGCAAATGCAGTCCCTATACGTCCTGAACCAACCACTCCTAAGGTTTTATTTGTAACATCTTGTCCGAGCATCAGCATTGGTGCCCAACCTTTGAATTTCCCTTTTCGGGTGAATGCATCTCCTTCAACGATACGTCGAGCAACAGAAAGCAATAACGCCCATGCAAGCTCTGCGGTAGTTTCTGTTAAAACCTCCGGGGTATTACTTACGGGTATTCCGCGCTTGGTCGCAGCAGCAATATCAATATTGTCGTAGCCCACTGCATATGAAGCAATCATCTTCAGAAGTGGTTCCGCATTGATAACATCCTTATCGATTGGATCTGTTAGAAGACACACAAGGCCATCTTTTCCTTTAATTCCTTGGATGATTTCTTCTTTAGTTAGAATTCTGTCATACGGATTGAGATCGATGGTGAATTCTTTTTCTAATAAATCTAATCCTGGTTGCGGTATCTTTCTTGTTACAAAAACATTCATAGGAGATCAGATACTCCATTTTGAGATAAGAAAGTCGTTATTTAGAGGTTTCTAAAACAGCTTGTCTTTTTCTTAGCTGAAAGAAGAAAAAAGAGGGTGTATAGTTCTTATAATTTTATGAGATTACTGTATTTTTTCTTTAAGGAGCTCATCAAATGAATAAAACTGTAGTTTTCCTTGAGCGTCTAAATCTCCGTTTTGATTAAGGACCCACTGTTGTGTCGTTTTTATTTTTGGCTGAGCAAATACTTTTATTTCTCTGAAGTTTGGGTTTTTCTCTTTATCTATCAGTTTGTACACCGACCAATTCACTTTGATAGGATCCATTGGTGAGTAATCCCCTATCATTTTTACAAATTGTTCTGTGAGGTTTGCATCATAGGTATAATCAGTGACTCTCCATTCACTTCGTACTATCGACTCTCCAGCTTGTGGCGAATAGTACGGCTCTTCGATAAGTGCAGCGTTATATTGGAAATATCCACAAAACATCATTCCCCAGTCGTTTTGATCATACGGAGGACCATTTTCACCGTGAGATAAATCGAAAATTTTTGGCGTATTTGTGTAGAGATAATTCAACACACTCACATATTGACCCCAGGTTGCTTTATACTGCTTATTCGGAAGAATATAGAGCCCATAGCTGACATTATCAATCCCTTCAAATTGACAGTTATCGGCATCGATACTACAACTATGTGCCATTTCATGTAGGATAAGAGATGCTAATTGAACACGTTTACCTCTTTGGGTTGGGACGGTGCCCATTAACATGAAATTATATATGTTCTGTATTGGTTTGAATCGTGAGGACACATAAGCGATTTGTGTGGTATCATAGACGTTGTTTTTCGACGGGTGTTGGAAACCACCGCCATGTCCGATGACTAAATATCTGAAGATCCCTTTTCGTTCATCAGGGAAATAATTATCATAGAACTGCAACATCATTCCGGAATCTTGTGATATTTTAGCAATATGTGGTAATTCTTGTCCACCACCGTTTATTGGGCCATTTGGCCACCCATCATCAAAAATGCATTTGATGTTATTCTCAGCGAATCTCTCAATAATTCCTTGCTTGGTTTCTTCAAAGAAATAATGTGGTGGGTCAAAGAGTCCACCAGAGCCCATGTAATCGACTTCATAATAAATATCCTGACTGAAGGGATCAGCAAACCATTCCGCCATCTGGTATTCTTCAATGTTGCTTAGACCGTCTAGGTCAGGGTCAAGGTTATTATGGTCATCCCATGTAAAAGGATCGTACCCCCATTTCCACTCCCATGCTGTTGGGACTCCATCGCCATCAGGGTCAAGTTTAGAGTCATCTACTGTTGGGTCTGTTCCCAAGATGTTGACCTCGGTCCAATACGGAATAAAATCACCATCGTAATCAATTTGATAGATGTTAAACCATATCTCAAAGGTCTCACCTAGATAGTATCCATATCCATCTTTATCATTGAAATTGTCAGAACCAGACCATCGACCAGTACGATAGTCATAGATGACTGTGAGAGAGTCTTTCTCAACATTTTGAATTTTTCGTCCTAATAATCCAGTTTTTACTTGGTCCATAATGGTAAGAGTGATTGTTGATTTTTCTTGTTCTTCTTCCGCATCTTTCATGATTTTATTTTCTTGGAACATGGTATCCCATGTATTGAACAATACTTCGGTTGTCCTACCATGCTGTGTCACGTCTTTACTAACGTATTCTAATCCATCCATGTTAGTTATGAAATAAAACGAAGGTTTCGTTTTCCAGGAATTACCAGGTTTAAGTAATTTGGTGAGGAGGTCTCGATCTCGTATTCGTAAGATTTCCAGGACAACACCTTGGTTTTCTAACGGACTGATACGATTATCAATCGGGGGCGGGATTTCTTGAGCAGTGATTACTTTGTTTGTTGCATAATACTCGAAATAGATATAAGTTCCTGATACAAGTAAACAGGCGATAACAAGTAGCGAGACTCCTATCATTATTTTCTGTTTTCGTTTAATATACATGATGGTTTGCCTCCGGTATGGAATGGGATTGTATTTTTATTAATAATATAGGTTACAATTTATATAAAGTTATTGGTATTCAAGGCCTTGGTTCATAATTCACCTCTTGTGACCGCCAGTCGTATTGTTCTATGGA